>OJDV01000083.1_pt1 | contig 59064 bp, 61 predicted proteins | sample 1592911 | NCBI WGS metagenome assembly OJDV01 (sample SAMN05416860, study PRJEB24817) | seawater metagenome | isolation source: Sea water | place: Canada:Atlantic | collected 2013-11 | reverse complement strand
TCTACACAGAGTAGATCGTCGGCAGCGTCAGATGTGTATAAGAGACAGTGCCAAAACCGATCACCGACGGGTCGATGATATTATTGATAAACGCCTTGGCGTTCTGGCCCGACTTGCCCTGATAGCTGTCGATGTTGTCCGTGCTCAGGTTCTGGTAGCGGAAGGGGTAGCCCGCGTTGCCGCAATATTCTGATATCAGCCCCGCCATCATCTGAATGAGCGTCGTCTTCCCCGTCCCCGGTGCGCCATCTCCCATGAAGGTGAAGATAAATCCCCCCAGTTCTGCGAAAGGGTTGAGCCGTCGGTCAAAGTCGTAAGCCATGAGCATCTTTGCCAGCTTCATAGCCTGATATTTCGCGATGTGGTTGCCAACAACTTCGTTGGGTTTCTTGAACGTCATCGTAAGGGTGGTCGACTTGGCCTTGGACGCAGGGCTGAACCCGCGCACGGTGAAATCATCCGCCTCCACATGCCACGCTGCAGCAGCAAATGCCTCAAGCCGCGGTGCCGTGGCCGCACGTAAGGCGACCTTCTCCATAAGACTCTCCGCAAAGGCACTAACCGTTGCGACCAGATGCGGGTCATCGGTGGCGTGAGTGGCGATATCTTGATCCAATTCCCACAATGCGCCGTGCAGGGCTGTCTGGCCATTGTCGGTGAGCACCTCATCCACCTCGCCCACTTCAACAGTGGTCTCGGGCAGGTGCGAAGACAGCAGGTAGGCGGTCGCGTTGCCAAAGACATAGAGCGTGACAAGTGCTTCTGCGGCCAGCAGCTCCGTGAACTCCGCTTTGCGCGCGGCTGGCAATGCGCCTTCGAGATTGGCGCGCTTGAGGTCTCCCAAACCCGATTGCTCGGCCACATTTTCCGCCACTGCCAAAGCAATCGATATCGCGCGGCGCAGGGCATGTAACACGGTGGATTGCAGCGGCGACATCAGCGCATCATCGCCGTCTGCCCCCTCCACGCGTGCGATCAGTTGTACCGCACCCACGGGCGTCCGTCGCTTGGTCACCAATCCTGGCGTGGTGGAGCGAAATCGCCTCCGTGTGCCAATGCCGCTGGACCGCTCAGGCGCAGGGCCATCCGCCGTCTTGCCAATGCGTGGCGCATGATCGAAACCTTCGATCAGCGACTGCGCCATGGCGATATGGGCCTCGATATCTTCTTCGCGAAGTTCCATGTGATCGGAGGTCTGGCTCATGTTGCGCCCTTTCTGACTTTCATTTCACCGCGTCTAGTATTGCAAAACACGGCCGCCCGCGCTGACCACGAATTTCCGTACGCCGCCCAGACCGGGCGGGTCATGCTCTTCCAATACCTGATAGGGGCGCTGAGGCAGGATCATGCTACGGCTGGTGCGCGTTGCCCCCATATCAGGCAATTGCCCCGACATCGGATCAAGCGCGAACACCTCACGCTCTACTTTGGAGAACCAGCCTGCCTTTTCCTCGATGACACGGTCCGAGAGCAGTTCTTCCTCGGTCCATACCATGGCCCAATCCTGACCCTCGGGCGCTTTGGCCTCAGACAGCACATCACGCATTGGGCCAGATTGCCGCGTGTATTGATGGCTGTACATCGGACCAAGGTGAAAGCGGCGCAAGCGCTTGGGGTGCAGATCATCAAAATCTTCATCAAACCCGCGCGCGATTGTCACCAGCTTGAGCCCGCCCAGCGCCTGCGCACTCAGATGGGCCTGCACCTCTGGCCAGCGGCGGGTATCACGCGGCAAGGCCTCGCGGCCCGAGTCCTCAACCTCCATGATATAGATCACAGGCAGGTTTACCTGACTGTCATAGGTCGCCCAATGAAGTCGAAATTTGCGACGCCCAGCGCTATCGCTCATCCACTCGGCTTGCGCATCATTGCGCACCCAGAACAGATTGCCGCGCAGCAATTCCTCGTAATAGAGCCTTTGCGAGAGACTGAACTGTAGTTTTGTCGGCAGACTGCGATCACTCAGGATTGTTTGCACCATGCGGTCTTTGTGCTCTTCAACCGAGGGCATACCCGCCAGGTGCGTCTGCGCCTGCTGCGCATCATTGGCCATGGTCATCAATTCGGCCGCAACAGGAAAGCCGCTGTCGCGCCCGTCCACCATGAGCGAGCCGAAAAAGCGGCCTGTCTCGCGACCCACCAACAGATACTTCCAACTCAAAGCTTGAAACGTGTAGGTCAGGTTGACCGCATAGCCCGCAAGGATCTTTACCTCCTCGCGTGTCAGATGCCCTTCGACCTCCATCACACCCGCCACGCGCAGCATATGCTGCATGATGCTTTGGAATTTCGCGAAATACCTGCGGCTGGCGAAAGTGTCTGTCAGGGCATAGTGATCAGCAGAAGGGTCAGTCATGTGTCAGGTGCACCTGTGTCGGCGTGCGCCAGCGTCTACGCGCTGCGACACCAAGCGCGCTGATCCCCACGAGAGGGGCCAGCAGGAGTAAAAAACCGCTTAGTGGCGCACCGACGGGATCCTGTATGATCGCGACGACCCCGACAAATGAAGCATAAACGACCGCCCAAGCCCACCATTTATCGCCCGATCCGAAATTCAGATCGAACAGCGAAACAAAGACAACCCAGATTGACCTAAGCAAAGCCATGTTCGTCGATCACTCGCCATACGCATTGCTGTCATGCTTTTCGATGATCTTCTGGAAGCGGCGCGCAAAACGCTCGTCGGCTTTGGCTTTCTGCTCCAGCACATCGCGGGCAAAGACCATGTGATCCTCGTGGTTCTCCATCATCTCGGCCATCCGCGCATTGGTGGCGGAACCAATGCCTGCCATTGCCGATTGCGCCTCTTGATCGGTTTTCACGCCAATCTCGTTGATGCGGTGGGCCACGTCCTGCTGCTGCGCGGTCTTGAGCGATTTGGTCAGCGCATCGTAAAGCACGACGCGCTGCTTGGTATCGGTCTGCAATTTGTTGATCAGCACCATCTGTGTGGCCGCCTGATTTTGCAAGGAATCAACCCATGTCTTGCCCTTGTCGATGTAGCGCTCAAGCGTCTGGGACTTGGCCAGTTTGACCTGCTCCTCCTGCACCATCGCGTTATATCGGCCATTGGCCTCGGCCAGCTGCGTCTCAAGGGCCGTGCGTTTGGCCGCGTCCGTCTCGGAGGCGATGGCGTTCTCGAGTTTGATAATCTCGGGGTCCATGTTGCCGATGTCGGCACGAAGGGATTCAAGCTCGGCCACGGTCGCTTCGCGGTCCGTCAGCGTATCGGTCAGATTTACCTCTACCTTGCTGCGTTGATCTTCCAGCACAGCCAGCTGGCCCTCAAGCAATTGCACGATCGTATCCGACTTGGAGATCAGATCCTGCAACTTGTCGTCGATAGAGGCGGAGCGGACACGCTCTTGGCGCATGCTGTCGGATTTGGCGGACGAAAAGATGCCAACAACGCTTTCCCAACCCGTCTTGGAGCGCATGTCATCAAAGTCGCGAGAGAAGCCCGCCGTTACGTCATCCAGCCCCATGATCAATTCGGCGATGTTAGCATTCATCACTTCCGTATGGGCATGAACATCCTCAAGCGAGGCATTCTCGATGTCGATATCAGCCGCCTCGCCTGCTGCAAGCTTGGCGCGGGCTGTCTCGATGCGGCTGGTCAGCTCTGCAATCTTGCCCTGCGCTTGCGCGACTTGTTCTTGTGACTCTCGCACCTGCGCATCAAGATTAGACATCAAATTCTTCCCGTTCTGTTCAATATGTTCTTCTTATACATCAATGCCATGCCCGATGGCAAAATGTAGCTCATCACTTGAGGCCCAAAAGCGCTTTAATCATGGCGCTGTCAGGATCAGCGAGGTCATCAATGATATCAAAATGGTGCTTGCCTTCTTCCACAACGCGCCGCGCACCCCATGCGCGCGCCAGTTGCTCTGCCTGATCCAGAAACGCAGGTCGCTCATCGGCGCCAACCCAGATACTTACATCCAGGCCGTGTGGTGGCTGCATGGTCACGGCACTCTCGGCTTGTGCTTCTGCGGCGTCTATCTGCAACACATCGTTCATCGACGTCTCAATCAGGGGCGCAAGATCGGCCACGGGCGAGATTGGCACGACCTGTTTGATCCGGTCGCGGATATCCGACCGCAGGATCAGCGGGTCGGTCATGCGGCAAACAAGATGCCCCCCCGCCGAATGACCCGCAAGCGCTATGGGTCCGGCAAACGACCGCTCCGCAACTTTCGTAACCGCCGCCGCAATCTGGCGTGTGATCTGCGTGATGCGCACATCAGGACAAAGGTCGTAGCTTGGCATTGCTACCGACCAGCCCCGCGCGAGTGCGCCGGCAGCCAAATGCGACCAAACGCGCGCATCAAACGCTTTCCAATATCCGCCATGAACAAAGATCATCGTGCCGCGCGCAACGCCCTCGGGCTGGAAAAAGTCGATCACCTGACGCTCCGTTGGCCCATAAGACACGCCAAGTTGCGCACGTGCGCCAAGATCGCGGCGGAATGCTTCGGCTTCGGCTTTCCAACGCGGCGGGAAGCTCTCGGCGCCTTCAATATATGCCCCGTTCGCATAGGCGTCATCCAGCGTCATAGCAGTGATCCTTTCAATGTGATCTGGACAATCATAACCAGAGTTGCTTTGGGTTCCCAGACGAATTCAAGGAGACTGCGTAATGGCTGCATCTACAACCGATCTCAAATCCATGCTCAAAGACCCTAGCCTGTTGGAAACCCGCGCCTATGTAGGCGGCGATTGGGTGGATGGCGATGAAGGCACATTCGACGTAACGAACCCTTCTCGCGGCGATGTGATTGCACAGGTCGCCGATCTGAGCCGCGCACAGGTCGCAGGTGCCATCGCACAGGCCGAGGCCGCGCAGAAAGAATGGGCAAGCTGGACAGGCAAGGAGCGCGCTGGCGTGCTTCGCAAATGGTTCGACCTGATGATGGCAAACCAAGATGATTTGGGCACCATCCTCACGGCCGAACAGGGCAAACCGCTGGCCGAGGCCAAGGGCGAGATCGCCTATAGTGCATCCTTCATCGAATTCTTTGGCGAGCAGGCCAAGCGTGTTTACGGCGAAACAATTCCCGGACATCAGCGCGACAAACGGATTACCGTGATCAAGCAACCTATCGGAGTTGCCGCCTCGATCACGCCTTGGAACTTCCCCACCGCAATGATCACCCGCAAAGCTGCACCTGCGCTTGCCGCTGGATGTTCTTTCGTGGCGCGCCCCGCCGAGCTGACGCCGCTGTCGGCAACCGCACTAGGTGTGTTGGCCGAACGTGCCGGCATCCCTGCAGGCGTCTTCAATGTCGTGACCACATCCGATGCCTCCTCCACGGGCAAAGAGTTTTGCGAAAACCCCACTGTGCGCAAACTGACATTCACAGGCTCGACTGCGGTGGGTCGCATCCTGCTGAAGCAGGCAGCGGATCAGGTGATGAAATGCTCCATGGAGTTGGGCGGCAATGCCCCGTTCATTGTGTTTGATGACGCCGATCTGGACGCTGCCGTTGAAGGCGCGATCATGTGCAAGTTCCGCAATAACGGCCAGACCTGCGTGTGCGCCAACCGCATTTATGTGCAGGCTGGTGTCTATGACGCCTTCGCAGCCAAGCTGAAAACAGCCGTAGAGCAGCTCAAGGTCGGTGACGGGTTTGAAGAGGGCGTAACCCTTGGACCACTGATAACTCCCGCAGCTGGCGAGAAGGTGCAACAGCATGTCGACGATGCCATGGCCAAAGGCGCCAGCGTTTTGCTGGGCGAGAATAGAGCAATGGACGGGAACTTCATGTCTCCGACGATTATCACTGGTGTGACGCAAGACATGAAAGTCGCACATGAAGAGACCTTCGGCCCGCTCGCGCCGCTGTTCAAGTTCGACACCGTCGATGACGTTATCGCCATGGCCAATGATACGATCTTCGGGCTTGCGAGCTATTTCTACGCCAAGGACCTCAGCCGCGTTTACAAGGTGGCTGAAGCGCTGGAATACGGCATCGTTGGTGTGAACACGGGCATTATTTCAACCGAGGTCGCCCCCTTCGGCGGGGTCAAGCAATCTGGCCTTGGCCGTGAAGGCAGCCACCACGGCATGGAAGACTATCTCGAGATGAAATACATCTGCATGTCTGTCTAGTTCACCTTATTCCCGCAAGTCAGCGGGGCGGCACGAAGCACGCCGCTCCGCACCAAACCGCGAAATGCGCATTTGCGAAACGAAGTTCCGACCTGCGGTATTGGCAGTCAGGAAGTTTCCCCCTAGTCTAGGTTTAACGAGAGTCGTTTTCCACCCAGAGGATGGAAGAAGACACGCAGACTTGGGAGGGTCACAATGGATATTCTATACAGCCTGTGCAGGTGCGCGCGATGACGGCGATGACCCCTGAGGATGCTGTTGCGCACGTGCTTGCAACCAACCCGACTTTTGCTGTTGCACCGACTGAAATCCGCGGCGTGACCTTTACCGCCTTCCAGAATGTGCCACCTACGGTGCCCGCGATGATGGCCGCAGGTATGGCACAGCACGACGATGGCGCGTCTGAATATGTCCTTTATGAAGGCGAGCGGTGGACCTACGGCGAGTTCTGCACAGAGGTGCATCGCGCCGCCAATGTCCTGAAATCACAATTCGGCATCGGCAAGGGCGACCGTGTGGCAATTGCTATGCGCAATTATCCCGAGCTGATGACCCTCGTGCTTGCAATTTCGAGCACGGGCGCGACGGTGGTTTTTGTGAATGCATGGTGGACGACAGAAGAGCTCGATTATGCGCTGCGCGACAGTGAGGCAAAGCTGGTCTTTGCTGATGGTCCACGCATTGAACGGCTGCTGCCGCTGCGGAATGAATTATCGCTAACCTTGGTCGGCGTGCGCGATGGGGAGGGCATGGTGGATCACGCCTATACCGCACTCCAGACCGCCGCATCCGACGCTCCGTTGGACGTGACGATTGATACGGATGATGATTTTGCGGTCATGTATTCCTCCGGCACCACCGGGCATCCGAAAGGTGTCGTACAGACCCACCGCAGTGCGGTGAGTGCGGTGTTCAGCTGGCTCATGCAGGCGGTTATCGCACCGCTTGTCACACCGCCCGAACCTGACGCCCCAGCGCCACCGCGCCCCTCTGCCTTGGTTGTTACACCCTTGTTTCATGTCACGGCGACCCATCCACTGTTCCTGCTCAGCCTGGTTGCGGGCGCACAGATCACTCTGATGCGCAAATGGGATTCCGAAGAAGCGGTGCGCCTGATCAAGGAAGAGCGCATCACCCGTTTCCTCGGAGTACCGACACAATCAGCGGAACTGATGCAGACGGCTAAAGCTAAGGGCGAGCGGCTTGAGACCCTCGACTATCTTGGGTCTGGCGGGGCCAAGCGGCCGGGCGCGCAGGTGGCACAACTTGCCGAAGCTTTCCCGAATGCAGGTGTCGCCACGGGCTGGGGCATGACAGAAACGAACGCCCTTGGCATCGGGATGATCGGCGATGACTACGTGAACCGCCCGGAGAGTGCGGGAAAGTTGCACCCGCCCGTGCAGGAATTGCGCTTGCTTGATGACAGCGGCAATGACGTCCCACTAGGGGAACTGGGTGAGATCACCGTCAAAAGCCCCGCCAACATGCGCTGTTATCTCAACAAGCCTGAAGCGACCGCAGAGACACTGCAGGACGGCTGGCTGCGCACGGGTGATCTGGCCGTGATGGACGCCGAAGGCTACGTCACCATTCTGGACCGCAAGAAAAACATCATCATCCGAGGGGGCGAGAATATCGCCTGTCTGGACGTGGAAGGCGCATTGCACCGCCTGCCTGATGTGATCGAGGCCTGCGCGTTTTCCGTTCCTGATGACCGTCTGGGTGAAACCGTTGGTGCTTGCGTCCAGCTGCGCGAGGGCGCCGAGCTAAGCCAAGAACAGATGGAAAAAGCGGTTGAAGGGCACATCGCGAAATTCAAAACGCCAACACATCTATGGACACAGCACACGACGCTCATGCGCGGTGCGACTGACAAAATTGACCGCCGCGGCCTACGCGCGGCCTGTCTGGGAAATGAAAAGGATACGACATGTCACCAACAGTAGAAGAAACAGGCGATTACATCGCTGCAGCGGGTAAAGCCGCATGGGAAGTACCCGGACTTGATGCAAACACGCCCCAGCGCGAGATCAAGACAGTGGGCATTATCGGTGCGGGCACCATGGGCGGCGGCATCGCGATGAATTTCGCCACCGCAGGCTATGACGTAAAGATCGTCGAGACGACCCAAGAGGCGCTGGACCGTGGCCTCAAAGTTGTGCGCGGCAACTACCAACGCTCCTCCGATAAGGGCCGCTTTCCTCAAGAAGAAGTCGAAGCGCGCATGGGCCGTTTTGACGGGCGTCTGGAGCTGGCCGATCTGGCCGATTGCGATCTGATCATTGAGGCCGTGTTCGAAGACATGGACCTCAAGCGCAAAATTTTCACCGAGCTGGACCGCGTCTGCAAGGAGGGTGCGATCCTCGCAACCAACACCTCAGCGCTGGACATCAACGAGATTGCCGCGATGACGCGCCGCCCGCAGGATGTTATCGGGCTGCACTTTTTCTCGCCTGCCAATGTGATGAAGCTTTTGGAGATCGTGCGCGCTGCACACACAGCGGATGATGTTGTTGCTACCTCAATGGCACTGGCGCAGAAGATCAACAAGATTGCGGCGCTGGTTGGTGTCTGCCCCGGTTTCGTGGGCAACCGCATCCTGTTCATGCGCCAGATTCAGGCCAACAAACTGCTCGCCAAAGGGCTGATGCCTTGGGACGTGGACGCAGCGCTCAACCAGTTCGGGTTCAAGATGGGCCCGTTCCAGATGAGCGATCTTGCTGGTCTCGACATCGGTTGGTCCAAAGGGGCCACAACCGACAACCCCATCCGCGACATGCTGTGCGAAATGGACCGTCGCGGGCAAAAAACCCAAGCAGGCTTCTACGACTATGACGAAAACCGCCGCCCGATCCCGTCAGATGTGACGGCAGGGATCATCAAGAACGTCACAGGCGCGGAAGCGACCAGCATGAGCGCCGAGGAAATTATCGAGATTTGCATTTATCCGATGATTAACGAGGCGGTGAAAATCCTTGAGGAAAACAAGGCACAGCGCCCTTCCGACATCGATGTGGTGTGGCTCAACGGGTATGGCTGGCCAGCGGATAAGGGCGGGCCGATGTTCTACGGCGATATGGTAGGCGCGCAGGCCGTGCTGGACCGTATGGAGAAGCTGGGCGCGGAGGATCCTGCCTTTGCTCCTGCCGAGACATTGCGCAAGCTTGCGGCAACGGGCGGCAAATTCACCGAGATTGATACTGGAGGCCTGAAAGTATGAGCTACGAATTCATCACCACCGAGAAGAAGGGTCACATCCTTGTCGTGACCATGAACCGCCCCGACGTTTACAACGCGGTGCACATCGACATGCACAACGAGATGGCGGCGTGCTGGGACGAGTTTGCCGCCGATCAGGACCTCTGGGTTGCTGTTCTCACAGGTGCGGGCGACAAAGCGTTCAGCGCAGGCAACGACCTTAAGGCGACAGCCGCTGGCGGTTCGCGCGCGACGATGACACCGACAGGCTTTGCGGGGCTGTCCTCCCGCTTTGATCTGGAGAAGCCAATCATCGCTGCCGTCAACGGCTTTGCCATGGGCGGCGGGTTTGAGACGGCGCTGAGCTGTGACATCATCCTCGCCTCCGATCAGGCGAAGTTTGCGCTACCCGAAGTCAAGGTCGGCTTCTTCGCTGCTGCCTCGGGCGTACAGCGGCTCTCGCGCTATATCGGCCGATTGGCCGCACAGGAAATGATGTACACAGGTCGTACCATCATGGCTGATGAAGCGCTGGCAATGGGATGTGTGAACGAAGTGCACCCGCATGCAGAATTGATGGATCGTGCGATGGAGAAGGCAGAGCAGTTGTGTACCGTTTCGCCCTCCGCGGTCAAAGCAACCAAACGGGTGCTCAACGATTTGTATGCCCGTGACGGCATGCAGGACAGCATCAGCTTCAGCCGCGAGGTGATCGCGGATTTGAGTAAGACAGAAGATTTCAAAGAGGGCGTGAACGCCTTTGTCGAGAAACGCAAACCGCAGTGGGTCAACAAGTAAGCCACGCTAAAGAAATATAGGGAGACGAAAATGTCCGATACACCAATGGAAATGAACAACCTTGCGATGTCCGAGGAGGCCAAGCCACTGCTGGCCGCCGTGATCAAGCATATCCGCGAGAACGTCGAGCCGATGACTGACAAGTTCTTCGCCTTGGGCGAGGGTCGTGCCGACCGCTGGTCCTATGCACCCGGTCAGCTGGAGCTGCTTGAGGAAGCCAAACAGAAAGCCCGCGATCAGGGGCTCTGGAACTTCTTTCTGCCAAATGCCGAAACGGGCGAAGGTCTGAGCAACCTCGACTATGCTTATATCGCCGCAGAGCTGGGTAAAAACCCGCTCGCCTCGGAAACGCTGAACTGTAACGCGCCTGATACAGGCAACATGGAAGTGCTGGAGCGGATCGGCACGCCCGAGCAGAAGGAGAAATGGCTCAAACCGCTGCTCGCAGGTGAAATCCGTTCCGCTTTCGCTATGACAGAGCCTGATATGGCCTCATCAGACGCCAAAAATATCAGCACGTCTGCGGTACTCGAGAATGGCGAATGGGTCATCAACGGTGAGAAATACTACATCTCTGGCGCAGGTGATCCGCGTTGCAAGATCATGATCACCATGGTCAAGACTTCCCCCGATGCAGAGCCTTTCCGCCAGCAGTCCCAGATCCTCGTGCCTATCGACACACCAGGCGTCGAGATTGTCGGGCCTATGCACGTCTTCGGTCACGATGATGCACCACACGGCCACATGCACATCAAATTTACCAACGTGCGTGTGCCCGAAAGCAACATCCTCTGGGGTGAGGGTCGCGGGTTCGAGATCAGCCAAGTGCGCCTCGGACCTGGCCGTATCCACCACTGCATGCGCTCTATCGGTGCCGCAGAGAAGGCGCTTGATCTGATGATCGAACGGGGGCTGTCGCGCGAAGCATTTGGTAAGAAGATCATTAATCTCGGTAAAAACATGGAGACCATCTCCCGCGCCAAGATCGAGATTGAAGCGATGCGTCTGCTGGTTCTCAAAGCCGCCAAAGCGATGGATGTGCTGGGCAACAAAGAGGCGCGTATCTGGGTCTCGATGATCAAGGCCAAAGTGCCAGAGCAGGTCTGCGATATCATTGACGAAGCGATGCAGGTGCATGGTGCTACGGGTATCTCCCAGTGGTCACCACTGTCGGGCATGTACACCGCACAGCGTACGCTTCGCTATGCGGATGGTCCGGATGAGGTGCACCACCACGTGATCGCGCGCAACGAGGTGAAGGATTATCAGGAAAGCAATTCTCGCACCCATGCAGCACGCAACGAGATCGCAACAGGTCGTCAGCGGAGCGGTGTATGAGCAAGTTGTTTGATCTGACAGGAAAGGTGGCCCTCTTGACGGGGGCCTCCAAAGGCATGGGTCTGGCCATGGCCACCGCTTTGGCCGAGCATGGCGCGACGGTCGTTATCTCGGCGCGCAAGCAGGACCAACTGGATGCAGCTGCCGAGGGGATCAATTCCCTTGGCAAAGGGCGTGCGTACGGCGTTGCCTGCAACGTCGGCTACAAGGAGCAGTTGCAGGCGCTGGTCGATAAAACGCATGAGCTGGCTGGGCCTATTGATTGTGTGATCGGGAATGCGGGCGTGAACCCCTACTACGGGAAAACATCTGAAATCCCCGACGATGCCTATGACAAGACAATGAACGCCAACGTGAAGAGCAACCTGTGGCTCGCGCAGATGGTAGCCCCCGATATGGTTGCCAAGGGAAGCGGGTCGATGGCCTTTACCTCGTCCATTGGTGCGTTCAAACCATCGGTGATGCTGGGAACCTACGGCATGTCCAAGTTGGCACTGATTGGCCTATGTCGCAATCTGGCGGAGGAGTTCGGACCGAACGGTCTGCGCTTTAACGCGATCTGCCCGGGTTTGGTGAAGACTGAATTCGCGCGCGAGCTGTGGGACAATCCAGAGGTAGCCAAGCGGATCGAGAATGATATTCCACTTCGCCGTTTGGGCGAGCCAGAGGACTTTGCTGGCCTCGCGGTCTTCCTTGCATCGGATGCGAGTAAATACATGACCGGACAGGCGCTCACCGTCTGCGGCGGCAGCAATATGTGGACCTAAGATATGGAACTCAAGGATAAGATTATCGTCGTTACTGGTGCCGCCTCGGGCATCGGGCGGGCCATGTGTCTGCGCTATGCCGAGGAAGGTGCCAAGCATATCGCTTGCGTAGACCGTGATCTGGCTGGTGCCGAAGAGACAGCGCGAATGATGGGCGGCAAAGCCTATCAGGTGGATGTCGCGGTCAAGGATCAGATCACTGGTATGATTGATGCCGTCGAGGCCGATGCAGGTCCGATTGATCTGTTCTGCTCCAACGCGGGCATCTCCGTCCCGGGCGGTGTCGAAGTTGAAGATGACGACTGGCAGCGGATCTGGGAGATCAATGTGATGTCCCACGTCTGGGCCGCACGGCATCTGGTCCCGCTGATGTCTGCGCGGGGGGGTGGCTATTTGCTTAACACTTCTTCGGCAGCAGGACTGCTTAATCAGGTCGGCTCTGCACCTTACGGTGTAACCAAACATGCGGCTGTCGGTTTAGCTGAATGGCTCGCGCTCACATATGGTGATCAGGGCATCAAAGTCTCGGTTCTGTGCCCGCAAGCGGTGCGGACCGAGATGACGCGCGGCCATGAGGATCACGTTGCCGCCATCGACGGGATGATGGAACCTGCCCCAGTGGCAGAGGCTTGTGTGCAGACCATACGCGACGAGACGTTTCTGGTTTTGCCCCACAAGGAGGTCGAGACCTATATGCGCAACAAAACCGACAATTATGACCGCTGGATTGGCGGCATGAGGAAACTTAACCGCCGCTTTGGCAGCTTTGACGAGTAGGAGCAGAGTATGATTGGTTATGCTACGATTGGTGTTAGCGACATGGAGCGCGCCAAGGCATTCTATTGCGACCTGTTCGCGGAGAAGGGCGCCAAAGTTGTAATTGATGCGGGGCGCATCGCCTTCATTGGGACAAAGCGGGGTGAGCCGATGCTCGCCGTGTGCGAGCCCTATGACAAGGGCGATCCGACACCGGGAAACGGGGCAATGATCGCCTTTCCTATCGCGGAGAAACAAGAAGCCGACCGCCTTCACGCCCGTGCATTGGAACTGGGCGGCACCTGTGACGGTCCAGCAGGACAGCGCATCCCTGATCGGTTTTATGGTTCTTATGTCCGCGATCCCGACGGCAATAAGCTCTGCTTTTATATGTTTGGATGAACTCGCCCGACTTGGCCCGCAGGGGCAAGGGGATCCAGTTTAAAGGCAAAATGATAAGGACTGGCCGCGGGGTCAGTCCTTTTTCTTTTTGAGGGGGCGCACAAGACCTTCCTGCGCAACAGAGGCGACGAGCGTGCCATCCGCGCTGTAGATTGAGCCGCGGTTGAAGCCGCGTGCTTTTCCTGTCCAAGGTGCATCGAGGTCATAGAGATGCCAGTCATTGAACTGGATCGGACCATGAAACCACATGGCATGATCGAGGCTGGCACTCATGACATTGCCTTGGAACCACGTCAGGCCGTGGGGGCGAAGGGAGGAACCGAGCAAATTCATGTCTGAGGCATATGCGAGCAGACAGTGTTGCATCTGAGGCCCCTGCCCTTTTGCGGCCTCCATGCGGAACCACAGATGGTTCTTGTCGGATGCTTTCTCAGGGGTGAAGAAGTCACGTGGAGCCACTTCGCGTAGCTCAATCGGGCGCTCACGCAGGAAGTCATCGTGAAACTTCTTGGGGATCTTATCTACGTGCGACTCGCGGAGATCATTGCGGTTGGGCCAATCTTCGGGGCTGCCCACTTCGGGCATCTCGTGTTGATAGTCCCAGCCTTCCTCATCGATATGGAATGAAGCCGAGAGGTTGAATATCTGTTTGCCGTGCTGGATAGCGACGACGCGGCGGGTGGTGAAACTGCCACCATCGCGGGCGCGGTCCACCTGATAAATCACGGGTATTTCAGGGTCGCCAGGCCGAATGAAATAGGCGTGCAAGCTATGGCACAAACGGTCAGGGACGGTGCGGTATGCAGCCATTAGGGCTTGGGCGATGACATGGCCGCCGAAAATGCGCGTTGTTGTCTCCCCTCCGTTACCCATACCGCGAAAGAGATCGATCTCAAGTTGTTCTATGTCGAGAAGATCAAGGAGTTGATCGGCAACGGTGCTCATACGGGAGGCGCCTCTATATGCTGGCCCGTGCAGCTGCATAGGCGATGAAAAAATCAAAGCTGTCGGGGTTGGCCATGCTGTCACGGTTCACCACCGATGCGGGGTCCCCACCCAACAACAGCTTTTTCACCGGAACCTCAAGCTTTTTACCTGAAAGGGTGCGAGGGATCTCGCTGACTTCTATGATTTCGTTAGGGATAAAGCGGGCGGAGACCGTGTTCCGGATTGCGGTGTTGATCTTGTCCTTCAACGCGTCGTCGACAGCGGCACCTTGGGCTGGCACTACGAAGAGGGGCATGAAGCTGTCACGACCCAAAAACTCCAGATCGACGACGAGGCTGTCGAGAACAGCATCCAGACCCTCGACCGCTTGGTAGATTTCTGCAGAGCCGAGGCGCAGGCCTTTGCGATTTATCGTGGCGTCTGAGCGGCCATAGATTACAGATGTGCCGCTCTCGTCGATGCTGATCCAGTCGCCGTGCCGCCAGATGCCCGTATAGGTGTCATAGTAGCTTTCAAAGAGACGGCTTCCATCATCGTCGCCCCAGAAAAACAGCGGCATTGACGGAAGGGGCTCGGTGCAGACCAGTTCACCAACTTCGCCGATAAGTTCTTTGCCAAATGGATCAAAAGCGCGAACCGCGTTGCCAAGGGCACGGCATTGCATCTCGCCCGCACGCACAGGCATGGCAGGGTGTCCAAGAACAAAGGCACCTGCCAGATCAGTCCCGCCAGAGATAGGCGCGAGCCAGACATCGGCTTTCACATCACGGTAGATCCAGTCGTAGGCGTCTGCACTGAGGGGTGAGCCTGTGGATCCGAGGGAGCGCAAGTGCGAAAGGTCAACGGCTTCACGCGGGGTAATACCCGCTTTGAGGCACCCCGCGAAAAAGGCTGCACCGGCGCCGAGATAGGTTAGCTTTTCCTCCGCTGCAAAACGCCAGAGCGCGAGCATATCGGGATGGTTCGGCGCGCCGTCATAGAGGCAAACGGTCGCCCCCTGCCCCAAAGCCATCCATTGCGCATTCCACATGATCCACCCTGAAGAGGTAAGCCAGCAAAAGCGGTCCCTATGCGTCAGATCATGGTGCAGAGACTGCTTTGCGGCCTCAAGTACAATGCCCCCATGCCCGTGCACGATAGGTTTAGGGTTTCCTGTCGTACCGGAAGAATAGACGATCCAGAGCGGTTGATCGAAAGGCACTTGTGTCGAGGCGAATGCAACATCTTCGTGCAGCAAACTGTCCCATGCTACGTGACCAGCGGGCAGATCACCGACAATTGGCAGCGTCACGAATTGCGCCACACTCGGAAGCTGCCCTGTGATCTGGGCAAGCACGTCACGCCGATCTACCGTCTTACCCATATGGGTGTAGCCGTCTTGGGAAATAAACACCTTTGGCGCTATCTGCTTGAAGCGATCCAAAATCGCCACATGCCCCATGTCAGGCGCACATAGCGACCATGCCGCCCCGAGGCTGGCAGTGGCGAGGAATGCAATCAGGGCCGCTTCGGTATTGGGCAGCACGGCCACAACACGGTCGCCTTTTGTGACGCCCATCCCTTTGAGGTGATGCGCGACAGAGGCGACTTGAGCGCGCAGGTCATGCCATGAAAGCTCTTTGCGGCCTGAAGTTTCCGAATAGCTGATGAGCGCAGGATCGTTCGGGCGTGTCTCGGCGTGGTACAGGATATTGTCGGCATAGTTGAGCATCGCACCCGGGCACCACTTTGCCCCGGGCATGGTGCGGGTTGCGAGGATCTGCTCATAAGGGACGCTGGCGCGGATGTTGAAGAAGTCCCAGATCGCCGCCCAAAAAGCGTCGAGGTCGGTAACGCTCCACTCCCACATCTGGTTGTAGTCGTCGAATTTCAGATCTCGCGTCTCAGCCAGATACCTCTCGAATGCCGCCATGGTAGAGGCTTCAGCGCGCTCGGAGGTAGGCGTCCAGAGCACGCGGCTCATGTCATGGCACCATGTACCAGCGCCTTGAGTTGGGGGCGCGCTGGATAGGCGCTGCTGGGGATGAGCTGGGTGAAGAAGATGCACGACAGCTCTTGCACAGGGTCGATCCAGAACGCAGTCGACGCCATGCCGCCCCAACTGAAGTCCCCCACGCTGCCCGGTGCACGCGCGCGACCCGGATCAAGCAGGACGGCACCGCCGAGGCCAAAGCCCATCCCCTCCATCGGTTGCTCGGCAAAGCTGGTGGGTCCCATCGAGGCAATGTCGCGGCCCAGATGGTTGCGCATCATAAACTCGAGTGTTTTTGGACCAATAAGGCCTGCACCGCCCGTGCGCATCATTTCGGTAAATTTGAGGTAATCATCGATAGTGCCGACAAGACCCCCACCACCTGATTGGATTTGATCCCGCAAGAATGGTGATTTGTCTGCGCCATCCAGAGGACGGAGGGTCTCCGCGCCGCTATCGACCTTGCCTACAGAAAATGCATCGCCAGCTTGTGGCGTATAACATGCAGAAAAGCGATCCTGCGCATGCTCGGGCACGACAAATCGCGTCTCGTGCATGCCAAGCGGATCGAAGATTTCCTCGATGAAAAATTGCTCGAGCGTCTTGCCTGTAACCACCTCGATCACGCGGCCCAGCACATCGATTGAGACAGAGTACTCCCACCGCGATCCGGGTGCAAAAGCCAGCGGCAGCGCGGCCAGCTTGTCGCACATTTGCGCCAGCGTCAGTTTTGTGCCGCGGAATTCGATATGTTGTGCGGCCATCTCGGCCCCCAGCACTCCCGGGTTAAAGCCATAGCTGAGGCCCGAGGTATGGGTGAGCAACTGGTGCAGGGTCGGAACCGCACAGGGTTCGGTTTGATCGATACGGGTGGCCCCTTCGCTCAAACACGTCATATCCGCAAAGGCAGGAATAAAATCCGACAGCGGTGCATCAAGGTGAAAGAGCCCACGTTCAGCCAGCATCATCAGCGCCACTGACGTCACGGGTTTGGTCATCGAGTAGATGCGCGCCACCGTATCGCGCTGCCATGGCGCACCCGTCTTCGTGTCGCGCAGACCGCAATCGTGATAAAAGACCTCACGCCCTTGATGGGCGAGCAGTACGGAGCATCCCGCAAACTTGCGCGCATCGACGTAAGTCTGCATCCAGTCGCCGATGCGGTTCAGGCGGGTGGCGTCAAAGGCGGACATTAGACCTCCAGCCACTCCTTGCGAACATCCTCACGCGCCTTCAACTCGGCTGGCGTGCCCTCGAACACGACCTGTCCATGGCCCATCACGTACACTCGATCGGCAATATCCATCGCAATGCTCAGCTTTTGCTCAACCAGCAGAGTCGAGATGCCCTTCTCGGCAATCGCCTTGAGGACCTCGGCGACCTTTTGCACCATCTGCGGGCTGAGGCCTTCTGTCGGCTCGTCGATCATCACAAAATCAGGGTCACCCATCAGCGTACGGCACATGGTAAGCATCTGCTGCTCCCCGCCCGACAGTACCGAGGCTTCCACGTCCGCGCGGCGGTCAAGGTTCTCGAACATGTCGAACATCATCTGCATCGACCAGCGACCTGCGCCATCTTTCTGACCAGGCTTGAGGCCCAGCGTCAGGTTCTGGCGCGTGGTGAGTCCGGGAAAGATATCGCGGTTCTCGGGGACATAGCCGATCCCCATATTGGCGACCTCGTAGGCCTTCTTACCCGCTATTTCCTGTCCGCGGAATTTGACCGAGCCCTTAGGCTCGACCTCGCCCATAATTGCCTTGCAGGTGGTCGAGCGGCCTACACCGTTGCGGCCCAAAAGGGCAACAATCTCGCCCTCCTGCACATTGAGGGTCACACCCTGAAGGATGTGGGATTTGCCGTAATAGGCATGCATGTCGGTGACTTCGATCAATGTTCTGCCTCCAATGCAGCGCCCAGATAGGCTTCTTGTACTTTCGGATCAGCGCGCACGCGTTCGGGCGTGTCGGTCGCGATGATCTCGCCATAGACCAGCACCGAGATGCGGTCGGCCAGACCAAAGACGACGCCCATGTCATGCTCCACCATGATCAGGGTTTTGCCCTCGGTCACGCGCATAATCAGGTCCATGATATAGTCGGTTTCGGTGTTGGACATGCCCGCTGTCGGCTCGTCCAGCATGATGACATTGGCGCCGCCCGCGATTGTGATCCCGATCTCGAGAGCACGCTGCTCGGCATAACTGAGCATGCCTGCGGGTATATCTCGGCGGGCGGAGAGGTTGATCTCTTCCAAGATCGCGTCCGCCCCTTCGGTCAGCGCACGCTGGCGGCTCACGAGGTTCCAGAAACTGTATTTGTACCCCTGCGCCCAAAGAAGCGCACAGCGCACATTCTCGAACACGCTCATCTTGGGAAAGATGTTGGTGATCTGGAAAGAGCGGCTGAGCCCTTTGCGGTTGATCTGGAACGGCTCCAGCCCAGCAAGGTTTTCGCCGTGAAGTTTCACAGTGCCAGCCGTCGGCGCAAAGCGCGCGGTGATCAGATTGAACAGCGTGGATTTCCCCGCGCCATTTGGTCCGATGATCGCGTGCCGCTCGGCCTTTCCGATATCGAGATCAATACCGCGGATGATCTCGGCCTTGCCAAAGCTCTTCTTGAGGCCGCTGAGTTCGAGTGCAGGTACGCTCATGATGCGCCTCCCATTGTGTTGGCCTCGTCCCACGCTTCCTTGAGCGAGGGGGCTGTCATCCTTGCAATACCGATACCGATGACGGTGACCGCTGCGGCGATGAGCCATGGCATAAGTGTGTGGCTGTCAAATGTGGTCCAGAACAGGGTCATCTCATTGTCGCCTGTGGCTCCGTGACGGTAGTGGAACGTCATTTCCACCAAAGCGCAAAGTCCCAGAATGCCGATGGCCGCAGGAATGAGCGTTTTGATGTAGGGCATGATCAGCAGCTTCCATTTGCCGAGCTTGACCGCAGGCACATGCATCATAATGAGCCCCGCCAAACCGCCCGGGAAAAACATGACCGTCGCGACAAACAGGCAGCCCGCGTAGAACGCCCAAAGCTCTGTTTGAAGGCTCAGTACGGTTTGAACCAGCGTGAAGACTACCGCGCCAATGATCGGTCCGAAGAAGAACCCAACCCCCCCGAGGAACGTGACCAAAAGGATGATGCCAGAGGAGGCCGCGTTGAGGTTTTCCTCGGTGAGGATTTCATAGTTGATCGCGAATAGCCCACCAGAGACGCCGGCGAAGAAGCCCGAAGCGACGAAGCTGTAATAGCGGACCCAGCGCGCGGAATAGCCAAGGAATTCGGCCCGCTCGGGGTTGTCGCGCACGGCGTTGGCCATGCGGCCTACGGGTGTACGGCTCCACAGATACATCAATGCTGCAGAGATAATGACCCACGCGGCGGTAAGGTAATAGACCTCGATCTGCTGGAGGAACTCGACGCCAAAAAACGGCTGCGCATAGGTGCGGTCCCCGCTGATGCCTTCTTCGCCGCCAAAGAAGGCCACGACGATAACAGAACTGGCGGCAATCAACTCACCCACGCCAAGCGAGATCATCGCAAAGACCGTGCCAGCGGATCGGGTGGAGAAAGATCCCACAATCAGCGCCAGACCCATGCCGAACAGACCGCCAAACAGCGGCAAGATCGGCAGCGGGATGGTAGCGAAAAAATCGGACATGTTCATCAGGTGCATGCAGAAGAACCCGCCAACACCCGCATAAACCGCATGGCCAAAGCTGAGCATGCCGCCTTGGCCCAGCAACATATTGTAAGCCAGCGCAAAGATGATCGTGATCGACATCTGGTTCATGATCGTCAGCGCCGAGTTGTTGGTGAAGATCATCGGCAATGCCATCATCGCGACGGCTGCAATGATCCACGGCGCCAATGAGAGGGTCATGCCGCCTGCACGCATACGCTGCGCGGGCTTTGTCGGGTCGGTTTTAAGCTGCTCGTTCATTGTGTGCGCTTTCCGAAAAGTCCTGCGGGGCGGAAGATAAGGATCAGCACCATCAGGATGTAGGGGAGAATGTCGGCAATCTGCGGTGAGGTCAGGCTCCAGAAGTCACGGAACATATTGTCGTCCATGTTCTCGGGCGTGGCGATGCCGATCCCATTGAGGATGCTCTCCATCTCGATGTTATAGGACTTGGCGAATGTCGTGATCCAACCGATCAATAGCGATGCCACCAGCGCCCCCCAGAGAGAGCCAAGCCCGCCGATCACGATCGTGACAAAAACAATCGATCCAAGGACAAAGGCCATGCCAGGGAAGGTGCCCAGCACTGGTCCCGCGATCACGCCGGCAACCCCTGCGAGGGCCGTACCCACACCGAACACACCCATAAAGATAAGCGGTACATTGTGGCCCAGCGCCTCCACCGTGCGCGGATAGCTAAGGGCGGCCTGAATAATCATGCCGACGCGGGTCTTAGTGAGGACGTAGAGAAGGCCGATGAAAATACCCACAGAGATGAAGATCATGAAAATCTTGTATGCGGGGATGGAGTTGCCGGAGATGGCAAAGGCAGTGAAGTTGAGAATGTCAGGCACATCATAAGGCATCTGGTTCTTGCCCCAGATGAACTGAACCAATTCCTCAATCAGCAACGCCAGTCCGAATGTGAATATGAGTTCGGGCACGTGACCGTATTGGTGCACGCGACGCAGGCCGTATCGCTCTACCATGGCGCCTGCGACGCCAACAATCAGCGGGGCAATCAGCAGCCCCATCCAGAACCCCAATGCCAAGCTAATGGAATAGGCGAAATACGCGCCGAGCATGTAAAAGCTGGCATGGGCAAAATTAAGTACACCCATCATCGAGAAAATAAGGGTCAGGCCGGCGGACAGCATAAACAACAGCAGTCCCGTCACCAGCCCGTCGATCAGATTGACGAGAATGAGGTCCATTGGCCCCTCCGGTAGAATAAAATGCAAAGGTAAAAACGCCCGCCCTCCGACTTGCGGAAGGCGGGCAGGATGTCAGAGCCTTAGGAAGGCGCTTTCATCTCACATGTTGTCTCGATATCGGCAGATGCCATCGGGATCGTCTTGATCACGCGCACACCGTATTCGGAGTTGTCATAAGGGAAGTCGATGCCCTCATTGGTGTGCTCGAAGATGTGCAGATCCTGAATGGCCTGGTGATCGCTTTCGCGCATCATGACCTTGCCACCCCAGATCGTGTCATACTCCATACCTGCGAGCGCGTTCGCGACCGCAACGACGTCATCCGCTGTCCCTGCTTCTTCAATCGCCTTGGCCAGCATGCCAATCGTGTTGGAGATACGTGTCTGGTCTACGTTACCGTCAGGATACTTTTCCTTGAACGCAGTGTAGTAGGCAGCGGCTTCATCGCTCGGGGGCGGGTTCACCTGACCTTCGCCAACCAGACGGATCGCACCTTTACCTGTCTCACCGAAGGCGGCCGTGATGCCAGAACCCGCAGCATAGTATGTGTAGATCGGACCAGAGTAGCCGTTCTCGACAATGGATTTACCAAGGCCGAGCATATCCGCGCCCCAGTTACCTGTGATTACCGCGTTCGCACCGGATGCAACGATCTTGCGCGAATAGGGTGTGAAATCTTTTACTTTGCCAATCGGGTGCAGCTCGTCACCGACGATCTCGATCGTGTCGCTCTTCTCGCCAAGGAACTTGTTGGCCGCCGCAGAAACCGCCTTACCGAAGGAATAGTCCTGACCGATCACATATACTTTGTCGATGGAGCTATCAGACGTGATGCTGTCGGTGACGGCGTCCATTTTCATGTCCGCATGCGCGTCAAAGCGGAAGTGCCAGAAGTTACACTTGTCGTTGGTCAAAGCAGGATCAACAGCCGCATAGTTCAGAAACAGCACGCGGCTGTCGGGGTTGCGGCGGTTATGCTTGTCTACCGCTTCGGTCAGCGCGTTGGCCACACCGGATGAGTTACCCTGAACGATATAACGGATGCCTTGGTCAATCGCGACCTGCAACTGGATCAGCGACTCTTTGGGGCTGATTTTGTTGTCAAATCCGACCACTTCCATCTGCGTACCGCCCAACAGGCCGCCGTTCTGGTTGACCATATAATCGGCAGCGAATTCAAACTGGTGCAGACCGTTTGTTCCTGTGCTGGCAAAGGGGCCAGACAGCGGATCAATAAATGCAACTTTGATCGTCTCGGCAAAGGCAGCGCTTGCACCGATGATAAGTGACAGCGCGGAGACCGCACCGATTTTTGTAATATTCTTCATGTTGTTCCTCCCTAGGACAGCCCGCCGCGTTTTGCGATCATTATCAGATGGGCTATACCAAGAGACTTGCACACCGTCATATTAAGTCAAGCGCTCTAATGCGGATCAAACCCTAGTTTTTTTCAAAGGCATTATGACCACATCGGGAAATCATAGGTGACGCGATTGCACTTACTCGTTGCCGCTTGAATGCAAGTCATTGAATTCAATTAAATAAAACTTTGAGACTGGACGTGCTTTCTTCAAACACTGGCCTATCTCCGTTTGGAGAACCGCTGGGTGCAGGCATATTCTGCCAGCAGAAATTTCAGAGTTTCGTTAGGTAACTTTGGTTTATGAGGTGCCATAACGATTCCGCTGTGCGGAACGGACACCCGCCTAGGTTTAAGCGTCAAACCAGCGATTCCAGTGTGAGGCCTAGCGCTCTTTGATGCTCAGCGCTTCAGCCACTTTAAGCAGGCGCGGAGCGTAGACCGTCTCGAGCTGTTTGGGCTTAACCCGAAAGGACGGACCTCCGACATTAAGACCGTAAACACGTCCGTCGCTGAGCGAATGAACCGGCACTGCAATACCGTTCACGTCAGAACGCCAGTTGCCATAACCTGTGCAAAAGCCCTTCTCGCCATACTCTTGTAGAGCGTTCTCGTATTGCGCACGGGCTTCAACTTCGATCTCTTCACCGTCCAAACGGGCAAATCCGAAAATCTGCTCGACCCGCTCCTGCGGAGTGACCGCAAGGATCGCCTTGCCAATCGCGGAGTGAAACAGCGGCAGACGGGAGCCCACGCGCATCAAAAGCGTCACGCCTTCATTGGAACAGTCTGTCGCAAGATAGATCACTTCAGTACGATGCTGCTCGCCCAGCGCAACGGTCAGAAACGGGTTCGGTCCGTCCGTACGCAGTCCGTGCATCTCGTGTTTGGCGCGGTCGCGCATGTCCATCGCAGCAAGGCGGCTAAAGCCCAAACGCAGCACGCCCGCGCTGAGGCGGTAGGTGCCCACGCGGGTGTCGGCGACCAGATAATCCAACTCGCACAGGGTATGGGTCAGCCGCGAAATTGTCGCCTTTGGCAGGCCAGTACGCTCGGAAAAATCGCTGTTGGTCAGCGTCAAGTCATCACGGCGAAAGCACCGCAAAATTTCCAGACCGCGCGCGAGAGCGGTGACAAAGTTACGGTCCTTGCCGTCGAGGTCAGAATCAAGACCATCCATTATTCAACCCCGCTTGAGGGCATCAAGCCCGTGCTGTGCAAAGACGGGGACAAACGCGCCGACCTTCATCGCCCGCTCGGGGTTGGAGGCATTTCCGTCCAGCGCGCGTTTGAGCACACCCTGGATGATTGCGGCCATGCGGAAGAACGTAAATCCGAGGTAATAGCCAAAATTGTCGATACCCTTGAGGCCACGGCGCGCGCAGTATTCAGCGATAAACTCCTCATCCGACGGAAGGCCAAGGGCGGCACGATCAAGCCCGCCCATTCCGCGCCCTTCGCTACCTGCAGGCAATTGCCACTGCATGATCACTGCCGCCAGATCCGCAAAAGGATGGCCTATCGTAGACAGCTCCCAATCCAGAACGGCGCGGCAGTCGGTGGTGGTAGCGTCAAAGATCATATTATCCAGACGGTAGTCCCCGTGCACCAACGTGCGCTGACCATCATCCTCGGGGCGCTCTCCGACAAGTGCATCCATGAGCTGGTCCATCGCGGGTATCTTGTCCGTTTCCGAGGCGCGGTACTGTTTGGACCAGCGCCCGACCTGCCGCTCGAAGTAATTGCCCTCTGGCCCGTAATCGCTGAGGCCGACAGCATTGATGTCAACCATGTGAAGTGCCGCCAGAACGCGGTTCATCTCTGAGGTGATCTTGCCACGGTCGGCAGCGCTGACATCGGGCATCGCAGGTTCGTTGAAATTGCGCCCCGCCACATGATCCATGATATAGAACATCGAGCCTATGACACTGTCATCCTCGCACAACAGATGCATCTTCGAGACGGGCACATCCGAGCCTTGCAGCGCTTTTTGCACGCGGAATTCACGGTCAACGGCATGGGCGGACTTGAGAAGCACCCCGGGTGGTTTGCGCCGCAGGACGTACGAGTGCTTGGGCGTTTTGAGTTGGAAAGTAGGGTTAGACTGACCACCCTGAAACTTTGTGACCTCCATCGGCCCTTCAAACCCCTCAAGGTTCTCGCTCAGATAGGCGTGCACCGCCTGCTCGTTTAGGGTTTGGGTGTCTGTCATATCGTGTCCCTAACTATAGCTCATTAATTGAATGCCCTCGGGGGTGGCGTAGTGCGGCGTGGCATTAAACTCGTTCAACGAAAACAAGCTACCCGAAAACATAAAGCGCGTCATGGCCGCATTTTTGATCTGTAAATTGAGGTTCATCATGTGCGCGGCGGGTGCCTGAAGCGACGCAGCTACCATCTGGCCAATCACGCCGCCAGAACTGACAACCAGAACGCGCTTGGCCTGCGTATCCACCGCAAAGCTACGCGCCTCCTCTACACGGGCCACAAATTGCGCCCAGGTCTCGGAGGGGTTCTCGATCTCGTCCTTCTGCCATGCAAAGACTGTTTCACGCAGGGTGCGGAAATGCACCTTGCGATCGCCTTTTACCATGTCTGGAATGTCGCCTTTGAAGCGGGCATCCAGCAAATCGCCGAAGTCATACTCATTTAGCCCTGCATGCCGCTCTGGAGCGGTGTCAAAACCCATTTCAACGCCTGTATCAATCTGCCGGTTGAGGGTGCCTGTCACAACACGGTCAGGCACCCAATTCATACGGCGCAACCAGTCTCCTGTTGCGCGGGCCTGTGCACGTCCCAAATCGGACAGCACATCATAATTCTGCGCGCCAAACGAGGCTTGACCATGCCTTATGACAAGCAGTTCAGCCATCGACTACCCGCGCGCCTGCTGGATAGGGTGGGATGAGGGGAAGGCGGTGGTGCATCAAGAGAACTCTGCAGCCAGTTTTTTGCCTGCGGCGAAGTATTCGTCTGCCATGCGGTCCACAATTGCTCCAGCGGGGCCTACGGATTTGACAGCGCCAATCCCCTGACCCGATCCCCAGATGGTTTTCCATGCTTTTGGCTTTTCGCGGTCGGCGCCGAAGTTCATTGAGGAGGCATCGGCGGTGGGCAGGTTATCCGGGTCCATACCTGCGTTCTTCACCGATCCTTTGAGGTAGTTGCCCCAAACGCCTGTGAAGAGTGACGAATAAACGATGTCATCCGCTCCAGAATCGACGATCATATCCTTGTAGGCTTGGTCCGCGTTTGCTTCTTCCGTGGCAATAAAAGGCGAGCCTGCATAGCCAAGGTCTGCGCCCATTGCCCGTGCAGCAAGCAGGGATTGTCCTGTAGCGATCGATCCTGAAAGGGCAATTGGACCCTCGTACCACTCACGGATTTCATTGACCAAAGCAAAGGGCGATTGCTGGCCTGCGTGGCCGCCTGCGCCTGCGGCGACGGCAACCAGACCGTCAGCGCCTTTTTCCACGGCTTTCTTGGCGAATTTGTTGTTGATGATGTCGTGTAGAACGATGCCGCCGCAAGAATGCGCAGCTTCGTTCACCTCGACACGCGCACCCAGCGACGTGATCCAGATCGGGACCTCGTGTTTGACGGCGATTTCCAGATCACGCTCAAGCCGGCTGTTGGAGCGGTGAACGATCTGGTTGATCGCGAAGGGGGCCGCGGGTGTGTCCGGGTTCGCTTGGTTATGGCGGTCCAGCTCTTCCTTGATCTCTGTCAGCCATGCATCGAGCAGCGGTGGCTCGCCCTCGGCTTCACGTGCGTTGAGTGCGGGGAAGGATCCGACGATGCCCGCCTTGCATTGCGCAATCACCAGCTTGGGTACCGAGATGATGAACAGAGGCGATGCGATCAGAGGGATGCGCAGCCCTTGCAGCGCTTTTGGCAAATGAGAGTCGGAACGGGCCATGGAGCCTCCAGATGTCATGTTGATCGTGAGGGGGCGGGTAAACCCGCCCCGTTTGTTTGCAAATCGCAAGGATCAGAGAACTTCAAACAAGCCCGCTGCACCCATGCCGCCGCCGACGCACATTGTGCAGACAACGTATTTTACACCGCGGCGCTTGCCCTCGATCAGTGCGTGACCGACCATGCGCGCACCTGACATGCCGTAAGGGTGGCCGATGGAAATGGCTCCACCATTCACATTGAGGTTCTCGTAGGGAATGCCCAGCACGTCCGCTGAGTGGATCACCTGTACGGCGAATGCCTCGTTCAGCTCCCAAAGGCCGATATCGTCCATCTTGAGGCCATGTGCTGCCAGCAGTTTCGGCACGGCATAGATCGGGCCGATGCCCATCTCGTCGGGCTCGAGCCCTGCGGCCATCACGCCTACGTAGCGGCCCAACGGCTGGAGGCCGAGCTGCTCGGCCTTCTTCGCTTCCATAACAACGGAGGCAGATGCACCATCGCTCAACTGGGACGCGTTGCCCGCTGTGATGAACTTGCCCTCTTTGATGTGAATGCCGTCTTTGAATACAGGCTGGAGGCCCGCGAGGCTTTCTTCAGTCGTCGAGGGGCGGTTGCCTTCGTCCTTGCTGAGGGTCACCTCATGTTCGGTGATCTCTTTAGTCTCTTTGTTCTGGACCATCATCTTCGTCGTCATGGCCACGACTTCATCGTCGAGCTTGCCTGCCTCCTGCGCCTCATGGGTACGCTTCTGGCTCTCGGCAGCGTAGGCGTCCTGACGTTCGCGGCTGACGTTGTAACGCGCGGCAACAGTCTCGGCTGTTTCCAGCATCGACATATAGATCTCGGGCTTGTTTTCCTTGAGCCAAGGGTCGCCCTTGACGCGCATCTCGGGCGTTTGCACCATCGAGATGCTCTCAGAGCCACCGCCGATGACGACATCCATGCCATCCATCACAACCTGTTTGGCCGCCGTAGCAATTGCCATCATGCCGCTGGCGCACTGACGGTCGAGCGACATACCAGCCACCGTTACGGGCAAACCTGCACGGATCGCCGCCTGACGCGCGATGTTGCCGCCTGAATGGCCCTGCTGGAGCGCGGAGCCCCAGACCACATCGGAGATCTCGGAAGGGTCAACGCCTGCACGCTTGACCGCATGCTCGATCGCATGGGCGCTAAGCGCTTGGGGTGTCGTGTTGTTAAAGGCACCGCGATAGGCTTTGCCAATCGGGGTACGTGCCGTGGATACGATTACTGCGTCGCGCATAGTCTTTCTCCTAGTTTACCAGTCGAGCTTCAGGCCTTTGGCCTTTGCTGCATTGAGGGCGTATTTCTTGGTCTGGCCGAAAGCATCGCCCAGTTGTTGTTGGTTCGTCTCGTCGCGGATTTCCGCAAAGCGGGCGGCCACGGTCTCGGGTGTGTTGTCGTCACCCATTAGCGTAATGCCTTGGGTCTCATAGATCCGCGTCTCCGCAAAGCTGCCTGCACCTGCGCCGAGCATCACTTGAGACGGCGCATCTTCACTCACCAGATAGAGCAGGCCTGGGGTGATCGTTTCGGGGGCGAGTAGCTCTTGTGCCTCGGCAGGCAGCAGATCAGCGGTCATGCGCGTGGCAGCCGTCGGGGCCAGCGTATTGACGCGGATGTTGTCGCGCGCCCCTTCCATATGCAGGACATTCATCAGCCCCAGCATAGCAGCCTTCGCCGCACCATAGTTGGACTGTCCGAAGTTGCCATACATCCCCGAGGCTGAAGTGGTAAGCGCAATACGCCCATACTTCTGCTCCCGCATAATCGGCCAACAGGCATGTGCCACATTGGCCGTGCCGATCAGGTGCACATCGACGACTTTGCGGAAGGCAGACATCTCCATCTTGGCAAATGTCTTGTCCATCAGGATGCCTGCGTTGTTGACGCAAATATCGATACGTCCCCATGCGTCCATCGCCTGAGCGACCATATCCTTGACCGCATCCTCATCACTGACATCGGCACCGTGGGCCATGGCTTCGCCACCCATAGCCTTGATCTCTTCAACGACGCTCAGCGCAGCCTCCGAGGATTGGCCCGTACCATCACGGGAGACGCCCAGATCATTGACCACGACCTTGGCACCGCGTGCAGCCAATCCGAGGGCATGGCACCGACCAAGGCCAACACCTGCGCCCGTAACGATCGCCACGCGGTCTTTGAACGAAATCGCCATCAGTGAAGTGCCTGTTCAAAGATATTTGGGCCAGACATCACATTGATACCACCTGACACAGGGATCACAGCGCCTGTGATATATGCACCACCGCGCCCGCACAGGAATAACATGCAGCCGCCAATATCCTCGTCACGACCCACACGTTTGAGCGGCACATCATCGCCCACCTTGCTGCGCATGTCCTCATCATGGGTTGCGAATGCTGTCATGCGGCTCACAAACGGGCCAGGGGCCAGCGCGTTAACTGTGATCGCGTCCCCCGCCAGCTCTTTACCCAGTATCTTGGTCATATGGTGCACTGCGGCCTTGGACATGGAATAGCTGTAGGCACCATCGCCCATCTCCCGCTCGCCCATGACCGAGCCTACGTTGATCACCCGCGCGGGGTCATCAACACTGCCGCTCGCACGCAGCATCGGGAGCAGCTTTTGCGTCAGGTCAAACATGCCTGCAACGTTTACATCCATGACTTTGGACCAGGCCTTGAACGGGAATTCACCCATCGGCGCGCCCCATGTGATGCCTGCGTTGTTCATTAGGATATCGAGCTTGTCCGTATGCGACTTCACCGCAGCCACCAGCGCATCGACGCCTTCCTCCGTGCCGACATCTCCTGCGAACCCAACAACCTTGCCGGATGCTCCCAGCGCATTGAGCTCTTTTGCCACGGCTTCGCAAGCATCGCCTTTGCGGCTTGCGATCAGCACTGTGGCACCTGCGCGCATCAAGCTTTCGGCGGCCATGCGTCCGATGCCCGTTGCCCCGCCAGTGACCAGCGCAACCTTTCCGTCCAGACCAAACAGCGTTTGAATATCCATGCTCAGAACCCTCTCGATGCGGCAACTTTTTCCGCGTGGTAGCTGTAGTCGCCCAGCCATTCCGCGCCGACCCGCGCGCGTTTCATATAAAAGCCCATATCATAGGCGTCTGTCATGCCGATGCCGCCGTGCATTTGCACGCCTTCCTGAACGGCAAGCGTTGCAGTGGCGGTCGCCTTGGCCTTGGCAAGGGAAACAGCAAGCTCGGCATTCTCGGGATCGCTATCCATCATGCGGCCTGCATTGAGGATCGCGCTCGCCGTCAACTCCGTCTCGCACCACAGATGGGCAGCGCGGTGCTGCAGGGCTTGGAAGCGACCGATCTCGGTGCCGAACTGCTTGCGCTCTTTGAGATAGCCGACAGTCATATCGAACGCTCCCGCCGAGAGGCCTGCCATTTCCGCAGCCAATGCCGCCTGACCAGCCCGCAACGCAGGGCGCAGCACGGTCATGGCGTTGTCCACCTGTCCAAGCACATCCTCGCCCGTTGCCTCGACGTCTGCGAAATCGATCTTGGCCGCATCGCGCGCGTCAATCATGTTGGACTGAGTCCGCGTGATGCCTGCACGGTCAGCCGGAATATCAAACAGGGTCAGGCCGTCGGCCGTCTTGGCCAGCACCAGCAGGCGATCCGCCATGGCCCCGTCGACAACAAATGTCTTCTTGCCCGTCAGACGAAACCCATTGCCGTCAGCGCGTGCTTCCATCGCGGTAGCGTCAGGGTCGTGCTTGATCCCCTCATCCACGGCCAAAGCATAGGTTACGTCACCGCTTGCAATCTTGGCCAGCGCCGCATTAGCGCGCGCATCGCTCACCTGCCGCAGCGCGGTAGCGGCCATCACCGCCGTGCTCAGAAACGGAGAGACGGCCAGCGTCTTGCCCATCTCGCGCGCGATCACATTAGCGGCGGCATATCCCATGTCGGAGCCGCCAGCCTCTTCTGGCACCAAAACACCAGCCCAGCCCATCTCGGCCATCTCTTTCCAAAGCGCCGCATCGTGGGTCAGCCCTTCGTCACGCATTTTGCGGAACGCACTCACAGGAGCCGCGCCATCCAGAAACCCACGCGCCATATCGGCAAGCATCGTCTCTTCTTCGGTCATCACAAGTTTACTCATGCTGGCAACCCCAATACACGGCGTGAAACAATCGACAACATCACTTCTGATGTGCCCCCCTCAATACTGTTCGCTTTGGTGCGCAGCCAGTCGCCTGCACGGTTACCCACATCGCCATCCCACTCGAGCGCCGCAGAGCCGCCCGCACTCATCATCAATTCATGGCGCTGCTTGTTCAGCTCGGTCCCCATGTATTTGAGCATGGCAGAAGCATCACCAGCACCCTGCCCTGCCTCGGCCTGATCCTTATACCGCTCCAGCGTCAGGCCCATGGCAAGCGCGTCGATTTCACAGCGCATCGCATCGGCCTTGAGAGTCGCGTCCAGTTGCTCAAGCGTGTCGGTCAGAACCGCACCCAAAGCACGCCCGCCGCTCTCGAGAGCGCCCGAGCCAGAGATCATCTCCCTCTCATGCGTCAGCAGATATTTGGCCACATCCCAGCCGCGGTTCGGTGTACCGACGATACGGTCCTTTGGTACTTTTACATCGGTAAAGAACGTCTCGCAGAAGGGCGAAATGCCACTGATCATCTTGATGGGCCGTGTCTCTACGCCGGCATCTTCCATATCGATAAGAAGGAAAGAAATGCCGAGGTGCTTCTTCGCGTCACGGTCCGTGCGCACAAGCGCGAAAATCTGGTCGGCTTTGTCGGCGTAGGAGGTCCATATCTTCTGACCATTCACCAGCCAGTGATCACCCTTATCCTCGCCGTAAGTCTGCACATTCGCGAGGTCCGACCCCGCGCCTGGCTCACTGTATCCCTGACACCAGCGCACTTCGCCGCGTGCAATAGGAGGCAAGTATTCAAGCTTCTGCTCATGGCTGCCAAAGTGCAAAAGCGCAGGCCCCAGCATCCAGATACCAAAGCTTTGCAGCGGGCTGCGCGCGTTGATGCGGTTCATCTCCTCATGGAAGACTTTTTCCTGATCACGGGTCATTCCCGCGCCGCCATATTCAACAGGCCACGTCGGCACGGTATACCCTTTGGCCGCGCACCGCTCGAGCCATAGCTTCTGCTCGGGTGAGGAAAACTCCCAGTTCTTGCCGCCCCAGCAAATCGCACTCTCGCTGGTACCGCTGTCGCGCATTTGCTCAGGGCAATTTGCCTCTAACCAGTCGCGCAAGCCCGCGCGAAAATCGGCATCTGTTTGGCCATCCGACATTCATATTCCTCCCGTTTATCGCGCGGCGCCTCTTGCGGGCCACCATTCCGCACAGCAGAATTGCATTTCGAAATTCGATTGACAAGACCGAGTTGCACTGGCCCATTACACGCCAAATCATACACAGGAGATGCCACGATGAAAGCGATGTTGAGCCATGAGCCCGGCGGCCCGGAAACCCTCAAGTTGACCGATATGGACGCGCCTGAGCCCACCAAGGGCCAAGTCCGCATCCGCGTGCGCGCAGCTGGGCTAAACTTCCCCGATACCTTGATTATAAGGGACATGTACCAAATGAAGCCACCGCGCCCCTTTGCGCCGGGTGGTGAAATTGCGGGTGAGATCGAGACACTCGGCGAAGGTGTAACAGGCCTTTCCGTGGGCGACCGTGTATTGGCCATGACAGGTTTTGGCGGCTTTGCGACTCATCTGTGTATCGACGCAGGCCGCGTGATGAAGATCCCTGACGCGATGCCATATGACGAAGCGTCATGTTTGGTGCTGACCTACGGTACCTCGCATCACGCGCTCAAGAACCGTGCGGAAATCAAGGCGGGCGAATCGCTGCTCATCCTTGGTGCAGCAGGTGGTGTAGGTGCTGCCGCGATCGAGCTGGGCAAGGCCGCTGGCGCACGCGTGATCGCTGCCGTCAGCTCCGAGGAAAAGGCGCAGTTCTGCCGCGATCTGGGTGCGGACGAGACGATTATTTACACCCGCGATATGGACGACCGCGATGCCCAAAAAGCGTTTAGCGCCGAAATCAAGAAGCTGTCGGGCGGCGGCGGTGTAGATGTGGTCTATGATGCTGTAGGCGGTGCCTACGCCGAGCCAGCTATACGCGCACTGGCGTGGAACGGGCGTTTCCTCGTCGTGGGCTTTCCCGCGGGCATCCCGAAAATTCCGCTCAACCTGACGCTGCTCAAAGGCTGCCAAATCGTTGGCGTCTTTTGGGGCGCGCACACGGTGGCAGAGCCGGCCAAGCACGCCGAGAACATGGCCGATCTGTTCCGCATGTATGCCGATGGCCAGATCAAGCCGCGCATCTCCGCACGCTTCCCGCTGGAGAAAGCAGCCGATGCGCTGAACCTCATGATGGACCGCAAGGTACAGGGCAAAGTCGTTCTGGACGTCGATTAAAGACCGTGAACGGCTCTGGACATAAGACCAGGTGGCGCGCCTTACAGGTGCGCCACATCGTTGAACCCGCGCAGGATGTTGCCTTCGGGGCCCATTACAATGCGGCTGATGGAGCCGTTGTCAGCACCATTGAATCCGAAATTGCGCGACCCCGCGACATAGGCCAGCGCCGCACCGACTACGCCGCCATGTACAACCACGGCAACGCTCTCGCCTGCATGAGCCGCCGCAATCCGCTCCAAGCCTCGTACCACGCGGGCTTGCAACGCAGAAAACGTTTCCGCATTGGGCAACTCGCCCCAACACTCCTTTTCCCGCGCGCGCAAGAACGCGGGGTCATTCTCGGCTGCGCGAAAACGGAACTCGCCGCCGTCCCAGTCGCCCAGAAACACCTCGCGCAAATCCGCCTCGACCCGTGGCGTCAGCCCGAGTGCCGCGGCCAATGGCGCCGCCGTCTGGTGCGTCCGCTGCATCGTGGTCACGTAAATCGCGGCCAGCGCCTCATGGCGCAGCCGCTCGGCAACCGCGCGCGCCTGCGCCTCACCTTCGGGGCGCAGCGCTGGATCACCCTGACCGTCAATCATGGGAAACATCTCACCGCGCACCGCCGCCTGAGTCTCGCCGTGGCGGATCAGCAGCAGCTCGCAAGCGTTGGGCCGCAAGACAAACTTATGTTGGCGCGCCTCGTTACTCATATCTCACCCTTTCAATTTATTCTTCACCAGTAAGGACCAAAACATGACAAACCGCCAGATCGTCGTCGCCGAATTGCCAAAAGGGGCGCTTACGCCCGACAATTTCAAGCTGACTGAAACCGACATGCCCACCCCTGCCGAGGGCGAAGTCCTGTTGCGCGTGATCTTGATGTCCATTGATGCGGCCAACCGATCGTGGATGCAGGGCGCGACCTACCGCGCTGCCGTAAATGCGGGCGATCCGATGCCGACCTATGCCATCTGCGAAGTGATGCAGAGCAACTCCCCCCGTCTAAATGTGGGCGATGTCGTCGCCGCAGAGGCAACGTGGTCGGACTACATCACCATGCCAGCGCATAAGGTCCAGAAGCTGCCAAAAGTGCCAAAGCTGTCCAACCTTATGTCGGTCTTCGGGATCGCAGGCAAAACCGCCTATCACGGTCTGATGTCCGTAGGCCAACCGCAACCGGGGGAGACTGTGCTTGTCTCCGCTGCGGCTGGCTCTGTCGGCGGTTTTGTGGGTCAGATCGCAAAAAGCCTTGGGTGTCGCGTTGTGGGCATCGCGGGCGGCAAAGAGAAATGCGATTGGGTGATGGAGCAGTTCGGCTTTGACGCCTGCATCGACTACCGCGCGGACGGGCTGTTCAAGGCTCTGCGCGCCGCCTGCCCTGAAGGGGTCGACGTCTATTTCGACAATGTCGGCGGCACGATCCTTGAAACCGCGCTCAACTTGATGAACGAGCGTGGGCGCGTGGTTTGCTGTGGCGCGATCAGCCAGTACGAGAGCACCAACCCCACTGGCCCCCGCAACCTGCCCGGTGCGATCGTAGTCAAACGTTTGCGCATGGAAGGGTTCATCGTGATGGATTGGGCGCATAACGACGCAAAAGCCATCCGCGCCATGCAAGGCATGATGGAACGCGGCCAACTCAAAGTGACAGAGGATATTGTAGAAGGGTTGGAGAACGCGCCCTCGGCCCTGATCGGCCTTCTAGGCGGCGACAACAAAGGCAAGCGCATGGTGCGCGTGTCTGCCGATCCCGCGTAACAAAATAATGAGGAGACAACACATGTCAGCCCTGCAAGATGCTATCGCCGATGCCAAAACCAAGATCGGCACCGAGGTCGGCGTATCCAACTGGATCACCGTCGATCAGGAGATGATCGACAAATTTGCTACCGTCACCCATGACGAGCAATGGATTCATATCGATCCCGAACGCGCGGCCGCCGAGACACCCTTTGGCGGAGCGATTGCCCACGGGTTTCTGACGCTCTCGCTGGCCAGCCGCTTTGCCTATGACTGTTTTAACATGCTGCCTGGTCAGGTGATGGGCATCAACTATGGCATGAACAAGCTGCGGTTTCTGAAACCTGTCCTCGCAGGCAGCCGATTGCGCGGGCGCTTTACCTTGCAAGAAGTCGCAACGAAGGGGCCAAAGAACATGCTGCGCACCAACCTGCTCACCATCGAGATCGAAGGCGAGGAAACGCCCGCTCTGATCGCGGAATGGTTGGGATTGGCAGTATTCGAGGACTAAATTTCGACCACTTCAAGAAGAACCACTGCAACGCCTGTCTTCGAATTCTGCGCGGATCAAGGCGTTGCAGTGGGTTTGAATATCCGTTTATCCGTGGTGGCATCCCCGCGCCGCGAGAGCCACCTGAAGCAAGCCATGCGTGATTTGCACCAGATTAATATCCAGCAACCGCATCGCTGCCGCTACCCCGTCTCAAAGATCGCCCGTCGCGTTTGCCCACCCGATGACTTGTACTTCTGTAGTGGCGAATTAATCAAATGACGCAAGCAGGTCCATCGCAGTGACATGATCAAATTGCACATGGCGGGTCATCAATTCTTCAGCCTCGGCGCTTTGACGGTTGAGGATTGCCTCTGCAATGACAGCGTGCTCTTGCGCTGATGCTTTGATCGCCCCGACTGTGCGGTAACGCGCGCGGTAATAGGCCATGAGCTTACGGGCATTTGCCTTGATCATCTCGAGCAAGAAAGGATTGCCCGATGCCTCCCCGACGGCGCGGTGAAAATCCAGATTAAGTTGATAATAAGCGTTGGGATGGCCGTCACCGTATTGCGCGTGATGCTCTTCACAGGCGTCCACAATTGCGCGCAGCCCCTCCGCGCGCGCGGGTGACAGTCTGCGCGCAGCGAGCCCTGCGGCCTGTCCTTCCAGATTTGCGTGCACCTCGAGAATGGCAAGAAATTCTTCGAGTGTCGGCTTGAAGACAACCATACCCTTGCGTGGCAGTCGTGTCACAAGTCCGCCCGCCTCCAGCTGCAACAGAGCTTCGCGCAACGGTGTGCGCGAAATCTCCAACTCCGCAATCAGCGCATCTTCGGCAATCACATCACCGGGGTTCAGTGTGCCTGCGTCGATCTTCAAAAGGATCGTTTCTATGACGATGCGGCTTTGCGATGGCATTGGGTCAGGCCGTTGGCACAGTGAGGCAGATACCATCAAGATCAGCGCTCATCTTGATCTGACACGACAGGCGGCTTGCATCCGTCCGTTCCACATCCGTGGAATCGAGCATGGCATCTTCGAAAACCTCCACGTCACCGACCTTTCCAAGCCAGTCCGCATCGACAAACACATGGCATGTCGCGCAAGACAGGCAGCCTCCACAGGCGCCTTCAATCTCAGGGATATTATTGGCAACTGAGGCCTCCATCAGACTGGTGCCCTCTGCGACATCGGCAGTTTTGGTGCTGCCGTCTGGCAGGGTCCATGTGGCTTTCATGGCGATCTCCTTACAAGAACGGGATGTAGAAATTGCGCAGGGTGAGATCGTCCATACCAGCGGTCTTCTCGACCTCCATCTCGCGCATGAATAGCTGGTTGTCCACCAAAGAGCGACCCACTGCATTGCCAAGCATTTCATCGGCCTTGAGGTCAGCCACTGCGCCCGCCAGATCAGCGGCGACACCCTCATCTGCGTCCGTCTGCTCAAATCCGTCACCCGTTTCGGGTTCAATGAGTGAGTATTCATTCTCGACGCCAAGCAGTGCCGCCTGCAACACGGCCGCGACCGCGATATAGGGGTTGGCCGAGGCATCAGCCATGCGGTGCTCGAGCCGTGATTTCGTACCGCCTTCGGCACTTACCCGCGTGGTAACATTGCGGTGATCCCCACCCCAATTGCGCCAGTAGCCGGACAGGCTGGCAGGTTGCAAACGTTTGTAGCTCAGCGCGGTTGGGGCCACCAAACAGGCCAGCCCTTTGTGATGTTGGACCAGTCCTGCGACACAGCCGCGGGCAAGATCATTCATATGAAGAGGCCCGCTTTTGCCATTCTGGCTGAGTGCGTTATTGCCGCTCTCATCGACGAAAGAAATATTGATGTGCATGCCAGAGCCGCCCGCGTCCGCAATGGGCTTGGGCAGAAAGCTGAGCACGATGCCGTGTTCAAGCGCCACTTCCCGCGCCAGAAGACGGAACAGGATGATGTCATCCACAGCCTTGAGCGCATCATCGAAGGTGAGCGTGTATTCAAACTGCGGCGCGTCATATTCGGCCGTGATCATGTCGATATTGAAGCCCAACGCGGTCGCACGCTCCCAGATCGCGTCGTTGAAGCCGCTCGGATCGGTTGTTGGCCCCGTGCCGTAAACCACCGCTCCAGGCGCATCATAGGGCGCAAGAATTCCGTTCTCGTCTCGCTGGAATGCAAAGGCCTCAAGCTCGATCCCGATTTTCGGAGTCAAACCCTTTGCCGCCCACGCAGCAATCGCGCGTTTGAGCGCGCCACGCGGACAGACCTCCAGCGGCGTGCCGTCCTGATCGTAGAGGTCGCCCAAAACGATCTTGGTGCCTTCATGCCAGCTGTCTCGGATATCGGCAGCGCGCCAGTGCAGCTCCATATCCGGCAAACCCTCCATCATCATGGACCCCGGAGATGGCAACAGATCGCGATCAAAATGCACCCCGAAAGTTGAACGGCAAAACCGCGTCTCATCGTCTCCAATCTTTGATGCGGGCAGATACTTGCCTCGGATCAAGCTCAGATGATCACAAAATATAGCACGCAGACGGTCTGGCATGGTGGTCTCCCTCAAAACAATTGGACAGTGACAGGCAAGGATTTGATGCCGCCGACGAAATTGGAACGCAGGAACTTATGTGGCCCTGCGGCCTCGATCCCCTTTATGCGCTTGGACAGCTCTTCAAACAGCACACGCACTTCGAGACGTGCGAGCCACATGCCCAGACAGACATGCGGGCCACCTTGGCCGAAAGACAAATGCTTGTTCGGACTACGCGCAAGATCGACACGGAACGGATCGTCAAAAGCGTCCTCGTCACGGTTGCCCGAAGCGAACCAATAGACGACCTTGTCGCCTTGTTTGATCATCTGGTCGTGCAATTCAAAATCACGCATCGCCGTGCGGCGGAAATAGAGCGCGGGCGTGGCCCATCGGATGATCTCGTCAGGGGCAGTATTCCAAATCTCGCCCTGTTGCATCTGACCCAGTAACTCGGGCTGGTGGCACATCGCTTGTAAGCCCGCCGCGATGGAATAGCGGGTCGTATCGTTGCCCGCAGCGACAAGCAGGCAGAAGAAGTTGCGGAATTCCGCGTCGGAAATCACGCTGCCATCAGGACCAGGCTGGAGGATAAGATGCAGGATGCCGTTGGTGTCACCTGCTGCATTCTTTCGCGCCATCAAGTCTTTGGCATAGGCGTAAAGCTCGGCCCCCGCAGGCGAATTAAACGGCATCAGACGAAACTCGTCTGTGGTCATCTTGTCCAGCACGTGATCGGTAAAATCAGGGTCTGTATTAGCGATGAGGGCATCACCCTTTTCTACCAGCCACGGCAAATCTTCGTCTGGCGTCCCGAGGATGCGGCCCAACATGCGCATCGGCAATTCGCGTGCAATCAGTTTCGTTGCATCGAAGGTGCCTTGCGGTAGAGCATCATCCAAAATCTCGACACACAGCTCCCTGATCTGGTCCTCGAACCCTGCGATCACGGGTTTCGAGAATGCTTTGGCCACCTTGATACGGGTGGCCATATGTTCCTTTCCGTCTGTTTCCTGAAAGGTGCGGCGCGCGATCACTTCCTCGGGCGTCTGGTCCTCGATCCGGATGCCCTGAGCAGAAGAGAGGAGATCGGTCTGACGATTGAGCCTTGCAATGTCGGCGTTGCGCGTGATCGACCAAAACCCCTGCCCCTGTGCATAGTCCGTCCAACAGACGGGCGCATCACGCCGCATGCGCGCAAACGTATTATGCGGCACACCCCGCTCGAAACTGTCATGCGCGCTCAGATCAGCATGACCGTCATCATCCGGAACCCATACGGTCATTTCTTCTCCAGCGATAAGGATGGCAATTATATTTATAGTGTGTAAAAATATACTACGGGCGAATTATGTTCTGTAAAGGAAAAATAATGCATATCGCGATCCTCGTGACCAACACCGACGAAAGTGACTTTGCCCAAGCACATCCGAAAGACGGCCAGAAGTTCTCCGATCTACTATGGCGTGTTCGTCCTGATTGGACGTTTGATATCTACCAAGTGAAGGACGGCCATTTCCCCGATACGCTTGATTTTGATGGCATTCTTATCACAGGCAGCCCCGCGTCCGTTCACGATGGCGCCGCTTGGATCACCCAACTCGAAGAACTTGTGCGGAATGCGATTCCACACAAAATACCGATGTTTGGTGCATGCTTCGGGCACCAGATCATTGCACGCGCTTTAGGCGCCCGCGTCGGGCTCAACCCGCAAGGCTGGGTATTTGGGCGCGTCGAGACAACCCTCTTGCCCGCAAGCCAACGCATTGCTCTGTATGCAGCGCATAAAGAGCAGGTGTTGAATTTGCCTGAGAGTGCCGAAATCATCGCGCGTACCGATGGGTGTGAAATTGCAGGCTTCAGGATCGGCAGGCATGTTCTAACTACGCAGTACCACCCCGAAATGACGGGGGGTTTTATGTCTGCGCTGATTGCCGAGTTCGCGGATACTCTCGGTCGGGACATTGCCGACCATGCAATGGCCACTATGACACAGAACACAGATATGGATGCTATAGCGGAGTGGATTGCACGGTTCTATGAGGCAAAGCTTTGACCCCATGATAGCTATCTGCCGAAGCAGCTTGCTTTTGGCGCTTGAAACCCGTTGCCAATCTCTGCCGATCCAATCGCACATGAGGGGGAAGCCAGAGGAATTTCATCATATACTCGGGTAGAATAGTGCATTATTCTTGAACGAGTTATGCCTGAGGGCCGTTCTGGTCCCTTGCCGTTTTATGGAGCATCCAGCATGCGCTCGTTATCATTTGCCACATTAGCCGCCGTTTCTTTTGCATTGCCTGCAGTAGCACAAGAAAGATCGCTTAGTTTCGCGTTGGGGGCCGGTGTTGGCACCGCGCCAGAGTACCTCGGCTCTGATTCCTACGAAGGGAATGTTTTTCCAATCATTACATTCGGGTCCCTGAACTGGGGAGCGCTCGATCTCGGAAATGGCGTTCGTGGTGCGCCGGATAACGGCTTCTCTCTCAATGGTGCGTTTCGCGTGCTGGGGGATCGTACGACAGCAGACAGCCCCGAACTCGCAGGCCTTGAGGATATCGATACAGCGGTCGAATTGGGCTTGGGGCTGAGGTATCAAGAAACAAACTGGATGGTTTTTGGCGAAGTGCGTCAGGGTCTGACGGGGCACGATGGCCTGACAGGCACGTTGGGTGGCGACATCATCATGCGGGAAGACAACCGCTGGAAATTCACGGTGGGACCACGCCTGAATTTCGGGGATGATGAATTTGCGAACACGTATTTCGGCGTGGCGCCTACAGCACAGAATTTCGCGGCTTATACCGCTAAGGGTGGCGCGCTCAGCGCGGGGATCCAGATGACAGGGTCTTACTATCTGGATGACAAATGGTCGCTTGACGGCGGCTTAAGTTATGAAAAACTCTTGGGCGATGCAGCCGACAGCCCGATCACGCAAGCGGGTTCCGAGGACCAGTGGCGCATTGGTGTCGGTGTGAGCCGCATTTTCAATTTGAACTTTTAAAACGGAATTAGTTGATGAACCTAGATGACGCAATGCAAGGCCGCCGCAGCATTCGGGGGTTTCAAGATAAACCCGTACCAAAGGCGCTTATTGAAGAAGTCATAGCGCTTGCCAATCGGGCCCCGTCGTCCATGAACACCCAGCCATGGCACTTGCATGTCCTGACCGGAGAGCCGCTGGAGCGCGTGCGGATTGGCAATTCCACTCGCATGTTGGAGGGTGTACCCCCTGTGCGCGAGATCATTGACCACGGCGCGTATGAGGGACCACATCGTGATCGTCAGGTCGGCATTGCAAAGCAACTGTTTGCGGCGATGGGCATCGAACGCGACGATAAAGAGATGCGTCAGGATTGGGTGATGCGCGGCTTTCGCCAGTTTGATGCACCTGTCTCCATTGTCGTGACTTTTGATAAATCGCTCGAAGGCGGCACGATTGCGCATTTCGATCTAGGTGCTGTGACATACGGGCTGACACTGGCCGCGTGGTCGCGGGGCCTTGGGTGTGTGATCAACGGGCAAGGGATCATGCAATCCCCTGTTGTGCGTGAGCATGCGCAAATCCCCGACGACCAGGTGATTATGACCTGCGTTGCCATGGGCTGGCCTGATGATGATTTCTCGGCCAATGCTGTGGTCTCCACACGGCGTGACGTCGGCGAAGTGGCCAGCTTTGTGGGGTTCACAGACTGATACTGATTTGACTTTTACTGCTATGAACGTTCGGCCAGATCCGCGCTTTAATCAGGAGAGAATTGCATGAAGCTTGCCCGTATCCGAACCGCCGACGGCATCCGTCCTGCGTTAATAGCATCTGATGGCACAGCGCATGACATCTCATCCGAGGTGTCGGACATAGCTGCACAGACAGTTGCACCCGATGCGCTTGCAAAGCTCGAAGGTCTAGCGCCCACAGATTTCCCCGTCTTAAAAGGCGACTATGCGCCTGTGATTGATGATGTGCGTCGCATGTTCTGCATTGGGCTGAACTACTCCGATCACGCCGCTGAGGCTGGTATGCCAATCCCGTCGGAGCCAATTCTGTTTATGAAGACCTGCCCCGCGACGGGTGCAAACGACCCGATCATTCTGCCCAAAGGGTCAGAGAAAACAGATTGGGAGGTCGAACTGGGAGCGGTCATCGGCAGTCGCGCGCATCACGTTACTGAGGAGGACGCGCTGTCCCATGTAGCGGGTTACTGCGTGATTAACGACGTCTCTGAACGGGCGTTCCAGACGGAACGCGGCGGCCAATGGACCAAAGGAAAATCCTGTGACAGTTTTGGACCCATCGGGCCGTGGCTCGTGACACCTGATGAAGTGCCTGATCCGCAATCACTTGCGATGCACCTCGACGTAAACGGTGCGCGTAAACAGACAGGCACTACCGCCACGATGATCTTCAGCGTGGCCCAAATCATTTCCTACCTAAGCCGTTTCGTGACGCTGGTGCCAGGCGATGTCATTTCTACAGGCACGCCACCGGGTGTCGGCATGGGCATGAGTCCGCAACAATTCCTGCGCGAAGGTGATGTGGTCGAGCTGAGTGTGGAGGGTCTGGGCACCCAGCGACAGCGTGTGGAAGCATACCACGATACGTTCTGACCTTGTCAGATCACGCCTTCCACGCTCCCCTGACCAGAGTTACTGAGTGAACACCTGCGCCATTTGTCTGTCAAAGCGATCCCATGACATGCTGGCTTTGTTACCGGCATAGCCGTGGTAGTGCGATTTGCCAGTTTCATTGGGCAACCCCGCCCAGATCTTGGCAAGGTTGTTCATGAATGCCCGCCTGCTCATCTGGCCCGATTTCGCTTCGTGGTAGCCTGCTTCTTTCAGCAATACGTCCGCCAACCTGTCTTGCAGTCCGCGCGAGAATAGCGCGTTTGGATCCGCATCAATCTTGCGCATCACACGGCGCAAGGTCTTCGGTATGAATTGGTATCGTCCGATTGCATGCGGCTGTCCCGGAGTATCGTCAATCCACTTATAAATCTCGGCAACGGTCATTTGGGTGGGCAAGCGCGGCGGCTTGATCCGTGCGCCGTGTTGAACCGCGTCATAGCCTGAGCGTCTTGATTCAGCCTGCTGGATGATATCGCGGATCACCATTACCGGCCGCCCAGACATCCCCGCAACTTCCGAGCCTGCAATAGGCTGGATTCGGCGCGGTGCCATGACCCGCTCAATCCGCTCGACCTCAGCAAACAGGCTGCTACCTTCGCGCCCGATAAAGAGGCTGGATGTGCCGATGTATTCGGTGTTTTCGTCCCCTGCAGCGCCCTCGATCAATGGCTTGCGTGCCTTGGTGCCCGTCTCAAGTAATGTAACGGCACCCGCATATAATGTCGTTGCTGCAAACAATCCGCACAGCGCACCACTTAACCAAGACCAAATGTTCATCTAACTCTCCTGCGTTGGGATCGAGAGCGAACATGCCAGCGACAGGTTTACATTTCGTGAGCCACGACAAGCGCGATACTAAAACGCAAAAGGTCCGGCGCTTTCGCACCGGACCCAATATCAGAATTTAGGTTAGCTTAGTTTACCGCAGCTGTATCAACCACATCTTTGCCCACGCTGCGCACATCAGATGCAATCTGGATCTGGCGTGGCTTCAGAGCGTCGGGCACCTGACGCTCCATCGTGATGTGCAGCATGCCATCCGCATGGGTAGCCCCCGTCACAATCACATGATCGGCAAGATGGAAACGGCGCTCAAACGCGCGGGTTGCAATACCGCGGTGCAAATAAGTCTTTTCCTCATTATCGTCCGCCTTACGCGCCGATACGATCAAAGACTTCTCGCGCACTTCCACGTTCAAATCCGCCTCGGAAAAACCTGCTACGGCGATCGAAACGCGGTAGGCGTCATCGTCCAGCTTCTCGATATTATAGGGTGGATAGCTTGGCTGTGCCGTCTCGGCGGTCAATACACGGTCCATCAGATTGGCGATCTGGTCGAACCCGACTGTGGAGCGGTAAAGCGGTGCAAAATCAAAATTACGCATGTATTCATCCTCATTTATTGAGCGATTAGTCGCGAGCCCTCCACCATTGGACGGACCCGATTTTCAGACATCAGAACCCTTAAGAGGCATTCTGATGATGCTAATTTGGGGATGATCTGGCCCGTTTCAAGACCCTTACGGGCGAACGAATTTTGCACTGCTGCTGGTGCGTGTGCCGACGTTGATCCGTTTGATGCGACCTACGGGGCGGTCGGCCTCCACGACCAGCTGGCGCTTGAGCTGGGACACAAGTGTTGGCAATTCCATGCCTGTCGTACGCCGCACTCCGCGGATCTTTACATAGCCCGACACGATCGAGACAATCCTGATCTTTGTGCCGTCACGGCGAAACACGGGCGCTCCGGATGATCCGAAGGTGGTATCGCAATTCATCAACATCACATCCTGAGTGCTTTGCACAACTGCGCAGGTATATTGCAAAGATGGCAGGCTATCACGGCCACGACCGTAAGAGACAACGCTCACATCGCCCCGCTGCATAACGCGTGGTTCAACCTTAAAGGGGGAAATCACATGCGTGGGGATCGCAGTCTCAAGTCGCAATAGCGCCACATCATTTGCGATACGTTTTGCAAAATCCGTCCCTTTGTATTCATAAGCCTCAGGTCGTGCGATCTGTGAAACCTGCCGCTCGGCATCCATCGCTCCATCCCGAAATCCCGCACGAAACGCAAGCTTCTGCGCAGCGAGAGGATTGCCCTGTGTATCGAAGGTGCAATGCGCAGCCGTCAGTACCAAATCGGGGGCGATCAGGGTGCCAGTGCAATAGCCACCATCGCGCATATCCAACCGCCCGACGGCCTTCCAGGGGGAGGCTTGTTCGGCACGTGTCAGGCCGATCAATGCGGTCTCGGCCACCGCAGGTCCTGCAAAAAGCAAGGCAATCGCAAACAGACTACGGAGAAACAAACTTGGCCCCGCCTCCAGCCTTGTCACCAACTTTGATCCGACGCTGGCTCGGCTTTGCACCCAAGTAGGTGGAGCGCCCTGCAACAAGCTCTGCCTGCAATTCAGCCAAAGGTTGGCCCAGCGCTGTGCCAAGCGAGACCTGCTCACCGCGTACTTCGGCCTTGGCAGAGACGACAGAAACGATCTGTGCCTCACCATTAGAAACCACGAAGATCGGTGCACCGCTGGAGCCGAAATCAACCGAACAGGATGTGACCAGAACACCGTCTTGACGGGCCAGCACAGCGCAAACCTCCTGCAACGACGGCGCCTCGGCTCGATCAAGCGCGTAACTCACAACACCAACACGGTCCCCTGTTCTGGGACGCGCAGCTGTCTTGAATGGACGGATCGAATGACTCCGGATCGGCTGCTCCAGCTCAAGTAGCGCAAGGTCGTTGCGCACACGCTCGGACGAGACTTTTTCATTATAGATGTACTCGGGATGCACCACGACGCGGGCAACATCGCGGTAGGCACCTGCACGGCCATTTCGCCAACCCGCAAGAAACTCAATATGGCCCTTGTCGATACGCTGACCTGTGTCTGTGTCAAACAGGCAATGCGCGGCGGTCAGTACCAGCTTGGGCGCGATGAGCGCACCAGTGCAAAAGCCCTTTCCGTCAATGTCGAGCCGCCCTACAGCCTCCCATGCTTTCGCATCGTCACCGTTGTCGAGCCGCTTGAGATTTGCGTCTTGTGCCACTGCACCAGAGGTGAGCAACAAGCCAAAAACGGTCAAAGCCATCCATCTACGCAAATCAACACCCCAGTCTTATTACCCTAGTCCTTTTGACTACCCCTCCGATAAGGCAAAATTAGGGCAACCTGTCACCGGAGACGCGGAATGTCGTCTTTTCCTGTTGTCCGACCGTCCAACGCTGGTGGTTTCGGCCCCCCCCATGCCCAATCCAGAAGCTCCACAGAGTGGACAATCGGAACGGAAGAGCCTGATCCGATTTGCATCATACAACCGATGTTCCCTGCGGCGATAATATCAGGATTTTTCGCTTCCAGAGATTTGACTTTCAGCTCTTTGAGCTGACCCGAAATCTCGGGCTGCATCAGATTATACGTTCCGGCAGAGCCGCAACACAAATGCGAATCCTTAGGCTCTACAATGGTAAATCCCGCCTTTTTCAACAGCGTTTTGGGATGGGTTTTGATCTGCTGTCCATGCTGAAGCGAACAGGCCGCATGATAGGCGACCACCATTCCCTCGTCAGGACGCGGCGTTGCTTTTACAGCAGCCCATTCAGGGTCAGCTTGCCAGTCATCCTTGGTCAATTCCATCACCACTTCGGAGATATCGCGCGCAATCCCTGCGACACGTGCCGCATCGGCGGCCAGTGGCTCATTACGGAACATATGGCCGTAATCCTTGACCGTTGTGCCGCATCCCGAGGTATTGATCACGATTGCATCCAAACCGCCATTATCCATCTCACGCGCCCATGCTGTTATGTTCTTGGCCGCTGTTGCGTGGCTTTCCGTCGTTTTGCCCATGTGATGCGTCAGCGCACCGCAACATCCTGCCCCTTCGGCCACGACCACTTCCGCGCCCAACCGCGTGAGCAGACGGATAGTAGCATCGTTAATATCCGTATTGAGCGCCTTTTGCGCGCACCCCGTCATCAGCGCGACACGCATACGCTTTGGCGCCTCTGGCGCAAAAGTCTGCGGGTCATCGTTGCGGCTGACAGGCGGGATCACCTTCGGCGCCATCTCGAGCATGGCACGCAGGCGGGCATCGGGCATCAGGCGCGCAAACGGGCGGCCAATCTTGGCTCCCAGCAACGCCACGCGAAACCGCATCGGATAGGGTAGGATGCGCGCAAGAACCCACCGCAAAGCGCGATCACTCATGGGGCGTTTGTAGTTCTGCTCAATATAGTCCCGCGCATGATCGACGAGGTGCATGTAGTGTACGCCTGACGGACAGGTCGTCATGCAGGCAAGACAACTCAGGCAGCGATCGATATGCTTGACTGTCTTTGCGTCGGGCTCGCGCTCGTTTTCGAGCATGTCCTTGATCAGGTAGATGCGGCCCCGCGGGCTGTCGAGCTCATCCCCCAGCACCTGATAGGTGGGGCAGGTCGCAGTGCAAAATCCACAATGCACACAGGCCCTCAAAATCTCGTTTGCGCGGCTGGTGCCAGAATCTTTGAGCTGTTCTTCGGTGAATGTCGTTTGCATACTAATCCCTTACCCTGTGACCAAGCTGGCACTTGCCAGCCCGAACCACGGTACCGTCGTTCCTACCGCACCCATTACGCCCGTCCAGCGGCGCATGCGCAGCCCCTGATCCATCCGCCGCAAAGCTTGCGCTCCATACGCCAACACACCAATCCACCCACCCCAGATGAAGGCAATGCCAGTGCCCGTTACCAACAGGTCGCGCCCCCAAAGGTGGGAAAATCCGTACCGCATGGTCAGCCCGATTGCTGCGCAAAGGGCCGTAAAAATCGCCAATCGCCGAAAGGCCGCCGGCGACGGGCCATTCCTTGTCAGGGCACGGAACGCCAAAGGCCCCCCAACGAATACAATCACGAAAAGGATCGCATAGGTCATCCCATCAGGCCTGCGTTCAAAAACCCACGCGGGTCGAACCGTGCGCGCAGCCCTGCTGTGATACGCGCGACGCCCGCATCCTCGGGTTCGAATCGCGGCTGGCCTGTCCCGCGCACCAGTGTTGCGTGACCGTCATAAGACCCGAGTGCGGCACGCAGATCATAACCGGTGGCGGTGTGCATCCAGATCAAACCACCAGCCCAATCATACCTTACACCCAGCGCACCCGATCTTGCGACAAGCGCTGGACCCTCGGAGGGCTTGCAAGACACGCGCCAGATATCACCATCGACATCTGCAAAACACGTCACGTCCCGCCATGCCGCCCAGCGTCCTGTGCTGTCATCTTCAACGGAAATCTCGCCACCTAGCAACGCTCTAAGTTGCTCTGTGCGGTAACTCACGGATTGCTCGAATCCCTCAACCCGTAGCAGTGTCTCCCCCGCTACGGGATCATGCGCCGCAGCAGACACCTCATAGGGACTACCCAAAGCACGGGCGAGCGCCGCAATAGCTGCGATATCATCCAATCCGTGAAGTATAAGCGTCGCCTCGGTTTCTGGTTTTGGCAGCACTTTAAGCGAGACTTCACTCAAAACACCTAGGGTGCCATGCGCCCCTGCCATTAACTTCACCAGATCATAGCCAGTAACATTCTTCATCACACGGCCACCGTTTTTGACAATCCGGCCCATGCCATCGACATACCGCACGCCGAGCAGGAAATCGCGGGCAGCCCCAACAGAGATGCGTCGCGGGCCGCTTACATTGGCGGCCATAACACCCCCGATCGTAGGCTCTCCCGTCGTTCCAAGAAGGACGCGGTGATCTATCGGCTCAAAGGCAAGACGCTGGTTTTCGGCCGCAACTGCCTTTTCAATCTCGGCAACAGGCGTACCAGCCCGAGCGACCACCGTCATCGCACCTGGCTCGAACAGAGTGATACCAGAAATCCCAGACGTAACCAGCGGATCTCCTGCCACGGCGACACCTCGTGTCCCCCCTCCCTGAATGGCGAGCGGGCCTGTCGTATCACGGATTACATCGGCCAATTCGGCTTCGGTCTGAGGAGAATGCATAGTTCTTTTGGTCCCAAGTATCCCGGAGGGTTCGGGAGGCTGGCCTCCCGATTTTATTATCTATTCAGCCGCAATGGGCATTTGGCGCCGCGCATCCGAGGCATCGAGCGGGAACACCTTTGCAGGATTAAGCAGCCATTGCGGATCAAAAATATCCTTCACCGCCATCTGCGCCTCAAGATCGGCAGGCGCATATTGCACGTGCATCAAATCACGCTTTTCAATGCCAACGCCATGCTCGCCCGTCAGGCAACCACCGACCTCCACACACAGTCTGAGGATGTCAGCACCCATCGCTTCACATAGCTCAAGATCACCAGGTTTGTTAGCATCGAACAGGATGAGCGGGTGCATGTTGCCATCGCCTGCGTGAAAGACGTTACCGACCTTCAGGCCATATTCCTCAGACAACTCCCCGATGCGGCGCAGAACATGCGGTAGGCTGGAGACGGGGATCGTCCCATCGAGACACATATAGTCATTGATCTGCCCCATCGCGCCAAACGCACTTTTGCGGCCCAGCCAAATTGCTGCACTTTCCTCTGCCGACTTACTCTGGCGCAGTTCCACGGGGTTATGAAGGCGCGCAATCTCCATGATCAGATCAAGCTGGTGGTCAATCTCGGCGTCCGACCCCTCAACCTCGACGATCAACAGAGCCTCGCACATAGGGTAGCCTGCTTTGGCAAACGCTTCGGTAGCCTCGATGCAAGGACGGTCCATGAATTCGATCGCAACAGGCAGCACGCCAGCCTTGATAATGTCGGTCACACAGGCACCCGCAATCTCGCTGTCGTCAAAGCCCATCAGAACAGGACGAGCACCTTCAGGCTTGTGCAGGATGCGCAAGGTGGCTTCGGTCACCACACCCAATTGCCCCTCGGAGCCACAAATAAGTCCGAGCAGATCAAGACCCGCTGCATCTAAGTGCGCGCCCCCGATGTCGACGATCTCACCATCCATCATGACCATTTTAACGCCCATGAGATTGTTGGTGGTCACACCATATTTCAAACAATGCGCACCGCCCGAGTTCATCGCGATGTTCCCCGCAATCGCACAGGCAAGCTGGCTTGAGGGATCGGGCGCATAGAAAAAGCCGTCCTCTTCAACGGCGCCTGTAACACTAAGGTTCGTTCGCCCCGTCTGAACCCGAATGAAGCGGTTGTCGTAATCTGTCTCAAGCACGTCATTCATCCGTGCGACCCCAAGGATCACGCAATCCGCAGTAGGCAAAGCACCACCCGCAAGCGATGTACCAGATCCGCGCGGCACAACAGGCACGCCTTCTTCATGGCAGATCCGCAAAACATCAGAGACTTCTTTGGTCGTGGCCGGCAGCACGGCAACCATCGGCGGACAGCGATAAGCCGTAAGCGCGTCGCACTCATAAGCACGTGTCTCACGCTCGTCGTGAATGACCGCATTTGCGGGTAAGACTGCACTCAATCGCTCAACAACACGTGCTTTGCGCGCCAGGACTTCAGGATTCGGGATCGGCATTTCCATATCAGACGCTCCATAACCAAAAGGCTTCTTATTTGGTAAAATAATATTACCAATTTCTAATTTAAGCAAGCATGTTGATCAAACGGCGCTCACCGTGATGTGTTGAATATATCGCTTACAAGGCGGCGCATGATCGGGGTGAAGCGGTTTCGTAATTCCATCGTGTCCTCCAACTGTCTTTATCGGTGATTAAGCAGAAAAAACTTCCGACGCGTAAACGCAGGCATGGCACCACCTACGAATCTATTGAAAAGCAAATGACGTAACCTGCGGGCGGATGGGCAATGGGACGTGCTGTGCGCAAAACCAGCTGACGCTTTGAAACACGGCAACCAAACGTTGATGAGTACCTGCTGTATCAGCTGCAAGAACTGGCCTTGCTTGTGTCAATTGCTTAGAGAGGGGGTATGATATCATTAGAGACCGTTTCCTTTATCACGCCGCTTGATGCCGCTGCACTTGCGATACTCCTCATGCTTTGGGCAGGGCTGGGTTGGCGGATTGAACATCCCTCCTCAAAGAGACCGTCTACATCCCTGATCATGTCGAACTATCGGCGCGAGTGGATGGCCCGGATGATTGCCCGTGAAGTGCGTATCTTTGACGCCCAGACAATTGGGACATTGCGACAGGGCACATCGTTCTTTGCCTCAACAAGCGTCATTGCAATTGGCGGGACGCTAGCCTTGATCGGAAACGCAGACCAAGTGGCAGGTGTTGCAGCTGACCTGACCGATGCATCACTGCCTGCGATTTTCTGGGAGCTAAAACTACTTGTTATCGTATTCTTTTTGACCAGTGCTTTTCTCAAATTTGTCTGGTCAAACCGCCTGTTCGGGTATTGTTCGGTCATCATGGGAGCCGCCCCGAATGATCCAACAGATGACCGAGGCTTGCGTTACGCGCATAAGGCAGCCGAGTTGAACATCTCTGCCGCACGCAGCTTCAATAGAGGATTACGCACCATCTACTTTGGGCTGGCGTCTGTCGCATGGCTCGCAGGTCCATTCCCCTTGATTGCAGCCGCAATCATAACATCTTGTGTTATATGGCGACGAGAGTTTGCTTCGCAGTCCCGCAAAGCCCTCTTGGAAGACGCTTAGAGGCACCTTATGATAGGCGCCCTCAACTTAGGTGAAGAAAATGATTAAGCAGACAGTCGCGGTTCTTTCGTTTTTGACGCTTCCTGCATTTGCGGACCCTGCCATTGTGCAAAACGTCAAAGTGTCGAAAGCTGCAAATTCTTACACATTTAATGTGACCATTCTGCATACCGACAAGGGATGGGAAGACTACGCCGACATTTGGCGAATCAAAGATATGGACGGCAATGTTCTGGGCGAGCGTGTGTTGGCGCATCCTCATGTAAACGAGCGCCCATTCACCAGATCCTTATCGGGTGTGAAAATCCCCGACGGCGTTACAACTGTTCTGATCGAAGCGCATGACACAGTTACAGGTTGGGCCTCAGCCACCAAGACCGTCCAACTGCCCTAGGTTCGATGATAAGGTCCGCCTGACAGGATCGAGCTTGCACGATAGAGCTGCTCTGCCAGCATAACGCGGACCATCATGTGTGGCCAAACCATCGCGCCAAAAGACAACAGATGATCCGCCTCCGCCCGCAAGTCCGGCGCGATCCCGTCCGCACCACCAATCACAAATGCCAGATCACCTTGACCAGAATCACGCCACCCTTCGATACGGCGGGCAAACTTTGGCGATGTCTCGACAACGCCGCGCTCATCCAAAGCGCAAACCACAGCACCTTGAGGCAAGGCGCGGCGTATGAGTGCAGCCTCCGCCGCCATACCGCCGCCTTTGCGATCGTCCACTTCCAAAACAGAAACCGGCCCAAGGGAAAGCCCCCGGCCAGTTCGGTCAAATCGTTTAAGATAGTCGTCAATCAGCGTCTTCTCAGGGCTGGCACGCAGCCGCCCTACAGCGCAAATATGGACCTTCATGCCCTATCAGGATGCCGCGTCAGGCGCCGCATCTGAAAGCCACATCTTCTCAAGCTGGTAGAACTCGCGCACTTCGGGGCGGAAAACGTGCACAATGACGTCGCCTGTATCGATCAGCACCCAATCGCCAGTGCCTTTGCCCTCGGTGCGGACGGTGTGGCCATACTCATCCTTGACCCGCTGCGCGAGCTTTTCTGAAATCGCACTCACCTGACGCGTGGAGCGGCCGGAACAGATCACCATATGGTCACCGATCTCGGTTTTGCCGCGCAGATCAATCTGTACGATATCTTCTGCCTTATCATCCTCGAGAGAGGACAAAACAGTGGCGAGCAACAGATCGCTTGTGGCTTTTCTCTGGCCAGCCATTACGACAGCACCAGCGTGTGCAGCAGGGGCTGCGTGTATTTGCGTAGACAGGACATTGTCCTCCTTCTGAAGCGCCGACGGGCCCCCGGCGCTGGGGTATAGATCAAATTAACAAGGCACATCGCACAATTCAATGACACACGCCAGATACGACAGCGGACCATACTTAAATCCGCCAGTTCACCGCTTTACTTGCTTGGGAAGAAAAAAGTGGTGAGCCCGTCCGGGTTCGAACCGGAGACCTACTGATTAAAAGTCAGTTGCTCTACCAACTGAGCTACAGGCCCACTGCGCGTGGTTTAGAAACCTGTAGGGTACGGGTCAACCCCCATAACGCATGAATTTCCCACCACCTGCTGGAATAAGAGAAACACTCTCGCTATATGCGCAGGATGAGCAACACAGCACCCTCCTCTTTGCCCTTCATGAAAATGCATGGGCTAGGCAACGATTTCGTCGTTGTTGACGCGCGGACGCATGAAATACACCTGCCACAAAGCCTTATTCGCGGGATTGCGGGGCGCCAGACTGGTGTTGGATTCGATCAACTCGCCGTTATTAGCAAGGGCAGCGCTGACGCTCATCTCACATTTTATAATTCCGACGGCTCGACGTCAGCGGCCTGCGGCAATGCGACACGCTGTATCGCGCGGCACCTGATGATCGAACAAAGCAGAGATTCGCTCCACCTGACGACAGACCGCGGCGATTTGTTTGCAACAGATTCGGGAAATGGCCTCACATCAGTTAATATGGGGCAGCCACAACTTGAGTGGCAGGACATTCCCTTGGCTGAAGCCATGGATACGCTCTCGCTGCCTATCGAAGGAAGCCCCGTCGCGACAGGCATGGGCAATCCGCATTGCACATTTTTTGTAGAAGACGTTGCCACCATTGATCTGGCCACCGCTGGCGCCGCCCTTGAGTACAATCCCATTTATCCAGAGCGGACCAATGTGCAATTTGCGCAGATCATAGGGCCCGACCACATCAGGATGCGCGTGTGGGAGCGGGGTGTAGGCATCACATTGGCATCAGGCTCCTCATCGTGTGCTACTGCTGTTGCAGCAGCGCGCAGAGGCCTAACGGGACGTAGCGTGCGCATCGATCTCGATGGCGGGGCATTGCAAATAGATTGGCGCGATGACGGTGTATGGATGACTGGCCCGACAATGCATGTTGCGGACGGCACCCTCACCCCTGAATTCATCGCCAGCTTCCAATGAGCGCGCCCGTCTTCTCAAATCATGGCTGTCGCCTGAACCAGTACGAGCTGGAGGCGATGAAGGAGCTGGCCGAAGGGGCGGGCCTGAAAGATGCCGTAGTTGTTAACACCTGCGCTGTTACGGCCGAAGCCGTGCGCAAGGCGCGGCAGGACATTCGCAAGCTGCGCAAGGCAAATCCCAACGCCCGCCTGATCGTGACAGGCTGCGCGGCACAGACAGAGCCCGCTACCTTCACCGCGATGGATGAAGTGGACGCTGTGATCGGGAATACCGAGAAGATGCAGAGCGAGACTTGGCATGGCCTTGCGGCAGATTTCATCGGCGACACAGAGGCCGTTCAGGTCGATGACATCATGTCCGTCACCGAGACAGCAGGCCACCTGATCGACGGGTTCGGGACACGCAGCAGGGCTTATGTCCAGGTCCAGAACGGATGCGACCACCGCTGCACATTTTGCATCATTCCTTACGGTCGCGGGAACTCCCGTTCGGTCCCTGCTGGTGTGGTGGTCGATCAAATCAAACGCCTTGTCGACAAAGGGTTCAACGAAGTGGTTCTCACTGGCGTTGACTTAACGTCGTGGGGCGCTGATCTCCCCGCGACGCCAAAGCTGGGCGATCTGGTGATGCGGATTTTGCGGCTGGTACCCGATCTGCCGCGCCTGCGGATCAGTTCAATCGATTCAATTGAAGTTGACGAGAACCTGATGCAAGCAATCGCAACCGAGCAGCGTTTGATGCCCCATCTCCATTTGTCGCTTCAGCATGGGGATGACATGATCCTCAAACGCATGAAACGTCGCCACCTGCGGGATGATGCTATCGCCTTTTGCAACGAAGCGCGGACGCTTAGACCAGATATGACCTTTGGGGCGGACATCATTGCAGGTTTTCCAACAGAGACGGACGCAATGTTCGACAACTCTCTGAAGCTCATAGAAGAGTGTGACCTGACGTGGCTGCATATCTTCCCCTATTCAGCCCGCGAAGGCACGCCAGCTGCGCGTATGCCGCCAGTGAACGGTGCGATAATCAAGAAGCGTGCCGCCGCGTTGCGTGCGGCTGGCGATGCGAAGGTCCGTGCGCATCTGGAGGCCCAAGTCGGGCAGTTGCACAACGTACTTATGGAAAATCCGACCATGGGTCGCACCGCGCAATTCGCAGAAGTGCTTTTCGAGCAGCCTCAAATCGAGGGGTCGATTATCAGGACACAGATTAAGGGCCTGGACGGCACACAGCTCCAAGCATAGCGCGTCACTGCGCGGCACTCGATTCATGCAATGCCAAAAACAAAAAGAGCCCACAGTCCAAGACTGCGGGCTTTTTTCAATTCAGTAGAAGGTCATTACTTTTTGTTTTTGACGGTTGCCCAAAGGCGCTTGTTGGTGAGGTACAAGAGAACCGACAGCAGTGTCAGAAACAGTACACCAGCAAATCCAGCTTGCTTGCGATCACCCATTTTGGGCTCAGCAGTCCACATCAGGAAGGCTGCTACATCCTCGGACATCGCCTGCAACGAGGTTGAGGACCCGTCGGCATACTCTACCCAGTCATCATCCAAGGGCGGACCCATGGAGAGCCAGCCACCTTCGTAATACTTGTTCTCGTAGAGTGTCACACCAGCCTGGGTTTTCTCTTCACCCGTGTAGCCCTGCAAAAGCGCTGCGATGTACTCCGCACCACCAAATCCGTAGAGCAGCTGGTTGATGCCGAGACCGTATGGACCAGAAAACGCCTTACGCTTCTTCGCCATCAGGGAAAGGTCAGGCGCAGTTTCCAAACCAGATTCCGGGAAATGGTCAACTGGAGTCGCTTCGCGGAAATCATCCAACTCGGCGTCGAAAACTTCCCATTGCTTCGAGTACTCGATCACTTGCTCTTCGGGCAGCATGGGGCCGCCATCATCGCCGAGTGTCCGCAATGGAACGAACTTCAATCCGTGGCACGCGGAGCAGACTTCGGTGTAGACCTGAAGGCCACGCTGCAATTGGTTCACGTCATAAGAGCCGAAAGGACCATCAAAAGAGAAGTCGATATTCTCGATTGGGGCGCCCTTCTCGCCCGCCGCAAATGCGGCGGGAGAAGCAAGCGCGATGATCGCGCTCAGGAGTGTTGCTTTGAACATATTCATCTCTGGTTTACTCCGCGGGGTTCACGATTGTGGTCGTGCCGCCGACTTTTGGCGCATAGTGTGCGTTGAAGTCTTCTTCGATTGTATCTGGCGGTGTCAGCGGCTTCTCGATCACACCGAGCAGCGGCAAGATCACGAGGAAGTACGCGAACCAATACGTTGCAGCGATGAGAGCGATTGTATTGTAAGGCTCTTCAGCTGGCATCGCACCAACCCACATCAACACCATAAAGTCGATCACAAACAGCCAGAACCACCACTTGAACATCGGACGGTAACGGCCTGAACGCACGCGTGATGTGTCCAACCATGGCACAGCGGCCATAACCGCGATTGCAGCGAACATCGCAACAACACCAAAGAACGCCGCAGTGATGATCCCGCCCGAGATGAAGGACGCAAACATAACGACCCAGACATCAGGCGTGAATGCACGCAAAATGGCGTAGAATGGCAGGAAATACCATTCGGGCACGATGTGTGCTGGCGTGGCAAGCGCATTGGCCTCGATGTAGTTATCGGGGTGGCCGAGGTAGTTTGGCATAAAGCCTACAACCGCGAAGAACACGACCAGAATAACCCCAAGCGCAAACAAATCCTTGATTACAAAGTAGGGCCAGAAGGGCAGCGTATCCTTTTCAGCTTCTTCCTTGGACGTGCGGCGCACATCAACACCTGTCGGGTTGTTGTTTCCTGTGGTGTGGAAGGCCCAGATGTGCAGGATCACAAGACCCGCTGTCACGAAGGGCAGCAGATAGTGCAGCGAGAAGAAACGGTTCAGCGTCGCGTTATCAACAGCAGGGCCGCCAAGTAGGAGCGTCTGAAGCGCATCACCGATGAACGGGATCGCACCAAACAGACCTGTGATAACAGTAGCACCCCAGAAGGACATCTGACCCCATGGAAGCACATAGCCCATGAATGCAGTCGCCATCATCAACAGATAAATGATCATGCCGATGATCCACGTGATCTCACGAGGCGCCTTATAGGAACCGTAGTAGAGACCGCGGAAAATATGTGCATAAACCGCGATAAAGAACAGGGATGCGCCGTTCATGTGCAGGTAACGCAGCATATAACCGCCGTTCACGTTGCGCATGATGTGCTCAACGCTGGCAAATGCCGCATCCGTGCTTGGCGTGTAATGCATCGCCAAAACAATACCGGTGACAATTTGCAGTGCCAGACAGAACGTCAAAACGATGCCCCAGATCCACATCCAGTTCAGGTTCTTGGGTGTGGGGATCATCAATGTGTCATACATCAAGCCGACGATTGGCAGACGAGAGTGAATCCACTTCTCGCCGCCTGTCTTTGGCTCGTAATGGTCGTGAGGAATTCCAGACATAAGTTTGTTCCTTTAACCGAGTTTAATTGTTGATTCGTCGATGAACTCGGCCGGTGGGACCGGCAGATTCAACGGCGCGGGGCCTTTGCGGATGCGGCCCGCCGTGTCGTAATGCGATCCGTGGCACGGGCAGAACCATCCGCCAAAATCACCAGCATCGCCAAGCGGCACACAGCCGAGGTGCGTACACACACCCATCATCACAAGCCATTCGCCCGCTTCATCCATGGTGCGGTTTTCGTCCGCTGCAGTCGCGTCACCACCAAGGTTCGCATTCTCGGCACCCTGATCGGGAAGCTCGGAAAGCTCGACGGCACGGCCCGCTTCAATCTCTTCGGGAGTACGACGACGAATAAATACAGGCTTGCCCAACCACTTAACCGTCAGCTGGGACCCAGGCTCCACACCGCTGACGTCAACGCGGATGGAGGAAAGCGCCAATACATCGGCGGATGGGTTCATTTGGTTGACCAGTGGCCAAACAGCGGCACCAACGGCCACGGCACCAGTGCCTGCGGTCGCATAATAGAGGAAATCCCTCCGGTTGCCTGCGGTATCATCAACTTCTGACACGTCGGTTTCTCCGTATTTGGGCCGCATGTGGGCCAACAGGTAATATGACGCACTTTTACAAGGCGTCGGACATTGGTGCGGTATCTAGCCTGCGTTCGCCTCATCGTCTAGATGCTTTAGCTGCGCAAACCGTCGCAGCGTTCAAATTTCGCAGGCGTTTTGATCTAATCTGGTAAGACCTACGCCGCTGGTGGCACAGTTGATTGCATCCAAGGGCGCGCTTCAAATGAATCAAACCATGCTGCCAGTCCATCATTCCCCTGCCGCCAACCCCGCGCGTCATGGCGAAAATCCACATAGGCCAACGCGCACCCCACAGCGATTTGCCCCATATCAAGTGGACCATTGAGGTGACTCATCCAGCGCGTATTAAGTGCTGCAACGCCACGCGCGATCTTTTCCCATTGCCCGTCCACCCATTCGGGCATCCGCTTTTCTTCGGGACGCAGCCGCGTCTCGTAGGTCATTAACAACGCTGCATCCAAAATTCCGTCGGCTGTGGCCTCCAACGTCAAAGTATCCCAGCGTCGCGCACCTGACGGGTAGAGTTTGCCCCCTCCGCGCGAATCGAGGTAGGCTGTAATGACACGGCTGTCATAGAGTGTAGGCCCGTCAGGCCGCTCCAAAGCGGGGACCTTTGCCAAAGGATTCTTTGACAGAAGCGCAGGGTCGGCATCGACAGGCGTTGTCGCCACGTTCACCAGCTCGACATCCCCAAGCTGTCCCGTTTCTTCCAGCACGATCATAACTTTTCGCACGTAAGGCGAAGTCGGAGCGTAATAGAGCTTCATGAGAGATATCCTTTGCGAGGCTGCGTTTTCTTCACTCTTTACCTCATCCCCGACTTTGGCAACCTCGACCTAGATGTGATCGAGATGATCCATCATGGATGCAATAACCGCGACGTCACTTCCGATCCCATGCTCCGCCATCTCACTTGCCGCAGCGATGCGCACATCGTGTGGCTTGTTCTGGCCCAGCTTCCACGTTCCATCGACGCCCGTCATCACAAAGCGGTACGGCACGATCATCCGCATCATCTTTTCCAGAACCTCTGGCGTCATCTTATTGGTTGTCCAAGGCGCTTTTGGCGCAAGTTGTTCTTCATAAGCAGCGGACTGGCGGTCCAGCATGTCGCGCATCACGTCTTGCGGCAATCGCTCCAGCCGCCCTACCAAATGAACCGCTACATAGTTCCATGTCGGCACCTGATCCTCGACCCCGTACCAATCGGGAGAGACGTAGCTGTCAGGCCCGGAAACAATGATCTTGGCCTCATGCGGCCCCTCACCCATCCGCGCTATCGGGTTCGAGCGCACCAGATGCAGGTCTGCCGTCGCAGCATCATCGCTCAGGAGAAACGGAATGTGGCTGACATGCGGCCCATCGGGCGCTGATACCACAAGGACACCAAATGCACGGGTACGCGCAAACGAAATGTTCCGCTCAGTCGTCGCGTCATGGAAAATGGGGTTGGGATGCAAGGTAACCTCCTGCCACTACAATACGATCAGCTATTGCAGACCGATGCCCCTGTTGGCAATCTACACATATTCTCAGGGCGGGGTGAAATTCCCCACCGGCGGTATGGAGGCATGACCTCCGAGCCCACGAGACAGGCAGAAATCTCGTATGCCGTCTTCTGCTTGAAAAA
>OJDV01000082.1_pt1 | contig 59451 bp, 58 predicted proteins | sample 1592911 | NCBI WGS metagenome assembly OJDV01 (sample SAMN05416860, study PRJEB24817) | seawater metagenome | isolation source: Sea water | place: Canada:Atlantic | collected 2013-11 | reverse complement strand
GTAGATCGTCGGCAGCGTCAGATGTGTATAAGAGACAGATCTCCCCCTTCCCCCCCACCGAGCTGGACGAAGAAGGCATCGAGAAGCAAATCGCCGACATCGCGGCCTGCGCAGGCCGCGCCAAAGAGGCGGGCTATGACGGCGTCGAGGTCATGGGCTCAGAGGGCTACTTCCTTAACCAGTTCCTCGTCACCCATACCAACAAACGCGAGGACCGCTGGGGCGGCTCCTACGAAAACCGCATGCGCCTGCCCATTGAAGTGGTCAAACGCGTGCGCGAAACAGTCGGCCCCGACTTCATCGTCATCTACCGCCTGTCGATGATCGATCTGGTGCCCAACGGCTCCACCTACGAAGAGGTCGTGCAACTCGCCACCGAGATCGAAAAAGCGGGTGCGACCATCATCAACACAGGCATCGGCTGGCACGAGGCGCGCATCCCCACCATCGCCACTTCCGTCCCCCGCGCGGCTTTCGCATGGGTCACGAAAAAGCTGATGGGCAAGGTCTCAATCCCACTCATCACCTCCAACCGCATCAACACGCCAGAGGTCGCCGAGGAAGTCCTCTCCACAGGCTGCGCAGACATGGTGTCGATGGCGCGCCCCATGCTTGCCGACGCCGACTTCGTTAACAAAGCGGCAGCAGGCAACAGCGCGCAGATCGCGCCCTGCATCGGCTGTAACCAAGCCTGCCTCGACCATACCTTCGGCGGCAAAATCTCAAGCTGTCTGGTAAACCCCCGCGCTTGCTACGAGACGGAACTGGTGCTGGAACCCGTCACAACACCCAAGAACATCGCCATCGTAGGTGCAGGCCCCGCTGGCCTCTCCACGGCTCTGGCATCAGCCGAGCGCGGCCACAACGTCACCGTCTTCGACCGCGCCTCCGAGATCGGTGGCCAGCTCAACCTCGCCAAACAGGTCGCAGGCAAGGAGGAGTTCTGGGGCTTCGTCGATTGGTACCGTACCATGGTCGCCCATCACGGTGTCACAGTGCATCTCAACACCGAAGTCTCCGCCAATGATCTGGACGGCTTTGATGAAGTAATCATCGCCACAGGCGTGGTGCCGCGCGATCCGCAAATCGAAGGCCAGAACCGCGACAACGTGCACTCCTATATCGACGTGCTGAACGGCACTGCCAAGATTGGCGACCATGTGGCCGTCATCGGCGCGGGGGGCATCGGCTTTGACGTCTCAGAACATCTTGTACATGACGGCGACAGCACCACGCTGAACCTGCCCGAATGGATGCGCGAATGGGGTGTCGCCGATACCGAGGATCACCGATCGGGCCTCGCGCCCGAAGGTCCGCAACCCCACGCCCCCGCGCGCAAAGTCACCATGATGCAGCGCAAACCCTCCAAACCCGGCAAGGGCCTTGGCAAGACCACAGGCTGGATCCACCGCGCCTCGCTCACCATGAAGAACGTGGAAATGATCGCAGGCGTGAACTACGAGCGGATCGACGATGAGGGTATTCACATCACCTTCGGCGAAGCGCGCGAGAATCCCCAAACCATTCCCGCCGATACCGTGGTGCTCTGCGCAGGCCAGCTCTCCGACCGCTCGCTCGCCGACGCCCTAGAGGCCAAAGGCACCACATGCCATGTCATCGGTGGCGCGGACGTCGCAGCAGAGCTCGACGCAAAACGCGCCATTGATCAAGGCACAAGGCTCGCCGCTACTCTCTAACCACCCTCCAGATTGATGGGCCGTGTCATCGCAAAGCACGGCCCATCCGATTCAGTTGTCGCTTATGCTCACGGCCCGCGAAACTTTTGCGATTCAGTAACGTGTCTCCTCTTCGAACCAGTAAAGAGACACGTTATGAGACCACGCATAAGACATGAAACACACTGTTCTCCTGTTTCCTGCCCCGCAACGGTTGCGCAATTACCTTGCTACTGTCCCACCCCTGCCCCGATTGCGCCCCATTCCACCATCATAGCTCATCCTCGAACTAAAGATGGAAGGGGACGGCAATGGACCGCCTGACAGAAATGGAAGCATTCGCCACCGTGGTGGATCAAGGGGGCTTTACCGACGCCGCCAAAAAGATGGGGATCTCCAAATCGGCGGTCTCCAAACACGTCTCCTCACTCGAGGCACGTCTTGGCGCGCGATTGCTGAACCGCACCACACGCCGTGTGTCGCCGACAGAGATAGGCCTTGCCTATTATGATCGCGCCCGCCGCGTCCTCAATGATGCAGGTGAAGCAGACGCGCTGGTCACCTCCATGCAATCAGCGCCCTCTGGCCTGCTGCGCATCTCGGTGGCGACAGATTTCGGCGTCAATCACCTCTCGCCTGTGCTTTCCGAGTTCCTGGGCGACTTCCCCGACATCACGGTCAACATGGTCCTCAACAACCGCTACGTTGAGCTCATCTCCGAAGGCTTCGACATGGCTGTGCGCATCGGGGAGCTGGAAGACAGCACACTACGCGCCCGCAAGCTGACCGAGACGACCAAACGCATGATCGCCTCGCCGGAATACTTCGAAAAATACGGCCGTCCCGAAAAGATCGATGATCTGAACGATCACAAGCTGCTGCATTATTCCAACCAGTCCTCCGGCAACGTCTGGAAACTGACAGCACCCTCAGGCGAGAAGCGTCAGGTCCGCACCGCAGGCTGGCTCTCGGTCAACGACGGGCAGTCGCTCCTGAACGCCGCTGTATCGGGCCTCGGCATCGCCTACCTTCCCAGCTTCCTCTATGCGGATGCAATGGAGAAGGGCCTGATCGAAGACGCAATCCCTGACCTCCCGCTCGAGACGCAAGGCATTTATGCGGTCTACCCGCCCGGACGCTTTACCCAGCCCAAGGTCCGCGCCTTCATCGACTTTCTGGTCCACTCGTTCGCCGAAAAAGGCCCAAGCGACTGGTAACCCAGACACTAAACACCAACCCCTCGGTGAACTTCGCCCCGGTATCGCTTTTGCGGTATCGGGGCCTTTTTGTATCAGACGACTGCTATCGAAGATTTCTTCTCGGGAATACTGCCGCCAAGAAGTTTGCTGCTTCTGTCGGGAATCTCAGCTTAGAGTAATCGATGCTGCGGCATGCATGAGTGTCCGCTTCTAGGCTATCACGAGCTGTTTGTTTTGACGCGAAACATCGGTTCGATTTGGTCAATAGGGCGATGTATCTAATCTGAAAGAGCACTTTTGAACTCGAAGGTCACATCCAAACCGCTGACTTCCGTGTTCAAGTCGAGCTTAGCGTCAAGTTCCGCTGAAATTACAGCTGCAATCTGCATGCCGAGCCCGCCAGTCGAGTTATCAACGCCCTCGGACAGACCAACGCCGTTGTCCCGACAGTTGACGCGAATGCGACTATCATCTGCGTTCCCGATCAAGATGACGTCAATCTGCCCGGCTTGATCGTCAGGAAACGCATGCTTGAAACTGTTCGCGACGAACTCGTTGATCAAAGTGCCAACCGCGACGGCTTCGTTCGAGGTAACTTTCGTTTCGATTGTTTGGCAGGTGAGTGTGACATTGTCAGGCGCGATCTTCCGGAAATGCGTCATCAGGTTTTCGATGTACCGTCCAAGCTCGATGATACGGCCTGCGTCGGTACGGTAGAGTTCTTGGTGAAGCATCGCGACTGCGTCGATCCTCGACCCGATTGTGGTGAGCGCTTCTTGTGTTTCCTCCGCCTTTGCCTTTCGCCCCGATATGCGTACCAACGATGACAACGACTGCAGCGAGTTCTTCACCCGGTGGTCTACCTCCTTGCGCAACATGTCGGCGTCTCTAAGCGTCTTACGCAGGTCCAGTTGCGCCATCACTTGACTGGCGAGCACGCGGATCGTGTCGCGCTGAAGTGGCGTCAGCTCTTTTGGTTCGTTGTCCAGAACGCACAAAGTCCCGAGAGGCAGACCCTCAGCAGACTTTAGAAGTGCGCCTGCATAAAATCGCAGCCCGGAATCACCGCAACACAACGGATTGTCCGACATTCGCGGATCCAGCAACGTGTCGTTTATTTCAACAAATTCATCTTCCAAGATAACGTGAGAGCAAAGAGAAGTGGCCAAAGGCGTTTCTCGCACGCCGAGGCCGGTTTCGGCCTTGAACCACTGGCGCTCCGCATCAATGAAATTGATTACCGAGATCGCAGTACCACAGCTCGCGGCGGCAAGCTGCACGATTTCATCGAATTCGCGTTCCCGATCTGTTTCCAGAATTTCATAGGCATACAGCGCCGCGAGGCGTTCCGCTTGCTGAGGATGGGGAGGGGCAACTGGCATTTTCTGTAACGCTTTAAAGATGGGGTGTGTAATTATGATATCACATTTTTGCGCCATATAAAAACACCAAAGAAACGAGTAGACTGTTCAACAGCCACGCGATGCGAATTGAAGTCTGGCGGCCGCCGTGCCCTGCGACCAGAATGTAGCGCAATGCTGAAATCAGAAAGCGGACTCTGGTTCAGCCGCCGTGAACGGCTGTTTCGTCCACCAAACAGACAGTCCTTACTCCGCCAGAACCACCGCCTCGACACGACGGTTCGCCTCGCGCCCTGCCTCCGTTGCATTGGTCCCCAGCGGCGACAAATAGCCGATGCCGCGCACTTCCATGCGCCCCGCCTCAATCCCGTATTGGGCGCTCAGATACTCTCGCACCGCCTGCGCGCGCCCCTGCGACAGGGCGATGTTGCCCTCAAGGCTTCCAGTATTGTCCGTATGCCCCACAAGTGCAATTCGCAGGTCGGGGCTGGCCTGCAATATCTGCGCCAATTGGCCCAATGTCTCGAACGGCCCGGCGCCCAGCGCCGATGTCCCGCTCTCGAAATCCAGGCCGCCCAGCACCATATGCCCATCGCGCATCAATGCTTTCGCATCCTCCCCCGCAGGCAACACGGGCGCTGTCGCCACAACCTCAACCTGTGCAGGCGCACCTGCCTCGATAATTTGCACAAATGATGCACCGCTTGATGCGCTGGCGATGATGTTGACCGCCTCTGCACCATCGCCTCGCACGCCAGTAACCACATGATAGTTGCGGATGCTCACATACATGTTGGGCGCGGGAAGTACTTCGGCGGCAAAACGGAAATCATAGCCGCCGCACTCCGTTGCCGCACAATCAAGCGCCAGCGTGTATCCCGCCGTCTCCAGCTGATCGCGCATCGGGGCGATGATCTGGAGCGGCGTCAGCCCCGCCGCCTCGATCCGCCACGCAGAGCGCGCCACCGCACCCTCAATCATACGGGTGGGCAGCGCACCCTCGGCGAACACACCAACAGGTGCGAAGTAGCGGTCCTGAGACGTGTCCCGTGTCACCGTCTGCTGTGCGCTGGCAGGCAAGTGCAGCTCAAGCGCCTGCACGGCACCTGTCCAAACCGCCCCCGCCCATATCACCAACGCTGCGCCCAGCAGATGCTTCATCTGGATTGCGCGTGATATTCTTTGTTGGGGCGCATATCCGACGCACTCGCCACGCGGTTGGTCATGTTGAAAAACGCCGCGACGCTGGCGATGTCCCAGATGTCACGATCCGAGAAACCGATAGCGCGCAGTGCCTCACGGTCTTCTTCCTCGATGATCTCGGGCGCTTCCGTGAGTTTCACAGCGAAATCCAGCATCATCCGCTGCTTTGGATCAAGGTCCGCCACACGGTAGTTCATCACCATCTGCTCGCCCAAGATCGGGTCACCCGACAACTCTCGTACCGCCGCACCGTGGGCCGTTAGACAGTAGAAACACTTGTTCACCGCCGAGACGACAACGGCAATCATCTCGCGCTCCAGCTTGCTCAGGTTGCTCTGCCCCAGCATCAGATCGTTATAAAGCGCGGTAAAGCTGTTGAGCTTTTCGATATCAAACGCATAGGCCTGCAATACATTGGGAATCATCCCGAGTTTGTCCGTGCAGATATCAAAATATTTCTGCGTCGCCTCGGGCAGCGGATCAACCATCGGCAGGTCAAGGGCGGTGGGGGCGTCGTCAGTCATGGCAGGCTCCTGTTATTCGGGTAAGATACGATAGTGATATGTCCCCACGGCGGTAAAGCCCATGGCTTTATAAAGCGCATTGGCCGGCGCATTGGCGGTGACACACAGCACCGAGATATGGCTGGCACCGTTCTTATGCGCCCAAAAAGCAGCGGCGCGCATCATCCACTGCGCCACACCTTGGCGGCGCTGGTGCTCCAGCGTGACCACTGCATGCACCATCGCGGTTCCCTCATGCACCGCGGCAAAGGCCGCCCCCGCAGGCTTTTCGTTCCAGCGCGAGAGTATGCCCGTCTTGACCGCAGCACGCCCCATTACATCCAGTCGCGCAGGGCCGACCCCGTCCGTCTGCCAAATCTCCTCCATGATCGCCAGCGGCTCCCAAATGGCAAAGCACGTCACCCGCGGGATGGGTTTGTCCATCAAGGCTTCGACAGGCGCTACATAAAGCCGGACCTCGTCGATCAAGTCATAGTCCCGCGCCATAAGCATCGCATCAAGCGCATCATCACCCTCTCGGATCATAAAGAGCGGCTGCTGCCCCATCTCGCGCATCGCATCTTCCGCGCGCGGAATATCACTGTCGCTCACATCACCCAGCGCAGTCGCCGCAGACACCCGCTTACCGCCGCCTGCTCCGTCGCGCAGGGTCCACTTCCCCTCCGCCCAACTGCGCGCAGGGGGCCAAGTCCCCTCACACACGCCGTACAAAGTGGCCGCATCGGGCATCATGCGAATATCTCGGAGAGCTTGCCCATCGCTTCTTCCAACAGGACAGCGTCCTGTCCCCGCACCACCAGATTGGCACCGTATTTGCCATCGCGCTGGAAGGGGTAACTGCCCATCGACAAGCTTGGATATGCCTTGGCCAATTCCCCGAACGGGCCTGCAATATCGCCCTCACCACGGTAGACTGTCAGCGTCTCGCTCAGCATCGGCGCACCCCCCGTCAGTGTGGGCAGAACACTGGCTACCATAGCTTTGAAGACACTCGGCACCCCTGCCATCACATGCACGTTCTCGATGATAAATCCGGGTGCTGCGGAAACGGGATTGTCGATCAACGCCGCGTCCGCCGGAATCCGTGCCATCCGCAGGCGCGCCTCGTTCAAATCGGTCCCCGCCTTGTCATAATGCGCCTGCAAAATCGCGCGCGCATCGGCACGTACATCAATGCTCTGCCCGAAAGACTCCGCCATGCAGTCAGCCGTAATATCATCATGCGTCGGGCCAATTCCGCCCGAGGTGAACACGGTGTCATAGGCCGCCGACAGCGCCTTGACCGCAGCCACAATCGCGTCGCGGTCATCCGAGACGATCCGCACCTCCGACAGCGTAATCCCCACCGCCGTCAGCTCACCTGCCAGATAGTGCATATTCGCATCGCGCGTCCGCCCCGAGAGGATCTCGTCCCCGATCACCAACATTGCCGCCGTTGGGTTCGCCATATCGCCTCTCCTTGAGCCTGTGTCCGCAAAGGTATAGCCACATCCCATGCGCTTTCAATCCGATCTTGTCCCCGCCCGTCTCATCCGCCGCTACAAAAGGTTTCTCGCCGATTGCACGCTGGAAGACGGGACCGAGATCACAGCGCATTGCGCCAACCCCGGCTCGATGATGGGGCTGGCCGAGGCGGGCACGAAGGTCTGGTTAGAGCCGAACGACGATCCCAAAAAGAAACTCAAATACGGTCTGCGCCTCGTGGATCACGAGAACGGCCACCTCACAGGCGTCGATACGTCCCTGCCCAACCGCGTCCTGCGTGCCGCGTTGGAAGCGCGTGAGATCGAAGCGCTGGCCTCCTATGGTGAAGTCCGCCCCGAAGTCCGCTACGCCGAAAACTCCCGCATCGACTTCCTGCTCACGGGCGACGGCCTGCCCAACGCCTATGTCGAGGTGAAATCAGTCACCCTTTGCCGCACCCCCGCGCTGGCCGAATTTCCCGATTCGGTCACTGCACGCGGCACCAAACACATTTATGATCTGGCGGCTGTCGCGGCAGAGGGCCATCGTGCCGTGCTCATCTATCTTGTGCAGCGCACCGACTGTACCCATGTTGATATCGCCGCCGACATAGATCCGAAATATGCCGCCGCCCACGCGGCTGCTACGCAAGCAGGCGTTGAAACCATCTGCATCGGCACCCACATCACGCCGCAAGGAATAAGCATTGCCGCCCCTCTGGCCCTTGGCCGCCCCACGCGTTAAGACACCGCAAAACCATGGAGAGAGAGCCGTGACAGATACCCATAAGGGCCGCACCACCAAAGACGGCATTCGCATTCACGAGGAGGCGGATTTCGCAGGCATGCACGCCGCAGGCCGCCTCGCCGCGACCATCCTCGACGAGATCGCAGAGCACGTGACCGTGGGCCAGACCACGGGCGAGATTGACCGCATCATTCAGGAAAAGGTCGAGGCCGCAGGCGCGAAGTCCGCGACCATCGGCTATAAAGGCTACCAGCACGCCAGCTGCATCTCGATCAACCACGTCGTCTGCCACGGCATTCCGGGCGAGAAAAAGCTCAAGGACGGCGATATCGTCAACATCGACGTGACCGTAATCGTGGATGGCTGGTTCGGCGACACCTCCCGCATGTTCGTTGCAGGCAAACTGGCCCGCAAGCCCGAGCGCCTGATCGAGGTCACCCACGAGGCACTGATGCGCGGTATCGAGGTCGTCAAACCAGGCAACACATTCGGTGACATCGGCCACGCGATCCAGACCTTTGTCGAAGGCCACCGCATGTCTGTCGTGACCGACTTCTGCGGCCACGGTCTGGGCCGCGTTTTCCACGCGCCGCCCAATGTGCTGCACTATGGAAAGCCCGGCACAAAGGCCGTGCTTGAGCCCGGCATGTTTTTCACGATCGAACCGATGGTCAACCTTGGCCGCGCCGAGACAAAGACCCTCGCCGATGACTGGACCGCCGTGACCCGCGACAAATCGCTGTCCGCGCAGTTCGAACACTCCATCGGCGTGACGGAAACAGGCTACGAGATTTTCACGCTGTCGCCTGCAGGTAAGTTCCACCCGACCTACTAGCCCTCTAAATCATCCCGCGCCATCCGCTTGAGCAGCAGCGACAGCACCGTCTCCCCGCACAGCGGCGTGATGCAATCGGAAATGAAAACCGACCCGCCAAACGGTTGCGGTCTGGGCAGAGGCACGGACGGTTTTTTGATCCGTCCGACCCGTGGGAGCGAAGAGGCGGTTGCATCGGTCATACATTAGCCTAACCCAACTCAAGCCATCCCGTCAAAATTCGAGCCTCAGATATGCTGCTCAGAGACGGAGCTGGTGTCGTGGAAACGGCATACGGGGGGTGCACAGGGGATGTACGCTTAGTGTACCCAAAGCACACCCACGTCATTCCCGCTGTAAAAGCGTCACATGCGTATCGCCGAATTTACGCTTGTCCGTCCGCTTGAAGCCATGCGGCGCGTCCATCGGCGCGCTCTCTTCCCAGACAATCACTGCTTCGGGCGCCAGCCACCCGCCCGCCAAAGCAGCCGCCAGCGCCTGCTGGCCCATGCCCTTGCCATAGGGCGGATCAAGAAACACGAGATCGAACGGCGTCATAGGCCACGCGCCCAGAGCGGTCGCATCCTGTGGCATCATCCGCGCCACATCGCGCGCCCTCAGCTTCTCGATATTCTCGCGCACAAGCTTCTGCGCAACCTTACCATTTTCAATAAAAACAATCTGTTGCGCGCCGCGTGACAGCGCCTCCAGCCCTAGCGCACCTGTGCCTGCGAACAAATCCAGCACCCGCGCCCCATGAATCACATCGAGATGTGTGAGCATGGAAAACAAACTTTCGCGCACTCGGTCAGACGTGGGCCGCAGATGCGCTGCCGCGTCCCCTTTGCCCACATCAGCCAGCACTGTGCCACGGAAATCGCCTGAAATGATCCTCATGCCTTGAGCAGCGCTTTCATATCCGTATCGGGATCGGCAATCACTTCGGGTGCGGGCGATTTACCGCTTTCAATCAACCGCTTACCAATCATATAGCCACGTGGATCATTGGCCGCATCCACCGCCAGCAGCGTCTCGCCCTTGTAGTACCAGAATGACACGGGGCCTCCCGCAGCCCCCCTCGTGACGACCCGATCGTAGCCCGTATTCAGGCCCGCAATCTGAAGCTTGATGTCATACTGGTCCGACCAGAACCACGGCTTGGCCACGTAATCCTTGCCTGCGCCCATCAGGTTTTCCGCAACAATTTCAGCCTGTTCAATCGCGTTCGGCACACTCTCCAACCGGATGCGCCCGCCACCATATGGAAATGATGTGCAATCGCCCGCAGCCCAGATGTGCGGCACATCCGTGCGCCCCTGCGCGTCCACTGCGATCCCGTTATCAACTCCCACGCCAGCGGCTTCGGCCAGTGTCGTTGCAGGCGCGATGCCTACTCCGACAATGACGAAATCCACGTCCAGCTTCGTCCCGTCCGTCAGCACGGCACCGCTCACCGCACCCTCGCCTGTGAGGCGGTCGAGGCCCACCCCTTCGCGCAGGTCGACGCCATGACTGGTGTGTAACTCCCGAAAGAAATCAGAGGTTTCAGGCGCAGCCACCCGCTGTAGAATGCGTGGCGCCATCTCGACCAGCGTGACCTTAAGTCCGAGCTTCGCGGCCACGGACGCCGCCTCCAGCCCGATGTATCCACCACCCACGATCAGCACGCGGGCACCTTCCACGAACCGCGGCGCCATCGCATCAACGTCTGCAAGACCGCGTACGACATGAACGCCGTCCAGCGCGCCTCCAATGGCGGCAGGCAGACGGTGAGGCACCGACCCCGTGGTCAGAACCAGATCATCATAGGACAGGTGCTCTGCGCCTAGATCGATCATTTTCGAAGCCGCATCAATGCCTTGCACATGAGTGCCAAGGCGCAAATCAATCTGCTGCTCGGCGTAAAATGCTTCGGGACGCAGATACAGACGCTCCAGCGTCATGTCCCCCATGAGATAGGCCTTGGACAACGGCGGGCGTTGATACGGCGGCTGCGTCTCGGCCCCGATCAGGGTGATCTTACCATCAAAGCCGCCATTGCGCAGCTTGACCACACAGGACGATCCCGCCTGCCCTGCTCCGATCACAACGATATGGCGCATGGGTTATTCTCCTCTGATGCACTGGCCCCGCCTGTGTGCAGACCCTATATCTCGCAGTAGGACAATTACAATCACATGAAAGGTGACCCCATGCCAATTTCCCAAGGCGACACACTCCCCGATGCAACACTGGTGCGAATGGGCGCGGAAGGCCCCGCTCCCGTCCAAATGAGCGATCTGACAAAGGGCCGCAAAGTCGTCGTCTTTGCCGTGCCGGGTGCCTTTACGCCAACCTGCCATTCCGCCCACGTACCCAGCTTTATGCGCACCAAGGACCAGTTTGACGCAAAGGGCGTGGACGAGATCATCTGCATCTCCTGCAACGACCCGTTTGTGATGCAGGCATGGGGCGATGCCACAGGTGCGACAGCCGCAGGTATCACCATGCTGGGCGATGCCTCATCCGAGTTCACAAAGGCGATCGGCATGGATTTTGACGCAGCACCTGCAGGCCTCGTCGCACGCTCAAAGCGCTATGCGATGCTGGTGGATGATGGGAAAGTGACACTGCTTCAGGAAGAAGAAAACCCGGGCGTCTGTGAAGTGTCCGGCGGCGAGGGTCTGCTCGCTAGCATGTAATTGCGATGGACAGGGCGGCATCCGATGCGGCCCTGTCCATAGCACTGATCAGTCCGTTTGCGCTTGGATCATCGTGCGCGTGGGGAACGGAATATCCACCCCGCCTTCGTCAAATGCCTCTTTGATCTTGCGCGTTATGTCTGCGCGAAATCCGAAATACACGGACGCATCGCACCACACCCGCACCAGAAAATCGACAGAGCTATCGCCAAGGTTTGTTACCTGAATAAACGGTTCAGGCTCGGCCTTTGAGCGCGAGTCGGCCATGATGATGTCGCGGATAATGTCTTCGGCGGTCTTGAGATTGGCCCCGTATCCCACACCAAAAGTCCATTCCGCACGCCGCAGCGGATTTGTGGAATAGTTGGTGATGATATTGCCCCATACTTGCGCGTTCGGCACGATGACCTGCACATTGCTGAGGTCTGCCAACTCGGTAAAGTTGAGGCTGATCGCCTTTACCGTGCCCATTTCTCCAGCAACTTCGACGAAATCTCCGATCTTGATCGGGCGAAACAGGATCAGCATTACACCCGCGGCAACATTGGACAATGTCCCTTGAAGCGCCAGACCGATCGCCAGACCTGCCGCACCGATGATGGCAACTACCGAGGTTGTCTGCACCCCGAAAGTGTTGAGCACAAACAGGACCGTGAAGCCCATGATCACATAGCGCGCAATCGACGCGAGGAACTCAAACAGCATATCATCGAGATGCTTGTTCTTCTGACTCAGCTTAACAATCCGGCGCTGCATCCACGCCGACACGGTCCAGCCCACAAAGAGAATGGCAATCGCCCCGAGTACAGACCCCGCAGCGGACGCCAGAAATTCGAGTGTCAAAAGCTCCGACACCGACCGACCGTTCCAGATTTCAGTATTCAGCAAATTCGTAAGGGTTTCCATAAATCACAGACCGTCCATTTTGCGCGCCAGCTTGGCGTCGAGTGTGCTGAGACCATCTACATCATGGGTCGTCAGCGTGACGGTCACATTATTGTAAACGTTCGACCATTCGGGGTGGTGGTTCCACTTCTCCGCCCAGATCGCGGCAGAAGTCATCCACCCGAAGGCATGTGCAAAATCATCAAACTCATAGGTTTTTGTAATTGCATCGCGCCCTTCAGTCATCTTCCAGCCGTTTTGCAACAGCGGGTCAAGCAGCGGCCCGCGTGTCTCGGCGCTCAGTTTCTCCGTCATTCCTGTTCCTCAATTTCTATCTTCTTAAAAGGCCCATACTCTGTGAGCACCTCGATTTCCTCATCTACCGCAGCGCGCTCTGCTTCGAGATAGTCCCCGACAGCACGCGCAAACCCAGCATCCCGCATCCAGTGCAGCGACCACGTGGCATGGGGCAAGTACCCCCGCGCCAACTTATGCTCCCCCTGCGCTCCCGCCTCGACCGTGCCAAGCCCCATGGAAATCGCCAGATCGATGGCCTGATAATAGCACAGCTCGAAGTGCAGGCACGAGTGATGCTCAGTGCAGCCCCAATATCGGCCATATAACGCGTCTGCGCCGATAAAGTTCAGCGCACCTGCGACCCAACGCCCGTCACGCTCGGCCAGCACCAGTGCGATATCATCGCGAAGAACCTCATGCGCGACGTCAAAGAACCTCCGCGTCAGATATGGCGTGCCCCATTTACGCGCGCCAGTGTCCTGATAGAAAACCCAGAACGCCTCCCAATGCTCGGGAAGGATTTCATCTCCCGTGAAGGTCCGGATCGTACCGCCGAAGCCTTGCGCCGTGGCGCGTTCCTTGCGCAAATTCTTGCGCTTGCGCGAGCTGAGGCTGGCAAGAAACGCATCGAAATCAGCGTAGCCGTCATTGCGCCAATGGAACTGCTGGCTTTTTCGGGACATGAGGCCTAAAGCTTCGGCCCGTTCGGCCTCCTCACCGGTGCAAAAGGTGATGTTGAGCGAACTAAGCTGATTGTTCTCCGTCAGCTGCACAGCCCCTTGCACCAGCGCATTAAATCCCACCTCCTCGAAGCCCTCGCGCGTCAAAAACCGCCGCCCGGTCGCAGGAGTGTGCGGCACGGCGATCTGGAGCTTGGGGTAATACCGACCGCCTGCGCGCTCGTAGGCATGGGCAAAGGAATGGTCGAAGATGTACTCGCCCTGCGAATGGGACTTTGCATAAAGCGGTGCCACGCCAATGATTTGCCCATCAATACGTGCCGTCAGGTATTGCGGCTGCCAGCCCGTGCCAGCGCCGACACTGCCGCTGACTTCCAGCGCTTTGAGAAAGCGGTACGTGGTGAACGGATCATTCGGGCGCGCGCCATCTACCGCTTCGGGGCAAGCGCAGGCATCCCAATCTGCAGCCTCGATCTCGGAGAGAGACTGGATGATCGTAATCTCGACCTCTTGCGCGCTCATGTGGATTTTCCTGTTGCTGCACCTGCGGTTATAGGTGGCGCGCATGCGGCGATGTTCAAGCCTTCAGCGCCGCATCATACCCCTCGAAGGTGATTGTATCGGCAATCCTTCTGGCCTGCGCTTCTTGGGTTGCACTCTTGACCGTCCAACACCCGATCACGGCGCCTGCCGCTTTGAGTTCAGCTACGCGCTCACGGTCCAGATCTGCAACCTCATGGCTGATAAAGGATGCGCCAACGCGGACGTAATCGGGGATATCGCGAAGGTTCTCGCACACCGCCTCTGGCAGGCCCCATCCGTCTGGATCAAATGCCGAGGTGGTGAGCCCGCGTGGAATATCGCCACAAAGTTCTTTCATCGCTGCCACAGAATGCGGATTGAAGGACATGACGGCCACTTCGCCGCGATATCCCACAAGCGCCTGTGCCGTGGCGCGCTCAAGCGGGCCGATATCAGGGCCCATCATGCCGTCCTGATCCTTCAACTCGATCAGGAGCGGTACACGTCCCGCGACGATCTTCAGGACCTCCGCAAGATCGGGAATACCTTCCGTGCTTCCAGACAAGATGGCCGCCCCAAGCGCCTGCGCATCATGCGCGATTAAAGCGCCCGTGCCATTGGTCAGTCGCTCAAGCGTGTAGTCGTGAAACACCATCGCTGCGCCATCGCGACTCAGCTGGACATCAATCTCGATGCCGTATCCCGCCTCGATTGCGGCACGAATCGCCGCCCTTGAATTTTCAGGGCGGCCTTGGGTCACGTCATGCAAAGCGCGATGGGCGAAGGGTGTCTGCGCAAAACTGCGCGGCAGAACGGCCTGCGTCATTCGATCTCGAAGATGCCTTCGATCTCGACGGCAACACCGAAGGGCAGTGCCCCTGCCGACACAGCAGAGCGGGCATGACGGCCTACGTCGCCCAACGCATCCACCATGAAGTCGGAGCATCCGTTGATCACTGCGGGCTGCTGGGTAAAGTCTTTGGTCGAGTTAACGAAGCCCGTCAGCTTTACAACACGCTTAAGACGGTTGATGTCGCCGCCACAGGCCGCCTTCACCTGCCCCAAAAGCTGGAGCGCGCAGGTTTGCGCCGCAGCGGCTCCCTCTTCCACGCTCATGGTGTCGCCAAGGATACCAGTGATAAAGCCCGACGCATCCTGCGAAATCTGGCCTGAAACGTAGAGGGTGTTCCCTGTCTGCACGAAGGGCACATAGTTGGCCGCAGGTGCCGCCGATTCTGGAAGCGTGATGCCCTTGTCGGCAAGGCGTTGTGAATTGCTCATGAGTGCGTCCTTTGATTAGAGTCTTTTGCAGACGCTACCGCCGTTCCGCCGCGCTTGATAGGGTCTGTTTCAGCTTTCGCGCCATGACTTCACAAAATAATCCGTGAGCGGTTTGACCAGATAAGTGAGCGGTGAACGATCCCCCGTTTTGATAAACGCATCCACGGGCATACCAGGCAAAAGCTGGGTACCCTCCGGTAGCCGCTCTACCTCCCCCGCGGAGAGGGTAATCTCGACGCCAAAATAGCTTTGTCCCGTCGACGGATCATCCAGCGCATCGGCGGAAATCAGGACAACCTGCCCTTTGAGTTCAGGAGTCGTGCGCTGGTCCAAAGAGGAAAGTCGCAGGTTTACTTCCTGACCCACGGTTATCTCGTCCACATTGGTAGGCGGCACCTGCGCAGCGATCACCAAAGGGCGATCCTGCGGGATCAGGAACAACAGCGGATCAGCAGGACGGATCACCGAGCGCGGCGTTGTCACCTGCATCGAATAGACAATGCCAGACACAGGCGCACGAATATCGAGGCGGTCGATTTGGGCCAGCAGGGCGCGGCGCTGTTCGATCAGCGATAATTCGCGGTAGCGGGTCTCGCGCAACTCGGCGATAGCCTCTTCACGACCTGACGTGCCCACCTTCAACTCGATGATCTCGATTTCCGTCATCCGCCCCGCCGCTTGCGCCCGCGTCGCCACAAGGCGGCCGATCTCGCCTGTCAGCCGAGCCTTCTCCTGCTCCAGCCGCAGGACAGAAGCCGCCTGTGCCAGCCCGTCACTTAGCAATTTCTTCTGGCTCACCAACTGCGGCTCTATCAGGTCAAGCTGCGCCGCCAGCGACTGTTCTTGCGCGCGGATACCGTCGATCTGGTCTTCGATCTGGTTCCGTTGCTTTGCCAGTTGCTCAACCTCGCGGGCGACACTGTTGCGGCGTGCCTCGAAAAGGTTGCTCTGGCCCTCCATCAATTCCTGCGCGTCAGGATTATTGGCCCCAGCCTCGACCAGCTCGGTCGGAAAGGTGATTTGAGGTGTGCCATCACGCTGCGCCTCCAGCCGGCCGCGCCGTGCCATTAACTCAAAAAGCTGCCCCTCGATCAGTGTCAGTTCAGAGCGGAATTGCGCAGGATCAAGCTCCAGCAGCAGATCGCCTGCGTTGACGAGATCCCCTTCATCGACATGGATTTGCGCGATTGTGCCGCCTGTATCGTGCTGGACGACCTGCCTGTTGCGATCCACTTCGATCCGTCCGGACGCGATGATCGCCCCCGCGATGTTGGAGGTCGCGGCCCATGTGCCAAAGCCACCAAAGAGCACCGCGATACCGATCAAGCCTATTACGACAGGCCGCATCGCGGACCAGTTTTGCGTTCCGCTCATGTAACACCCCCCGCATCTTTGGGGGCTCTTTGAATATCACGGTGGTTTTTAACCATTCCTTTGAGGACCTCATCCTTGGGGCCAAAGGCCGTACGCATGCCATTGTCCAGCACCAACAGCATATCACACTCCTGAATAGCGGCTGGGCGGTGCGCCATAATCAGCACAGATTTGCCCCCTGCTTTCATGGCACGGATCGATTGGTTCAGCGCTTCTGATCCTACGTTGTCAAGGTTCGAGTTCGGCTCATCCAACACCAGAATAACAGGATCATCGTAGAGCGCGCGCGCAAGGCCGATCCGCTGCATCTGCCCGCCCGACAAACGCACCTGACCTGCATGGACGACAGTGTCATAGCCATCTGGCAGCTCGAGGATCATCTCGTGGGCTGCTGCCTTTTTCGCTGCCGCGACCACCTTTGTATCGTCAGGCGTATCCGCAAGGCGTGCAATATTCTGGGCGATAGTGCCGTCGAACAATGTAACCCGTTGGGGAAGGTATCCGATATGACGGCCCAGAACCTCGGAACCGTAATGCTCAAGGGCCGCCGCATCCAGCCGGACCGAGCCGCCAGCAGGCCGCCAGACACCCGTGAGTGTGCGTGCCAGCGTTGACTTGCCTGCGCCCGACGGGCCGATCACACCAACTGCTTGACCTGGCTGGACGTCGAAAGAGATAGATTTCAGCGATGCCTGCTTCTGCCCCGGAGGCACCACCGTAAGGTTCCTCGCCACAAGCGAGGCACGCGGCGTGGGCAATTCCGTACGCGGAGCTTCGGGCGGGACAGCCCCCAATAATTCGGACAGATTTGACCATCCCTGCATCCCGCGTTGCACCACAGGCCATTGGGTCAAACCAACCTCAACGGGCGCCAAAGCGCGGCCCAGCAGGATCGATCCCGCAATCATTGCACCTGGCGTCAGTTCATTCTGAAGAACCAGATACGCACCCATGCCCAACATAGCGGATTGCAAAAACAGGCGCATCGTCTTTGTCATCGAGGTGAACGTTCCACTGACATCCGCAGCATGGACCTGAGCGGCAAGCGCCTGACCACGAGATTTCTGCCAACGCGTAAACGTTGCATTGCGCATCCCCATTGCCTGCACCATTTCGGCTTCGGTGCGTATCTGGGCGCTCATCTCGGAGGCCTGCTGGCCCGCTTCGGCACCTTTGAGCTGAGCCGCGCGGGACAGATATTGGTTGGCCACAGCAAATGCGATCAGGACCGCAGCACCCGCCAAGGCGAGATAGCCAAGATAGGCATGAAAGACGAAAATTCCTGCGAAGAATAACGGGGTCCACGGCAGATCAAATGCGGCCATCAGAACGGGTGAGGTGATCGTGCGTTGCACGGCTTCTAGATCGGCAAGGCTGCCGTTGGTCTTGGTATCAGGCGCCACCGCAGATTTGCGCACGACGGCATCAAAGGCGCGGCGGTCCAGATTATCCTGAAACCGTGCACCCACGCGCGCCATGATGCGCCCGCGCGTATAGTCGAGCACACCCATAATTGTGTATAAGAACGCCACCAACAGGGAGAGCGCCACCAGAGTCTCGACGCTGCTCGACCCCAGTACGCGGTCATAGACCTGAAGCATGTACATCGGGCCAGTGAGCATCAGAAGATTGGCAAACGCCGAGAATACGCCGACCGTCCAAAAGAGCGCACGACTGCGCTTGCGCACTTGGCGCAGTTCCTCTGCTCCGCGTTTGACTATGTCACTGCGCATATCAACCTACTCGAAATTTCTTGTTGCGCTCTGGCCCTGCCACATGACCCAACTTCTCAAAGCCATCCGCGCTACAATCCACAACCACCGTTAACATCACATTTCAAACCGCCATAGTTTATTCTGCCAGACCTCATTGCATCCCGAATTAGCGGTCAGAGGGATCCGGAGCTGGCGACGAACTTCCCCCCGAACCACCACCGAATATATCCTGCAACACCCTATCAATGATATTGGTAGGCTGCGTGCGGACAGGGTTTTGAGGCAACGGGCTCACCTCGTTTACGTCCCCGTCAAACACGACCTGCGCAGGCGCGGGCAAAACCATTGGCAAAGCACGAACGGGAACCCCTTGATGTACACGTTGCATCGCTTCGCGGAAAATCTCGGCGGGGAGCCCGCCGCCTGTCACACCCTTAAGCGGAGTGTTGTCGTCATAGCCCATCCAGACGCCTGCAACATAATCCGCCGAAAAGCCGATGAACCACGCGTCTTTTGCCGCCGATGTGGTGCCCGTCTTGCCTGCAATCTGGCGTCCGTCAAACGCCGCTCGCTCGCCTGTACCTTCAGAGACGACTTTCTCCATCATATAGATAAGCTGCCCTGCGGCACTTTCCTGTATAACACGCTCGCCGATGCCGCCGCCCGATCCCATCAACGGCTCCGCTTCGCCACGCAGACTGAGATCAATAAGGCCATAAGGCTTTACCGAAGATCCCCCGTTGAGGATGCCTGCGAAAGCGCCTGTCATCTCTATAAGTGTACTCTCGGACGCACCCAGTGCCAGCGCGGGGCCAGCAGCGAGATCGTTCTTGATGCCGAACTGGGACGCAACAGCACTGACCGTATCGCGCCCGACGGATTCAGATATCTTGACCGCAGGGATGTTCAAAGAACGTTTCAGCGCATCCGTCATCGTAACCTGACCGTAGAAACGGTTGGTATAATTGCGCGGGCACCATTCACCAGAACCCGGGATATTCAGACAATAGGCGCTGTCATCTACCAGATCATTGGGCGAATACCCCAGATCGAGTGCTGCGGCATAGACAAACGGCTTGAACGCCGACCCCGTCTGACGCAACGCCTGTGTGGCGCGGTTGAATGCCCCTGAGACACGCGTTTTGCGCCCTCCTACCATGGCACGTACAGCGCCATCCGCACTCATCACGACAATTGCGGCCTGCGCCTTTGATCCTTCGCGCACCTTGTTCTCGAAAACCCAGTTCAACCCCTCCTCGGCGGCGCGCTGCATCCGCTGGTCAAGAGTTGTGCGGATGATCACATCTTCCGTGGTATTGCGGGTGAAGAACTCAGGACCTGTGGACATAACCCAATCGGCGAAATAGCCACCTGCGCGCGCCTGGGCCGCCTCTGACAACGTGGCAGGTGCTGCCATTGCAACGGCCGCATCTTCCTCGCTCAGATACCCCTGCTCGGCCATCAAGCGCAGCACAGTTGCCGCACGGTTGCGCGACCGCTCGAGGTTCGAGGTGGGCGAAAGCGTGCTCGGCGCGGTCAGCAGACCCGCGAGCATTGCAGCCTCGGCAGGATTGATGATCGCAGCAGGTTTGCCAAAGAACCGCTGGGAGGCTGCCTCGGCCCCATACGCGCCGCCGCCCATATAGGCGCGGTTCATGTAGATGGAGAGGATTTCATTCTTGGAGTACTTTGCCTCCATGGCCATCGCATAAACCGCTTCTTTGGCTTTACGCTTGATCGAGCCACGACGGCATTCGGCCTCATATTCCGCCTCGGTTTGTCCCGAGGTGGGATCGAAGGGTTCGCCCAGACACAGGAGCTTTGCGGTCTGCTGCGTGATTGTGGAGCCGCCATGGCCCGACAGCGGGCCACGCCCCTCGCTCATGTTGATGCGCACCGCAGAGGCAATGCCCCGTGGGCTGAGACCGAAGTGACGATAGAACCGTTTGTCCTCGGTGGCGATCACCGCGTTCTTGAGGTGGGGCGAAACGCTCTCCGCGCGCACGGCCCCACCGAATTGGTCCCCGCGCCATGCAAAGACTTCACCTGTATAGTCGAGCATGGTGACAGACCCGTTGGCCCGCCCGTCCAGCAGTTCCTCAACAGGAGGCAGCGTTGTATAGAAGTAACCGACGATCAGCGCCAGCACCGCACAACCAACAAGAATGGTGCGCGATGTGATCACCCAGATCAGGCGGAAGAACCAGCGAACTATGGCGCTGAAAAACCCGAGAATGCCGCCACGCCTCGGGCGGGCCGCTTTGCGCTGCCGTCTGGCCTTGGTCTTGGGCTTGGCTTTGGGCTTTACCGCACGCTTTACGGACGCTTTCGTCGCTGCTGGTTTGGATTTGCCACGGTACCTGTTGTCAGCCACCAAGGGGCGTCTGCGTTTGGGTGAATCACTCATTAATTTGGGCCTGCTCGCCATCTGTTTTTCGCATCATACGCACTTGGCGATGATTTGTTTAGCACTTGATCACAATCAATCGTTTATATTGATGCCTATTTTTTAGGCTAAACACAATTCTTGCCTATAATTTAATCTTATCAGTTCGAGAATCGGCAGGTCCTTGCCGCATTGCGCTTCCAATCCGCCGCCTTAATCCCGTTGTCTTACCACACATCCATGCAGGAAGACCTGCGATCAACAAGGGGACAATCAGGTGAAACTCATCATTGCCACGATCAAACCGTTCAAACTCGAAGAGGTCCGCGAAGCGCTGACCGAGGCGGGTGTGCGCGGTCTTATGGTCACAGAAATCAAAGGCTTTGGCGCGCAATCGGGCCATACCGAAATCTACCGCGGCGCCGAATATGTCGTGAACTTTGTACCAAAGGTGAAACTGGAACTGGTTGTCGCCGATGGCGCTGCCGACCAGATGGTCGAAGTCATTTCCAAAACGGCCCAAACCGGCAAGATCGGTGACGGCAAAATCTTCGTGCTCGACGTCGAGCAGGCCGTGCGCGTGCGTACCGGTGAAACCGGCGATGACGCCATCTAATCCAAGGATGTTAATGATGAATAAGAAATATCTCATTCCCGCCAGCCTTGCCGCAGCCCTGCTGCCCTCGCTGGCATTTGCGCAAGACGCGGCCGCGCCGAGCTTTGATGAAATCGGTCCCTATATCATGACCACGCTGCTTTTCCTCGTGGGCGGCTTTCTGGTGTTCTGGATGGCGGCAGGCTTTGCCATGCTCGAGGCAGGCCTCGTGCGCTCCAAGAACGTCACAATGCAGCTGACGAAGAACATCGCGCTCTTCTCTCTTGCCGCAATCATGTACTGGCTGGTTGGCTTCAACCTGATGTATCCAGGTGATTTTAACGGCTACTTTGCGTTTAACTTCGTGCCAACCGTGCTGGAGCCTGTGGGCCTCGCCGCAGCGGATGCATCTCTCGATTACGCCTCTGTAGCGTCTGACTTCTTCTTCCAGTTGATGTTTGTGGCCGCCACAGCGTCCATCGTATCGGGCGCACTGGCCGAGCGGATCAAACTGTGGCCCTTCCTCATCTTCGTGCTGGTCCTGACAGGTATCCTCTACCCGATCTCGGGTTCATGGCAGTGGGGCGGCGGCTGGTTGTCCGAAATGGGCTTCAGCGACTTTGCTGGTTCCACAATCGTACACTCCGTCGGTGGCTGGGCTGCTTTGGCTGGCGCACTGATCCTCGGACCACGCCTGGGCAAATACAAAGACGGCCGCGTCAACCCGATGCCAGGCTCCAACCTTGCACTCGCAACCTTGGGTACGTTCATCCTGTGGCTCGGTTGGTTCGGCTTTAACGGTGGCTCGCAGTTGGCTGCTGGTACCGTAGGCGACATCACTGACGTGGGCCGCATCTTTGCCAACACCAACATGGCCGCTGCCTCTGGCGCAGTAGCCGCGCTGATCCTGACACAGGTCCTCTACAAGAAGGTCGACCTCACAATGGTACTCAACGGCTGTCTTGCGGGCCTTGTGTCCATCACAGCCGAGCCTCTGGCGCCCTCGCTCTTCGGCTCGCTCTGGATCGGTGCCATCGGTGGTATGATCGTAGTCTTCACCGTGCCACTGCTCGACAAGCTCAAGATCGACGATGTTGTCGGCGCTATCCCTGTTCACCTCTTTGCAGGCATCTGGGGCACAATCGCGGTTGTCTTCTACAACGGTGACACAAGCCTCATGACACAGCTGACAGGTATCGTTGCCTACGGTGTGTTCACCTTCGTCGCAGCAGGCATCCTCTGGTTCATCCTCAAAGCGACTGTGGGCATCCGCGTCTCCGAGGAAGCCGAGATCGAAGGTCTCGACAAGGCAGAGCTGGGCATGGAAGCCTACCCAGACTTCACACGCGGCTAAATACGGCACGGCCCTCTATAATCAGAGGGCCGCTCCAAAAAGAGAAAGCCCCGCGCCATATCGGTGCGGGGCTTTTTTCATGTGTAGAGGTACGGCTTAGATGCCTGCATCAACAATCGCTTTGGCAAGGATCGGTACAGTTTGCACATTCAGGCCCGCGATATTCATGCGGCTGTCACCTACCATGTAAATCCCGTAATCTTCACGCAGCTTGGCCACCATTTCGGGCGTAGTCCCAATGCGTGAGAACATGCCACGATGCTGCGCCAGAAATCCAAAGCGGTCCGATCCCGACAAGCGCTGCAATTCAGACGCCAGCTGTGTACGCAAACCCAGCATCGACTGACGCACATCTTCAAGCTCTGCCTGCCAATCCGCGCGCAAAGCGTCATCGGTCAGGATCATCGTCACCAGCCGCGCACCATGGTCAGGCGGGAAGCTGAAATTCTGGCGATTGAGGTAAGCGAGGGTACCCTGATTAAGCCCCTGTGCCTTGCTGTCCGAACTTACCACCATCAGAACACCCGTACGCTCGCGATAAATGCCAAAATTTTTCGAGCAACTTGCCGCAATTATGCACTCGGGCACGGAGGCCGCCACTTTGCGCGTCGCTGCAGCATCTTCATTCAGCCCTTCGCCAAAGCCCTGATAGGCGATGTCGATCATTGGCGTCGCCCCGGTCTCAAGAAGCACAGCAATCACCGCATCCCATTCTGTAGCGTTCAAATTGGCACCCGTCGGATTGTGACAGCAGCCATGCAGCAGAACTACATCGCCTTTCTTGGCGGTCTTGAGATCAGCAATCATGCCTTCAAAATCAACGCCCCGCGTCTCGGTGTCGAAATATCGGTACGGCACCATCTCAATATCGAGGTAAGCAAGCATAGACAGATGGTTCGGCCATGTTGGATCGGAGACAAACACCCGTGCATCCGCACGCGCCATCTGGATCAACTCGAACGCCTGCCGCACAGCGCCGGTCCCACCGGGTGTGGCTGCTGCTGCAACATTGGCCCGCGGCACAGCACTTCCCAGCACCAGATCAACCATTGCATCGCCAAAGGCAGGATCACCCGCAAGACCTGTGTAAACCTTACTGTCTTGCGTCTCCCAAAGCTGGTGCTCGGCAGCTTTGACTGCCCGCATTATGGGCGTCAGACCTGTCGCATCTTTGTACACACCAACGCCAAGGTCGACTTTATCCGCGCGCGGATCATCGCGGTACATCTGGATCAACTCAAGAATTTTATCGGCGGGTTGGGACTGCAAGCTCTCGAACATCATGCGTCTCCTGTCGCAACCGGCACGGTGGGGAACATGCCCCATTCCGCCCATGATCCATCGTAAAGTGCCCAATCGCTATGTCCCAACCGCTCCAACGCGAGGGCAAGAATGGCAGCTGTCACACCGGAGCCACAGGACGTAACGATGGGTTTGCTCAAATCAACTCCCGCAGCCTCGAACACCGCACGGGCCGCATCGTTGCCGATCATTGTCTGATTCTCGTTCAGCAAATCGGTGTAAGGCACATTGCGCGCGTTCGGAATGTGCCCCGCACGCAGACCCTCCCTCGGCTCTGGCGCATCGCCACGGAACCGCGCAGCCCCGCGCGCATCAACAATCTGTGGTATGCCCAATTTCGATGCATGGGCAACTTGCGTTACATCGCGTACCAGATGATTCTGGAAACGCACCGTCATATGCCGATCCCGCGGGATCGGTGGCATATCTTCAACAGCATGCCCTTCGGCGACCCACTTGGGAAAACCCCCGTCAAGCACCGCAACATTCTCTTGTCCCATGAGTTTGAACAACCACCAGACACGCGGTGCCGACAGCATCCCTGCCCCGTCATAGACAACCACCTGATGCCCGTCACCTACACCCATTGCACGCATCCGCGACATGAACTTCTCAATGGGTGGCGCCATATGTGGCAAGTCAGAACGCGCATCCGAAATTTCATCAATGTCAAAGAACCGCGCACCGGGGATATGAGCCTCCTCATACTCCGCCTTCGGATCGCGCCCCGCATCCGGCAAGTACCAAGAGGCATCAAGCACCCGCAAATCAGGATCTTTCAGATGCGCCGCAAGCCAGTCGGTCGAGACAAGTGTTTTCGGATCATCAGTCATAGCAGCCCCCATACGGTATCACCCATTGCCTACTCCGACTGACAAATCGGTACAAGCCCAGCCAACATTACACGCAGTCAAAGCCACTTCTTTTGGGTTTAAGTATCCCGGGGGAAGCGGCCAAAAGCCGATGGGGGCTGGCCCCCTCCTACCCGTGATCCTTGAGCAAACGTGACTTCTGCCGAGACCAATCACGCTTTGCCGCATCTTCGCGCTTGTCATGCAGCTTTTTACCCTTGGCGATCCCGATCTTGATCTTCGCCATGCCGCGATGATTGAAATACATTACCAGCGGCACAAGGGTCATGCCCTTGCGCTGGGTCTGGTTCCACATATCCGCCAGCTGCTTGCGGCTGACCAACAGCTTTCGCCGGCGCCGCTCCTCATGGCCAAAGGTCTTGGCCTGTTTGTAGGGTGCAATATAGCTGTTCACGAGCCACAGCTCGCCATCCTCGACGGCGGCGTAGCTTTCCGCGATGTTGGATCCACCCATGCGCAGGCTCTTCACCTCGGAGCCCTCAAGCATGATACCACACTCGACGTCTTCCTCGATCGCATAATCAAACCGCGCGCGGCGGTTTTCGGCGATGACCTTATAATTCGGGTCGGATTTGGAAGATGATTTTACTTGTGACATAACAAGGGATGTAGGGCGCGCGCGCCCCGCGTGCAAGGGAGCGCTTAACGCAGCCCGTTGCGTGCAACATATTTGGCAAGGTCCAACACGATCTGCCCGCGTGCCCGCGCAATCGCCGCTGCCCCCCCATCGGCATCGTACTGAACATTCAGTTCAAACAGACCCGAACGCTCCCGCGCTTCATAGACACCTACAAAATACTGGCCCGTAGCGCGGAAAACACCATCGGTTCCTGCAATAAGATCGGTAAAGCGCACATCCAGCGTTGCCGCTGCATCCTCCTCAAAGGGCCATGGCTCTGACGCAACGCGGCGCTTGGTCAGCTTGGCAAGGTTGCGGCTCAGCTCAAGCCCGATTGCGCGTTCGGGCGCATCGGCCCACAACACTTTGGACGTGACCAAAGAGCCATCGGGCGCCTGCTGGGCCACTTCATCCGCCGATGCATAGCTGGGCAAAGACACGTCCTTCACCTCAACAGAAGAAAACCCGATGCGCACCGTCTCGGAGATCACAGGCGGTTGCACAGCGATGCGGTCAGGCGCACCACATGCAGCCAGAAAAGCCAGCGCGGCAGCAGCGGCAAATGATTTGATCAGTTTCATGTTATCGTCCCAGCAGCAGAGAATTCGGATTTCGTTCGATAGTGCGCGCCAGCTTTTCCAGCGCTTTTGCAGCCTGTTGAATATCGCGCAGCGCAGATTGAGCAGATCGGCTCAGCTCCTCACCTTGGTCAAAGCCGTCGATCGTACGACCCGCTTGGGCAAACAGGCCGTTCAAACGCTCGATCACCTGCGGCAAATCACGCGCAGAGACGGCGATACTGTCCGCCGCATTGCGCGCAGAGACCAGCGTTTGGTTTACGTTCTGCACGGCACCACCCTCACGCAGTTCTTTAAGGGTCGCGTTCAGCTGCTCCAGCGCGCCTGAGAGGGCTACGGGCAATTGCGCCGTCTCGGGGCTGCTGACCAGCGCCTCGGCAGAGGAGGTGAGTGCTGTCAGCTCTTTGATCAGCACGTCGAATTCCAGCGTTGCGGCCTTTGATGCCACAGTCTGGATATCTTCAACCAGCTCGGGCACGCCCGATACAGACGATGTGACCGCATCGGCCGCTTCAGATGCTGCCGTGAGGGTCGTGCCCAACACTTCGGCAATGCGCTGTTTCTCAAGCTCGGCTATCAGCCCCTCGACCCGTGTCAGGGTCGCATTAAGGGCGACTGGGATATTCTTCACATCTTCAGACGTAACAATGTCGGACAAGTCACTCAGCAACGTGCTCACGTCACCGGGTACTTTTTGCAAATCGCCGTTCGACATCAGCATCTCGGCAGAATTCATCACATTGATTGCACTGTCCAACAGCTCTTCGATGGGCAGATTGTTTATGCGGGTGAACACGCCCTCAACCGTCGCTGCGACGTCGGATGTCTCGCCTTTGGTGGTGGGCATGATCGGAATATCAAGACCCTCTTGGGTCAAACGCGCAGGAGGAGCATCCTCCACTTCGATCAATTCGACTTTGAGACCACCAGACAGCAGGCTGGCAGAGGCCAGACGCGCGCGCAAGCCATTGGCAACGCGGTCTTGCAACAGCGCCAAGGCGGCCGCAGCCGATACATCCCCCGGCAACCCGAGGCGCGCAGGCTGGATCGACAGGATCACGTTCAGACGCACGCGGCTGTCGCCGAATTGATTGAAATCGACGATGCCCGACAAGCTGTCCACGGCGCCGATACGAAAGCCGTTCAACTCAACGGGTGCGCCCACGGTGAGGCCCGATATGTTTTCGTCAAAGATCACACTGATCTGCAACGGATCAACGGCAGATGTGGTGAACAGGCTGTTGCGTGCGATCTCTTTCTCTTCAAAGACCTCGAACACCTCGCCATCGCTCACAGGCGCTCCGCCCGAAACAAACGTGTCAAAGGTGATGCCGCCACCAATAAGCGTAGCGATGGATGAAAAATCAATCTCCGCACCTGTAGCACCGATCGAGACGGTAAAACCCGACGTGTCCCAAAAGCGCGTAGAGGAGCTGATCAAGTGGCGGTGTTCCTCATAGATGAGGCCTTCGGTAATTGCGAAGGCACCACTGCGTGCAATCTGGGCGCGGCCAACCTGACCCACCTGGATACCCCGAAACATAATCGGCGCGTTATCCGTCAACGCGCTGTTGGAGGTGGTGCGGAAGGCGATTTGCAAACCGTCTTCACCGGGCTTGATCAAAGGCACCAAGTCACGTCCGCGAAACGTGCTTGCAGGCTCATCAATGTCGCCATCCCACGATCCCTCGATGTAGACACCGCTCAGCACCGTGCTGAGACCGGTGATGCCTTGCGCCGTAACCTCGGGCTCTACAATCCAGAACACTGAGCTTGAATCGACATAAGGGGCGATTTCTTTGTCGAGACGGATATGCACCTCAACCGCTTCCAGACCGTCGCCAAAGCTGACTTTCTCGACTTCGCCAACTTCAATGTCGCGGTACTTGAGCTTTGTCTCACCCGCCGCAACACCCGATCCGTCCAGAAAACTCACCACGATGAGCGGGCCGCGCGCGCTATAGGCCTGCCACGCCACACCCACAGCGACCACAAGCGCAAGTAACGGGATGATCCAGATGAAAGACGCCCCGCCAAGCCACGATTTCCGCGTGGATTCAATTTGGACCTTTGGTGGTGTATCAGTCATTCACAACAGCCCCGTCGTCATCCGCTTGCACATCCCAGATCATACGAGGATCAAACGCCTGCGCAGACAGCATTGTAAAAATCACCGACAGGGCAAAGAAGAAAGCGGCAGGCCCCGGAGTGATAGATGCCAAGCCTTGGAGTTGCACCAGTGCAGATAGAATCGCAACCACAAAGATATCAATCATCGACCAGCGGCCAATATATTCCACGACTTCATACATAAGCAGCCGGTGCTGGGAGGCAAACCCGCCTTTCTGCTTCACACTCACAGCGAGAAAGGCAATGGCCCAGAACTTTCCCAGCGGGATTGCCACAGATGCGAACAAAATAATCCCTGCCACTCCGTAAGAGCCATATTGCGCAAGCTCCACAGCACCGCCGACAATTGTACTCTCGCTCACGGAGAACAGCTGCTCTGTGCGCAGCATGGGGTATATGTTCGAGGGGACATAGCACATGATGCCAACCAGCCACAGCGCCCAGACCCGTTGCAAACTGGTCTGATCCCTCGAGACAAGCTTCGCGCCGCAGCGTCCGCATATTTCCGTCTCAATAGGCCACGCCCGCGTACACCGCGTGCAAGACACAAGACCCGCCTCGCGTGCGGTTACCGTCTTTTGGGATGTTCCAACGAGTTCCATACAGACCACTTACATAAAAAACCGTCCTGAACGAGGACAAGCACCACCAAAACACCAAACATCCAGAAAGCAGGCCCGAAACCCACCGAAGCGAGATCAGCGACCTTAACCAATGCAACAGCACAGCCCAGCGCAAAAATTTCAGCCATCGACCACGGACGCATCGCCTCGGACACACGGAATGCGCGGATGGCATGGCGCGCAGGCGGACGGTCCAGCACCACAGGCACCAACACATAGAGCGTGAGCAGCATCCGCAACAAAGGCACAAAGATAATGAACGCCGCCGTGGTGAGCGCCAGCACCAGCATCGGCCCCTCGGTAAACGTCAGCGCCGCATCAAGGATCGAGACGGCATTACTCCGCCCGCCTGCGGAAATTTCGAGGAAAGGGAACACACTGGCCGCGATGGTGAGCACGACGACAGCAATTGCCACCGCAATCATCTGCATCCCCGCCTTCGCTCGCGGGGCGATCAGAACGTGATGACAGCGGCCGCATACGGCACGCTCACCATTCTTGGGGCGTTGCAACTGGTACGTCGCATCGCAGACAGGGCAGATGATAAGGCCCTCTAGGGGGCCACGGGTGACATGGGCAGCGTCAGGCATATGCTGGATATAGCCTATTGCGATGCGAGTGACACTACGAAACTGTTCTCAAAGTCTGACCTCGCCTAGCGTCCGGTATCGACGTCTGAAGACGGGCCAATCCCCAACTCAGCAAGGACGGCGTCGGTATCCGCGCCTATGGCCGTGGGCGACTTGGGCGTAGGCGGCGCAGTGCGGCTAAACCGTGGTGCTGGGCTGGCTTGGACTATGCCGTCGGAGGCGATCAGAGTTTGGCGCGCAGCCATGTGCGGATGAAACCGCGCTTCGGAGAACGTGAGGACCGGGACGACGCAAGCATCTGTTCCCTCGAATATTTCGGCCCATTCGTTGCGGGTTTTTTCTTTGAACGCCTGCGCATACAGCGCACTGCGATCAGGCCAATGCCGCTCATCGTTCTGGCTTTGCTGATGGTCGGACGGCAGGCCTGCCTTCTCTAGCAACAAGGCGTGAAACTGTGGCTCAAGCGCCCCGACGGACAGATAGCCCCCGCAGGCACATTCATAGCAGCGATAGAAGGGCGCGCCGCCATCGAGCCAGTTGGTCCCTCGCGTCTCGCTCCACTTGCCCTGCGCCAGCATCGAATGGATGAGGCCCATCATCGCAGGCACCCCGTCGACCATGGCCGCATCCACCACCTGACCCTTGCCCGACACGCCCCGCTCGATTACCGCACTCAGGATTCCCATCAGGAGGAACATCGTCCCCCCTCCGTAATCCGCCACCAGATTGAGCGGCGGCACAGGTGGGCGGTCCGCGTCTCCCATCGCATGAAGCGCACCTGTCAGCGCAAGATAGTTGATGTCATGTCCTGCCGTCTGCGACAGCGGCCCCTCCTGCCCCCAGCCCGTCATACGCGCATAAATCAGGGTATCAGGGCATGTATCAGGCCCAAGACCCAACCGCTCCATCACGCCAGGGCGGAACCCCTCGATCAGCACATCGCTGGCAGCAATCAAGCGGCGCGCCGCTTCGAGGCCAGCGTCAGCTTTCAGGTTCAGCACAACCGAGCGTTTACCGCGCCTGTTAATGTCCGTCGGATCGGCAGGCGCCGCGGAACGGTCCACCGTCACAACATCCGCGCCCAGATCAGCCAGCAATTGCCCCGCCAAAGGCGCAGGACCCAGCCCTGAAAACTCCACCACTTTCAGCGATGCTAATGGACCTGCCATCGAAAACTCCCGATAATGTTACTTTACCCGCGCCGCCAATTTACGCAGCAGTTAGGTGGTCGTATAGGGCGTATAGCATCACAAGAGTGCCGATTTCGTTCAAACAAGGCGCTCTTGCCGCCCTTGCCAAGCAGCGGCTTAATGCGCTCTACACATTTAGACGTTAGCCAGAGCGTAGCCAGCCGGAGCACTACATGCCAGATTTCTCGACCCTCACCCGTTTCAGCACTTTTGCCGGGGTTATTTGTCTGACCGTCCTCAGCTTATTCGCGCTGATCGGTTGGTCGGGCTGGTTTGTCATTCCTTTTCTGGTATTCGGCGCGCTGTCCCTGCTGGGTTTGCGCGATGTGCGGCAAGCATCCCATTCGGTCCTGCGCAACTATCCCGTGCTGGGGCACATCCGGTTTTTGATGGAGAAAATCCGGCCCGAAATCCGCCAATATTTGCTTGAGGATGATCAGGACGAAGAGCCATTTAGCCGCGATCAGCGCAGCCTCGTGTATCAACGCGCCAAAGGTCAGGAAGATGCCCGCCCCTTCGGCACCAAAAAGCGTGTCTATGAAGGTGGCTACAGCTGGGTCACGCACTCCGTGCAGCCCACGCATATCGAGGATACGGATTTTCGCATCACCATCGGCAACGCTGCCTGCAAGCAGCCCTATAGCGCGTCTATCTATAACATCTCAGCCATGAGCTTTGGATCGCTCTCAGGCAACGCCGTGAAAGCGCTCAACATGGGCGCAAAAGAGGGCGGGTTTGCCCATGATACAGGCGAAGGATCGGTAAGCCGCTATCACAAGGAAGGCGGCGGCGATCTGATCTATCAGGTGGCGTCGGGTTATTTTGGAGCGCGGGCCAAAGACGGTAGTTTTGATCCAGAGAAGTTTGCCAGAACAGCCACGCTGCCACAGGTAAAAATGATCGAGCTCAAGCTGTCTCAGGGCGCAAAACCGGGGCACGGCGGGATGCTGCCAGCGGGGAAGATCACTGAAGAAATTGCTGAAGCTCGCGGCATTCCTATGGGCGAGGATTGCATCTCTCCTGCTGCCCACTCAGCCTTTTCGACCCCCATCGAAATGTGTGAGTTTCTAGGGCAATTGCGTGACCTTTCGGGCGGCAAGCCTGTGGGCTTTAAGCTGTGCATCGGGCACCAGCGTGAGTTCATGTGCATGGTAAAAGCCATGCTGGAAACGGGTATCGTCCCCGATTTTATCGTCGTTGACGGGGCAGAGGGCGGCACGGGCGCTGCTCCGCTGGAGTTTGCCAACCACGTAGGCATGCCCATGGTTGAAGGTCTTTCATTCGTGCACAATACGCTGCGCGGTGCCGGGATAAGGGACCAGATCAAACTGGGCGCTGCAGGCAAAATCATCTCGGCGTTCGACATTGCACGTGCTTTGGCTCTGGGCGCGGATTGGTGCAACTCGGCGCGCGGCTTCATGTTCGCCATTGGCTGTATCCAAGCGCAGGCGTGTCACACAAATCACTGTCCTGTAGGCGTCGCGACCCAGGACCCGCTGCGTGCACGCGCGCTTGATCCGGTTCACAAATCCGCTCGCGTCGTACGCTTCCACCGCGACACGCTTGAGGCTTTGGGCGAGATGACGGGCGCTGCGGGTCTGTCCAACCCAAGCGGCTTCCTGCCCCACCACCTGATGCAGCGACAATCAGACCGGTCCATGGTGCAAGGAAACAAGGCGTTTCCCTACTTGCCCGAGGGCTTTCTGCTTGATGACGAAGCAGAAGACCACCATGGCTACAAAGACCGCTGGTCACGCGCCACGGCTGAGATGTTTAGTCCGCCCGAGCATGCCTAGCGCACCCCAAGATAATGAATGCCGTATGCAGCCCTTCTGGCGGCGCTTTTACGGTGCGATTGTCTTTGGCGCAGCGCCGGACAAGCTCCCCCGCTTGGGGCATCTGGGCGTCACTTTCTGACCCTGTAATGCCAGTGCCGTAAATAACATAGGTCTGCGAGGCCACGGGCGCAGATGCGTATCCTTCCCAGAGGCCCAGATCGACGCCCCTTCCAAACAACCCTTGTGAGGACATGCGCACGGCGAGACCCTTTCCTATTGGTGTCCCACCTAAAAGCCAGATATCACTGTCAGACCGATCCTCCAGCGGCGAGAGACCCGTCACAGTGGTCCTTCCGATCTGTCGGGTCTCATCCTCTACAAAAACACCCGTCAAATGTGCAAAACCGTAGCCGTCGAGGCGGCGCAGGTTGGTCGTGATAATGGTGTCACCACTCCATAATCCGCTAACGGCATACCACAGGTTTTTCTTCATGCGCTCGCTAGGCGGAATGTGGACTTTAGTCCCCATAATATCGGCAAGTTGCCCCTCAACCGCGCGGACGGGCCCTACAATTGGATAGATCGCCAGCATTCGCTCGGCTACCAACTTGCCCGCAATGATTTCGGCGCGGATGGCAAAACTATCGCCGATTGCAATTGACTGATCCGGACCAAGTGGGCTGATCACACGAAGAGCGTCTGGCCTTTCAATGCGCTGCCCCGCTACAACCAGCGGATCAATGCTAGAGACAGTTCCGAATATGCCCAGCTTCAGGGTTTCCTGCGCATGGGCAACGGAGGCCAGCATCAACCATACCACAATGATAAACCGCTGCATGAACTACACTCCTTTAGTGTAAATCACATTAGTGGGCGGCTACGGAAAAGAAAACGCGCAATGGTGTTCCACTGCGCTCGCTTAGCTTAGGTTAGGAACAAAACGGGCAGCTGTAACACGCCACCGCGAAAGCGCTGACATGCTTACGTCTCCAGACCTTATTTGAGTTAGTTTTGTGCGTCTTCCGATCCGTGAGAATGCCGCTCGCGCTTTGAATCACGCGTCGATGTCATGAGGACAACGAGGACAGCCACAAGCATCAGAACCAAGAGGCCGCCAATATAGATATCAAATGTCATTTTCGCCTCCGTGTTTGCGTTTGGTGTAGGTAGTACCCCCACCAGCGCGCAAAGTTCCGCAAATTATGGCGAAATGCTGTATTGATGCAGATTAGTAATCGATGACTGCTTTATCTTTGATCGGCACAGGGAAATCGAGCGTAAGGATATACATCCCCCCGTCTTCTTCCACCTCAAGCGTTCCATTCAACTGCCGCGTAAAGGCTTGAATGAGCCGCGATCCAAGCCCCGTTCCCCCCTCGGGAGGCACCCCTCCCGAGGTGTTACTGATTGTCAGGCGTGCACACTCGGGATCTGTGTATTTGAGGCTCACCCCGATTGTGGCTCCGTCTTCGCTGTTTTTGGGCACATATTTAAGAGCGTTGGTAACACCTTCAGAGACCAGCAAAGACAATGGCGCGGCATCATCAGGTCGGATCAGGATGCTGTCATAGTCTTCAACCACCTCGATCCCTGCATTCGCTTCCATCCCCACCGCCAAATTGCGTGCAACGATCTCTCGCAGCAGGATGCTCCCGTCCGCACGGGTCATCTCATTATCTTGGTAAAGGCTCTTGTGAACGGTCGCCAAGCTCAGAATGCGGTCCTGCAGGCGCTGTAGCACGCGGCGGTTTGCTTCTGTCGGGGCCTGTCGGATTTGCATGTTCATAATAGAAGAAATGAGCTGCAGGTTATTCTTGACCCGGTGATGCACCTCTTTCAGCAATATGTTCTTTTCCCGCAGGCTGTCTTCCAGACGCGCTTCATCCTGCAGAATTGAACTCGCCATGCCAAGGAAGGACTTTTCCATCGCTACAATCTCGAATGGCACCTGCTCACCCAGCGGTTTACGCGGGAGGGTTCTGTTGAGAGCAAAGTGGCGCATCTGGCGGCCCAATTTACGAATATGTCTGATTGCCAGCCTGTTCAGCGCCCAGAACGCGACGATCAAACTTGCCACCCACATCACAATGGGCAGCAGTGCTGAGGCACGACCCGCGATATCTGTTTTCAGCAAAGGTGTATCAGTCGGCCAGACACTCATGGCAAACACAGCACCCTGCACCAAAGGAATCACGGCGTAGAGCCGCTCCGTGCCGTTGCGGTTTGTTGCGGAGAATACCTGACGTTCCGTTCCGGTCAGCTGTGCCAGATCGTATGTCTCCGGCAGTTCCAGATCGAGGTCCGATGCGTCTGCATCAGAGGTCAGCATTTCGCCTGCGCTATTAAAAGTCACAAGCGATAGTGGGGCCGCTACAAGCTTCTCTCCCCGTTCTTCGGCTAACTCGTCCTTCGCAATTGAAATGAAGACAAAACCAATGACAGTGTCCCCTTCGAAAACAGGAACAGTCACAACAACAACAGGCGTTCCAGACAAGCCGTCACGATCAACCGCGGTCACCATCCGCGATAAACGCTCTTTCGCCTTTTTCAAATATTCCGTCTGCGAAAGATCATAAGATATATGTGTGGACGAGCAATCCATCTGACCGTTTACTTTGATAAAACCGACAAGCCTGTATTTGCTCACCTCATCCTTGTAGGTCTGAAGAAAATCGGAACACTGGACTGGCTCATCGTGCACAAGCTTTACCACAGACGTAAGTGCGCGACCTGCACCCAATGCCTCCTGAAGCAAGGTTCTTTCAGTTGCAGCAGCCTGCTCTGTCACCGCAATCAAGGATAACTCGGCTGCGTTCTGGCTTTGCTCTGCGATTTGCTTGGTCTGGACAACGGCGATCATGCCGATGGGCAGCAGCGCAAGCGACAGAAAAAGCAGAACCCTAAAGGCCAAGCCGCCGAACAGGCTATTTCTTAAAAAACCGGATGTCATGGATCAGAAGCTAGACACTTTGGACGCTGAAAGCACCGACATCGTAGCGTCATCGGTCATCTCCATCGCCTCGTCCTCGTTTAAATCCATCAATTCAGCAAGCTGCTTACGCGCTCTGTTAATACGGCTTTTTACAGTGCCTACAGGCACGCCCGTTGTCTCGGATGCTTCCTCATAGGAAAAACCGAGCGCACCGACTAAAAGAAGCGCTTCGCGCTGCTCGTCTTTGAGTTTCCCTAAAGCTGTGCGAAAGTCGGCCATTTGTAGATGTCCATCGTGGGCAGGCTTTTCTGCGAGGTTCTCTGTGAATGCCCCGTCTACATCCGAGACCTCGCGCCGTGATTTACGACGGGACGAGTAATAGGTGTTTCGCAATATCGTGAAAAGCCAAGCCCGCATGTTCGAGCCGACATTAAAGCTGTCCATGTTCGTCCAGGCTTTCACAAGCGTGTCCTGAACCATGTCGTCCGCTACAGCGCCGTTTCGCGTAAGCGAAATAGCAAAAGCGCGCATGGCGGGAAGATGTTCTATCAGTTCTTCCCGCGGATCGATCCCGCTCATTTATTACGACCTTGATCGCTGTCCTGCTGCTTTAGTTGCTCTAACAACGATTTGAAGCGGTCGGGGATGCCTTCCTCGACAGCTTCTTCGTAGACCCGACGAAGGCTTTCATCGATAACCTCGTCGCGCCTATCGCTTTGTCTTTGATCTGTCATTTACCCTCGACTGCAAAAATAATTTCAAAAACCCACCAGACCGTGGGAACTTAACGCCTATCAGGGACGTTTGGTTCCAAGAAAGATAACAAGAGGGCCAAAAATATGGACGATGCACCCAATCCCCAAAGCGTTAGCGATCAGTTGGGGAGGTTCATCCCGTATTTGCGCCGCTATGCGCGCGCTTTGACAGGAAGCCAGAACAGCGGTGACACGTTTGCCGCAGCCGCGCTTGAGGCAATCTTGGTGGATCGCTCGGTCCTTGATGGCACCGATGTTAAAACCGGATTGTTTCGCGTGCTTTACGGCATTTGGGCGAGTGCGGGTGCCCCAACCGAAGAAGGCGAAAAGGGTGCGCAAGCGGAGGCTCAAAAGCATCTTGCAAAGCTCACCAACAACAGCCGCGAAGCGCTTTTGCTTTATGCGATCGAGGGTTTCACATACCGCGATATCGGCACGATTATCGGCGTTGACTCATCAGAGGCCGAAGAACTTGTTGCGATTGCGCGCCGTGAGATGGCAGATAGCGTCATGGGGTCCGTTATGATCATCGAGGACGAGGCCATCATCGCGATGGATCTCGAGAGCATTGTGGCTGACATGGGTCACCGCGTGACCGGCATTGCGCGCACTCGGGACGAGGCTGTGACGCTCGGTAAGGCAGATGTGCCAAATCTCATTCTCGCCGACATCCAGCTCGCCGATAATTCGTCAGGGATTGATGCTGTGAACGACCTTTTGGTAGAACTCGGGCATCGTCCAGTGATCTTCATCACAGCATTCCCAGAGCGGCTACTTACAGGCGACAAGCCCGAACCAGCCTTCTTGATCTCAAAACCCTACACCGAGGATCAAGTGATCTCCGCTGTAAGTCAGGCAATGTTCTTCTCCTCGACAGAAACACTCCACGCATAATCTGAGCGCGTTTCTAGCTGTTAGAAGTCGAATTATGTTGGGGCGTTTCATCTGACATTGCCGTTTCGTCGAAGGGCGACACAGCGTCTGGTTGCTCCATTCCATAGACATGCTTTTCTATCTGGGCGTTGACGACAGCGCCCAGTAGGATCAGGAAGCTGCTGATCCATAACCAGACCAGCATCGCAATTACCGCACCGATTGAGCCGTAAACCTGATTATAGTTCCCAAAATTCGCCACATAATAGGAAAACCCCACGGACAGGATGGCCCAGCTGGCTACGGCGACCACCGCCCCGACCCTCACAGCCCGTCGGTGGCTTATTTCTCTGTTCGGCCCAAAGCGGTAGAGCACACTGACCCCTGCCAGAAGCACCGAGAGTGCAATGGTCCATCGCAAACCCTCTGCCAAGATCCCCGCAATCCCGCCAAGCGGAAAGAACGCCAGAACAACAGGTGCGATAACAAGAGTTATGAGGGCTACAACCCCCACACCGACTAACGCGAGCGTTAGCATCACTGCGCGAAAATAATGCGACAGCGTCGCGCGGTTTCGCTCTCCGTAGACTGCATTTAGCCCTGTCATCATTGCGGCAATCCCAGCGCGCGCCGACCAAAGGGCTGCAGCTACCGAGATCGCGCCCGCCCAACCCAATGTGTCAGAGCTGGCTGTGACCAGACCCTCTATCTGAAGATAAAAGATGTCATAGACATCATCGGGCAATAGCCCCCGCATCTCCTCCAGCTGTGAAAGCACAACAGCCGGGTCAGCAAGCAAGCTCAGCAATGCGATCAAGGCTGCGATCGCAGGAAACAACGACAACATGCCGAAAAAACCTACACCTGCAGAGACCAGTGCCAGATTTGTCTCACCGATCTGCAAGAAACCGTCGCGAAATGCAGCGTAGGTTTTCCCCAATGCTGTTTTTGACATCTTCACCGTTCTCCCTTTCGGACGCCCCAGCGCCCGAACGCATACCTAAGCAATCAACGCTTGCGATCCTATCCGCAAACGTAATGATAGATGCAGACCTGATTACGCATACAACAGCTTTTTCGTTCAACCTAGGGACATCGTGCCATGACACCGCTATCTCTTGCGATTGCCGCAAAACGCGATGATCTGATCGCTTTGACACAGGATCTAATTCGAATTCCCACTCTCAACCCACCTGGTCAAGATTATCTCGCAATTTGCGAATACCTTGACGGCAGACTGAAGTCGCACGGGTTCGAGACACAATTGATCCGCGCGCATGGCACACCGGGAGACAGTGCGAAGTACCCCCGTTGGAACATTGTCGCCCGCCGCGACGGAACACAGGCGGGCGAATGTGTTCATTTCAACAGCCATACAGATGTCGTTGAAGAGGGCGCAGGATGGACCTTTGATCCTTTTGGTGCAGAGCTGAAGGACGGGAAGATCTATGGCCGAGGGGCCTGTGATATGAAAGGCGGATTGGCCGCATCCATTATCGCCGCCGAAGCCTTCATCGAGACGCACCGCGACTTTGCGGGTGCTATCGAAATTTCAGGCACCGCAGACGAGGAATCGGGCGGCTATGGCGGTGTGGCTTATCTGGCGGAGCAGGGCTATTTCGCGCCAACCCGCGTGCAGCATGTCATCATCCCCGAACCGCTGAACAAAGACCGGATTTGCCTTGGACATCGTGGCGGCTGGTGGGCGGAGATCGAGACGAAGGGCGAGATTGCCCATGGCTCAATGCCCTTCCTCGGCGATTGCGCCGTGCGCCACATGGGCGCCGTGCTGTCCGAATTCGAGGACAAGCTTTTCCCTGCCATGGCCCAGCGCACCACTGACATGCCCGTTGTGCCCGAGGGCGCGCGCAGCTCGACGATGAACATCAATTCCATTCACGGCGGGGCAAAGGAACAGGACGACGATTTCGACGGTCTGCCGTCGCATTGCGTGCCCGATAGCTGCCGCATCACAATCGATCGCCGCTTTCTGGCCGAAGAACCGCTGGACGATGTCCGCGATGAGGTGACCGCTCTCTTGGAAGGGTTGCGCGAAACACGGCCTGATTTCGACTATGAGCTGACTGAAATCAATTCGGTACTGCCCTCAATGACCGACCGCGAAGCACCCGTGGTAAAAACTGTCGCTAAGGCCATCCACGATGTGATGGGCAAGGCGCCCGAATATGTCGCCTCCCCCGGCACCTATGACCAAAAACACATCGACCGGATCGGCACTCTCAAGAATTGCATCGCCTACGGGCCCGGCGTGCTGGAGCTGGCGCATAAACCCGATGAATGGATCGGGGTTGAGGATATGATCGACAGCGCATGTGTGATGGGTGCGGCCCTTGAGACGTTGCTGCTCCCGAAAACCTGACCCCATTTCTTTTGGTCAAAAATATCCCGGGGGAATTGGCCGAAGGCCAAGGGGGCTGGCCCCTCACCGCTTCATTCAAATGCCGACTTACTTGCGAGCCCCAAGCCGTCCACAATAGCCGTAAGCGCATGACCATGGTGTACTTTTGCCTGCGGAAATTTCGCCGCTAACGCGCTGCGCGTAACCTTCATCAGGCTGGAGCCGCCAACGAAAACCAGATGTGTAACATCTTCGGGCGCGACCTGCGCATTCGCGACGGTGCGCAATGCAGCGTGGGCCATCTCGCCAGCCATAGGATCAAGCAGCTCTTCCACCATCCCTTCGCCAAGTGGCACGGACAGGTTTCGCTCTACAATGCTCAGATCAATCGCACCATTTCCGGCGTCATTTGCCGCGATCTTGCCCGCCTCTACAGCAAAGGCGATGTCGTGGCCGATCTCGTCCTCCAATACAGACACCAACCGCGCCAGCTTGAGAGGCTCAGCCGCATATTTCTCCAGATCCTTTGCCAGCCGCCTGCTTTCAGGTGCATAAAGAAACGGAATTTTCTGCCATGTGGCGAGGTCGTTGAAAATCGTTGTCGGCGCTGTATGCGTCTCATTGCCGAAGGCATGTTTGATCTGACTACCACGCCCCAACAGAGGCATAACCGTCTCTAAACTTACCATTCTGTCAAAATCAGTGCCGCCCAACCGCACACCAAAGCTCGCCAGAATATCGATCGCATCTGTCCCGTTGCGAAACAGCGTGAAGTCAGAGGTACCGCCTCCGATGTCCACGATCAGCCCCAGATCACCCTGCGCCAATACATCACGATTGGCGAGTGCGGCCGCCTCGGGCTCATACATGAAAGTTACGTCATCGAATCCCGCCCGCGCATAGGCTTCGCGCAGATCGAGTTCGGCCTGCGCGTTGCGGGCATCATCAGCGTGAAACCGTACCGGACGGCCTGAGAGCGCATGATCAAATCGCAATCCGGTCTCCGCCTCGGCAGCTGTCTTTATCCGCGCCAGAAACCGCGCCACAATGTCGATGAAATCCAGCTTCTCGCCCAGCATGTTGCGCCGCTCGCGCATCAAGGGCGCGCCCAGTAGGCTTTTGAGCGCGCGCATATAGCGACCCTCGTCACCCGCCAGCAATGCCTTCCCCGCAGCAGTACCGATCAGCATTTTCTTGGTGTCAAAATCAAAAAAAACAGCCGTCGGCAAAGTGGTCTGACCAGCCTCAAGCGCAATCAAATGCGGCTTGCCATCACGCGCCACTGCCGCCGCTGAATTTGACGTTCCAAAATCTACGCCCAATACGGCCATGTGCTTGCCCTTCCTTTACTCAAGGCGGCAGGCCTACCCCAGCGATTTGCTTGCCGCAAGGTTTCTCCTAGCCAAGGACTGCATCACAGCCTAACCTCTCGGCCAAACACAACGAGGGAGTCTCTCATGTTCAAACTGTCCCCCCTTCTTCTCGGCGTCAGCGCCGCCGCATTGCTCGCGGGTGCCGCGATGGCGAAGGATGATATCACCATTGCGATCCAGCTTGAGCCGCCGCATCTTGATCCTACCAGCGCTGCCGCTGGTGCGATTGACAGCGTGCTCTATTCAAACGTCTTCGAAGGGCTGACCCGTTTTGACAGCAGCGGCGCTGTAATCCCTGGCCTTGCAAAAAGCTGGGAGATTTCCGAGGACGGGCTGACCTATACGTTTATGCTCAATGAGGGTGTTACCTTCCACGACGGCACTACGATGGACGCAGAGGATGTGAAATTCTCCCTCGATCGTATCGGGTCAGAGGATAGCGCAAATGCCCAAAAGGCACTTTATGCCACGATCACGGAAGTGAATGTGATCGACCCCACGACGGTTGAAGTGAAGCTGTCAGAGGCCAATGGCAATATGCTGTTCAACCTCGCATGGGGCGATGCCGTGATCGTCGCACCAGAAAGCATCGAGGGGATCAAACAGACGCCCATCGGCACAGGTGCATTCAAATTCGATAGCTGGACCCAAGGCGACAAGATCGAGCTAAGCCGCAATGAAGAGTACTGGGGCACGCCAGCGGTCCTGACTTCTGCTACGTTCAAATTTATTTCAGACCCTACAGCGGCTCTTGGCGCGATGATGGCCGAAGACATCGACGTATTCTCGGGCTTTCCCGCGCCAGAAAACCTGCCCCAGTTCGAGGCCGATCCGCGTTTTCAGGTGCTCATCGGCTCCACCGAAGGCGAAACGATCCTGTCGACCAACAACAAGATGCCACCCTTTGACAACGTGAAAGTGCGCGAGGCGCTGGCCCATGCCATTGACCGACAAGCAATCATTGACGGCGCGATGTTCGGTTACGGCACGCCCATCGGCACGCATTTTGCGCCGCACAACCCCGCCTATGTCGATCTGACCGACATGAGCAGCTATGACCCCGACAAAGCGCGCGCGCTGCTGGCGGAGGCAGGGTTTGCAGACGGCTTCGAGACTACGTTGTTTCTGCCACCCCCCTCCTACGCGCGACGCGGCGGTGAAATTATCGCAGCACAACTGGCCGAAGTCGGGATCAAGGCCGAGATCACTAATGTCGAATGGGCACAGTGGTTGGAGTCGGTTTTCAAAGGCAAGAATTTCGGCCTCACCATCGTGAGCCATACAGAGCCGATGGACATCGGCATCTATGCCAACCCTGACTATTACTTCCAGTATGACAATCCCGCGTTCCAAGAGTTGATGACGACGCTCAACGCCACGACAGATCCTGATATGCGTACAAAGATGATGGGTGACGCGCAAAAAATCATCGCGCAGGATTATGTGAACGGGTATCTTTTCCAGCTTGCCGCGCTGTCGGTTGCAAAAGCAGACCTACAAGGGCTGTGGTCCAATGCACCCACGCAAGCCAATGATCTCACGGCGGTAAGCTGGGCGGACTGACGCTTCTACTTGTCACCAAAATACCAACAAAAGGCCCCGTTCTTCGGGGCCTTTCTCGTTATAGTCGTAAGGGAATGAATTACAGCGGGCCAAAAAATGCTACCGACCATCCTGATCGTTGCCATATATCTTGTTGGAGTCAACTTGGTGACCTATCGGGCTTTTGCCGCTGACAAACAATTCGCGATTAACAAGACACAGCGCACGCCCGAGAAAACACTTTTGCTTTATGCAAAGAGCGGCGGCTGGATCGGCGCGAAAACAGCACAGCAAAAGTTGCGGCACAAAACCTACAAACAACCCTTTGCCGACAACCTGAATACCATTGGCAAAATACAGGCTGCGTGCCTGATGACAGTCGCCTGTATTTTCACGGCCCTTATACTCGCGCCGACGCCTGACGAAGCACATGCATCCCTTGCGGCTGTCGCAGATATTCAACCCGCTGGCGCACCTGTTCACGTATCGCTCCGCCCTCCTGCGGCGCGTCCCTGAGTGTGTTGAACCAGTGCTCGGGCGGATTGCGGCCACGCCTGTTGCCATGAAACGTCAACGCTCGTAGAACCTCTTCTGCGTCGGGAGTGACATAGGCCTCGGGGGTGTATCCGTTCAAGACGCCCCAGACACCTGTCCATAAACGCCCCACTGTCCACGGGTTATATCCGCCACCGCCCAATACCAGCAAGCGCGGTGCATCCAGCGCCATCAGCCCGCGCAAAAGGTCCCAATGCGCGTTGTTGGTGAGCGAAAGATGCGCCAGTGGATCATCCTCCACTCCGTCCGCGCCGCACAGGAACACAATGGCATCGGGTTGGAACGCGGCAACCTTGGGCAAGATCAACGCCTCTCGCACATGCGCCATTTCCGCATCATTAAAGCCACGCGGCACGGGCAGATTGATTGCATTGCCGCCCGCATCATCTTCGATGAGCCCCGTGCGGGGCCACAGCCCCTCTTCATGGACCGAGATCATCAAACAATCAGGATCGCCCGCGAACCCGACGGCAACCCCGTCGCAATGATGCGCATCAATATCGACATAGGCGATGCGCCGCACGCCGTGGTGGCGCAGTGACAGCATCGCGAGAGCAGGGTCATTGAGATAGCAAAAGCCGTTGGCGCGAGATGGCATGCCGTGATGCGTACCGCCTGCGGGGTTATAAACGACCCCGCCTCGCGCCAAAAGCTCTCCGGCAAGGATAGCCCCACCCGCTGCCGTCGCAGGGCGGCTGAAAATCTCCGGAAAGACAGGATTGCTCACCGATCCGATGCCAAAGCGCTCCAGATCATCGGGCAAGGTTTCCTGCGCCGCCTCGATCCTTTGAAGCGCCTCCACGTAAGCGGGCTCATGCCATGCGTGCAATGCTGCGGGCTTTGCCCTTGGGGAGGTAATGTATTGGTCGGAAGGCAGCCACCCCATCGCGCGGCTAAGGTCCATTACTGTTGAAACCCTTGGCACGCGCAAAGGGTGATTATCTCCGTAGCTTGAGCCGCGAAAAATCTCGTGTCCTATGAAAAGCGGTCTATGCATTGGCACTACGGTATCGCGACCGCTCCAAATCACCAGCAAATATAGCAGGCAGCGCTGCGAAGAATTGTCGCTTCTGCAAACGCCGAACAAAAAAAGGGCCACACAATTGTGCAGCCCCTTGTTTCGATTGGTTTAGCGAAGCAGTTAGCGTGTGCCTGCCATACCAGCAGCAGCTTCACTCACCATTGCGTCCCAATTGCGTGAACACGTACGGTTAAGGACACGGATTTCTTCAGCGTAACGCGCCAGGTCATCGCCTGCACCTACTGTGGAAGTTGCGGTCGCAGTGCCATCGCTATCGGCGACGGTGTCAGCCGTTCCAGTTTGGCTTTCTTCTGCGGATGTACCCTCGACAGGGGCCGTTGCAGTTGCGGTGCCGTTATTGTCGGCGACAGTCGCATCGGAGTTGTTCGCCATATCGGCGATCACCATCAGTGCCACCTTGTCGCGATCTGCACCGGACAGATCGTTATAGGCCTCGCAGGTCATGGAGCTGGCGTCCAGATGTGCGGCGGCAAAAGCGGGTACTGCCGTTGTGATGGCAAGAGCGGCGATTGCAGTTGTTTTCAGAAGACGTGTCATTCTGTATCCTTTCGATGCCCTGTGTGCGGGCTCTGGTTTCGTTATCAATACAATGCGAATGACAGGGTATACGTTCCTGTTTTTCTCATTTCTTTTCTTTGGAACATTATCTTGGGGTCAGGCGTTATGCGGCGCTTGAAAAGGGCGAAAACACGCTGGACCAGCGCCATACCAACGCCTAGGCTCAGCCCGATGTTGCGGTATACTTTCAAACGAATGCTCTCTTTGATCATCAGCCTTGCCGTGGCATCGCTGGTGATCTTTACCGTGATCGAAGTAGCTCCCGGCGATCCTGCATCCTTTATGCTGGGGATGAACGCGCAGCCCGAAACTTTGGCCGCCCTGCGCGCCGAGCTCGGATTGGATGTATCCAAGACGGAGCGGTATTTTGGCTGGGTCACAGGCATGCTGACGGGCGATTTCGGCACCTCCTATACCTACCGCACGCCCGTTGCCGATATGGTGGCGCAGCGATTGTGGGTATCTTTGCCACTGGCAATCTATGCGCTGACCCTGTCGACGCTGATCGCATTTCCCGCAGGAATTTATGCCGCCTCGCGCCGTGGGCGAGCGGGCGACGTGGGTGTGATGAGCGCGACGCAGCTAGGCGTAGCCATTCCGAATTTCTGGTTTGCAATGATGCTGGTTCTGCTATTCGCGATCAAATTGCGCTGGTTCTCAGCGGGCGGCTTTGTGGGTTGGGATGAAGGGTTCTGGTCTGCGATGCGCTCACTCACCCTCCCCGCCATTGCCTTGGCACTCCCGCAAGCGGCGATCCTTGCCCGTGTCATGCGCTCCTCCTTACTCGATGTATTGGGCGAAGATTTTATGCGCACCGCCCGCGCCAAGGGCCTTAATCAGCGGCAGGCGCTGTGGCGGCACGGGCTGCGCAATGCGATGATCCCTGTGCTGACCATCATCGGGCTGCAATTCTCGTTTCTGCTGGCAGGAGGGATTATAATCGAGCAGGTTTTCTATCTGCCGGGCTTGGGCCGTTTGATTTTCCAATCCATCTCGGCCCGTGATCTGATCGTAGTGGAAAGCGTGACGATGCTTCTGGTCTTTGCCGTGATCTTTGTGAACTTTTGCGTCGATCTCGCCTATGCAGCAGTTGATCCACGCCTGAGGGCGCGCACATGACGCGAAACCTTATCTTTGGCTCACTGCTGTCTGCTCTATTCGTCGCAGCGGCGCTTGTCTCCTTTTTCTGGACGCCCTTCGACTATGCCACGCTCAGCATTCCTGATCGGCTGCAATCCCCCAACATGACCCACCTGCTTGGCACAGATCACTTTGGCCGCGATATCCTGAGCCTGATCATGGTCGGTGCGCGCACGTCGATTGCCGTGGCCTTGGTGGCTGTGGGCATCGGAATGGGCCTTGGCATACCGCTAGGGCTTTGGGCGGCGGCGAGGCGCGGCAGCCTGATCGACGAGGTGATCATGCGCGGCAATGATCTGGTGTTTGCATTCCCCAGCCTTGTGATCGCGATCCTGATCACAGCCGTCTTTGGCGCAGGTGCAGTCAATGCCATCATCGCCATCGGCATCTTCAACATCCCCGTCTTTGCCCGCATCACCCGAGGCGCAGCGCTCAGCCTATGGGAGCGTGATTTCATCCTTGCCGCGCGGGTCGCGGGCAAATCCAGTTTGCGCATCTCGGTCGAACATATCCTGCCAAACATCACCAATCTGCTGATCGTACAGGGGACGATCCAGTTCAGCCTCGGCATCCTCGCCGAAGCGGCGCTCAGCTATGTGGGCCTTGGTGCGCAACCGCCGACGCCGTCATGGGGCCGCATGTTGGCCGATGCGCAAACAATGGTGAGCATCGCACCGCACATGGCACTGATGCCCGGCTTTGCAATTATACTGACAGTACTCGGCCTCAATCTGATGGGGGACGGGCTACGTGACTATCTTGATCCGCGCCTACGGGTGAGCCGCACATGAGCCTGCTGTCTGTTCAAAACCTCGATCTGTCGATCCACAACTATTCCATCCTGCAAGGTGTGACCTTTGACATTGCCGAGGGCGAGATCGTCGCGATCACGGGTGAAAGCGGCTCTGGCAAATCCATGACGGCACTCGCCGCGATGCAACTGCTGCCGCAGGGTGCGCACACGGTGGGCCAGATTCTGTTTGGGAACGAGGACTTGGCCAAACTGCCCGAGCCAGAGCTTTGCGCTATTCGCGGCAATGATATTGGCATGGTGTTCCAAGAACCCATGACAGCTCTGAACCCCGTACAGACCATCGGTGATCAGGTGGCGGAGACGATCCTCATTCATGAGCCAACCAGCAAATCAGCCGCAATGGCGCGAGCAGCCGAGACCCTTGCCCGCGTTGGCTTGCCTGAGGCACAATTCCCGCTCTCGCGCTATCCGCATGAGTTATCGGGTGGCCAGCGCCAGCGCGTGGTCATTGCGATGGCGATTGCCCTGCGCCCGCGCCTGCTGATCGCGGATGAGCCGACAACCGCCCTTGACGTTACAACTCAGGCACAAATCCTTACCCTTCTGGAGCGATTGGCCCGTGAGGACGGAATGGGGCTCTTGATGATCACCCATGATCTCGCTGTGGTGGCAGACATGGCGGACTGTATCATCGTCATGCGGAAGGGCGAGATTGTAGAGCAGGGGGCGACCCAAGCGTTGCTTCACAATATGCAGCACCCCTACACCAAACAACTTTTTGCGGCCTCAACACATAAGGTAACCCTTCCGACGACAGCAACCCAAAGCCCTCTTTTGGAAGTGCGCAATGTGAGCCGTGACTACCGCACACCCCGCAAAACTCTCTTTGGCAAAGCAGGCGTGTTTCGCGCAGTAAATGACGTAAGTTTCACTCTGAACCGTGGTGAGCGCCTTGGCCTTGTCGGCGAAAGCGGCTGTGGCAAATCGACGTTAACGCGCGCTTTGTTGGGGCTGGAACAGGTACAGGGAGGAACGATCAAGCTTGAAGGGGTGCCCGTATTCTCGGGAAACAAGCCGAACCTGTCCGTCCGCCAGCGCATGCAGGTCGTCTTCCAAGACCCTTTTGGCAGCTTCAATCCCCGCCACCGTGTTGCGCGCCAGATCACCGAGCCGTTCCATCTGCTGGACACGCCTCCGACAGGGGCCGCGCGGCAAAAAGCAATCGACGAGGCGCTCATCGCTGTTGGCCTCAGCCCAAAAGACGCAGACCGCTACATCCATGAATTCTCGGGCGGGCAGCGTCAGCGGATTGCCATCGCCCGCGCCCTGATAATCCGCCCCGATCTGATTGTGTTCGACGAGGCGGTGAGCGCGCTAGACGTCTCGGTCCGCGCCCAAATCCTCGATTTGCTCGTAGAGCTTTGCGACTCCTATGCACTGAGCTTTCTATTCATTTCCCACGACCTCAGCGTAGTACGAACGATCACCGACCGTGTGCTTGTGATGAAAGCTGGCGAGATCGTCGAGCAAGGCCCGACCGAAGACGTTTTCAACAACCCGCGTCACGCTTATACAAAATCGCTCATCGAGGCAGCGCCCGTGCTGCCCGATCTAAAAGGCATCACATCATGAACTCTATCAACCAAGCTGCGAAGTTGAGCCAGATCAGCACCCATTGGGACCCTCATGTGATCGCCAGCAGCAAGCCGAGGATATGACTATGCACAGTGGTCCAACCAACAGCCTCACCGATATTGCAGGTCTGCGTGTTGGCAATGCACAAGATGAAAAACTGAAATCAGGCACGACAGTTGTTGTCGGGGATGCGCCTTTTACCGCCTCGGTCGCGGTGATGGGCGGAGCGCCCGGCACGCGTGAGACGGACCTGCTTGCCCCTGATAAATCTGTCGCTTCTGTTGATGCCCTCGTGCTGTCGGGCGGATCTGCCTTCGGGCTTGATGCCTGCTCGGGGGTTGTGGACGGGCTGCGCGCCGACAAGCGCGGATTTCAGGTTGGTTCTGCACAAATCCCGCTGGTGCCGGGCGCGATCCTGTTTGATCTGCTGAACGGCGGAGTAAAGGATTGGACCGAGAACCCCTACCGCGCGCTAGGGCTGTCGGCTTATAAGACTGCGCACCGTGAATTTGACATCGGCAGCGTAGGCGCTGGCACTGGCGCGTTAACCGCGATGCTCAAGGGAGGGCTTGGCACCGCCTCACTGGTTTTGCCCGACGGAAGCACGGTTGCAGCGCTTGTCGCGGCGAACCCTGTCGGTGCCGTGACCACGCCGGGGGACAAGCATTTCTATGCAGCGCCTTTCGAGATGAACGGCGAATTTGGCGGCCTCGGCCCCGACCCAGCGAGCGGTCTGGGCCTGAGCCGAGAGAGTCGCAAGATGAGTGCAATGTCCGCCCGCGCCAACACCACAATTGCCATCGTCGCCACCGATGCCGCGCTGACGAAAGCGCAATGCCACCGCGTGGCCACTGCCGCACATGACGGTATCGCGCGGGCATGCGTGCCTGCGCATACGCCCAATGACGGTGATCTGGTATTTGCCCTCACCACAGATGCGCGCCCTGCTGCGGATGTTTTGCTCACGGGTCATGCCGCCGCGCTTTGCCTCTCGCGGGCGATTGCGCGCGCTGTTTATGCGGCAACGCCTGCTGAAGGTGACATAATCCCCTGTTGGAGCACCGCGAATGCCAGTCTTTGAACACACAGACATCCAGCTTCATTATGAACGTTCGGGCGAAGGTTCGCCGCTGCTGCTCATTGCCGGCATGATGAGCGACAGTGCCAGCTGGGCGCCCCTAATCCCCTTATTAGAGCCACATTTCGATGTCATTCGACCTGATAACCGCACTGCGGGCCGAACCACTCCGTGGAATGCACCCGTTTGCATCGACCGTGTCGCAGACGATTGTGCAGCGCTAATATCGCATCTGTGCGCTGGTTCTGCGCATGTCATGGGCCATTCTTTGGGCGGTATGATCGGGATGCGCTTGGCAAAGCGTCATACTGCGGCGGTGGAGACCCTCACACTCGCGGCCGCTGCACCGCTGCGCCTTGAACGGAATGTTGCGCTATTCAAGACTCTGCTGGCGATCCGCCAAAGCAATGCGGCGCCTGATCTCTGGCTGCGCAGCTTGTTTCCGTGGCTCTTTGCCCCTGCATTTTTCGAAGCCTCAGGCGCCATCGAGCAAGCCGCTGCTGCATCGCTTGCCTATCCCTTCGCACAATCAATTGAGGCAATGGCACTCCAGATCGAAAGCCTCGACGGGTATACACCAGACATGATTTCCGATCTAGGATGCCCTGTGCAGGCCATTTTGGGTCAAAATGATTTACTGATGCCCACCGCGTTGGCCAAAGCAGCACTTGATGCGACGCCCGTTCACATGATTGAGGGTGCAGGGCATTCGATCCACTGGGATGCCCCTGATGCCGTCGCGGAACAGCTCATCCAATTCATCGCCCAATCCGAGGAGAGATTTGCATGACCACGGACCTCTATGGCCTTTCTGTAACTTGCGAGAGCCCCGATACGGTGGCTGGAATTAATGATTTCATTCACGGTTTTCTAAGTTATCAGCCTAAAGCGACAGGGATCATTGCGGCTGCAGATGCAGACCCCGACTGCGCGCTGGCCAATGCCTATGCGGCACTCCTTTGGATGTTCCTCGAAGCACCTGTCGCGCCACAGAAAGCCGCCCCTTACATCGCCCGCGCAAAGGCGCGGCGCGCCGATGTAACCCCGCGTGAGGCGTTGGTAATTGACGCGGCAGCCGCGTGGACAGACGGCAATGTCCCTCTGGTTATCGACATCTGCGACCGTATTACAACCGAACATCCCCGCGACATGGCTGTGCTCAAGCTCGCGCAATACCATCTGTTCAATCTTGGCGACGCGACGGGCATGCTGCGAATGGCACTCAAAGCGCTGCCAGAGGCGGAAGATATCCCCTATGCGCATGGCATGATCGCTTTCGGATACGAGCAGTGTCATTTGCTTGACCGTGCCGAGCAAGCCGCGCGCAAGGCCATGAAGCTCCAACACGACGAAGCTTGGGCACATCATGCGATCGCACATGTGATGCTCACCGAGGGGCGCGTGGCCGAGGGTGCTGCGTTCATGGAATCTGTGGCTGAGACGTGGGGCGACCTCAACAGCTTTATGCGCAGCCACAACTGGTGGCATCTGGCGCTGTTCTATCTCAGCCTTGGTCGCCACGATGACGTGCGCCGCGCCTATGACACCCATGTCTGGGGGCTGGCCAAGGGATACTCGCAGGATCAGGTTGGTGCCACATCCCTGCTGGCGCGGATGGAATTTGCGGGTGTCGATGTGGGCGGACGCTGGGGCGATGTGGCCAATCACGTAGCCTTGCGCGGGGCAGATACGGTCAATCCGTTTCTGACGCTGCAATACCTATATGCCCTAGCCCGAACAGGCCGTCCCGAAGCATCGCAGATGATGCAGGCCATCAGGGACCGCGCCGCTGATACCGACCAGCACGATCACATTGCTTGGCGCGATGTTGCCCTGCCTGCGGCAACCGCGATCATTGCCCATGCAAAAGGCGATTGGGAAACAGCGATCACCGATATGGCGCGCGCCCTGCCGCGTATGTCAGAATGCGGCGGCAGCCACGCACAGCGTGATCTGTTCGAACAAATCCATCTGGATGCGCTGGTACAGGACGGACGCGCCTCCGCAGCGCAGCAAGTGCTCGAGATGCGTCGCACTTACGATCCAGACGGTGTACCACTCAATTTGATGCTTGGCACGGTCTATGACAAATCAGGCCTTCCGGACCTTGCGCAAGAGGCCCGCGCGCGCGCGGCACAAACGCTGGCAGCGCAAAGCATTTGAGAACGTTGCAGCAGATCGGCATCAACGCTACGCTGGGATATGCCAACAAAGGGATCGGGACGAAACATGAGCAATGAGTGGTACTACGCCGTAGAGGGCGCATCGGTCGGGCCTGTATCGCAGGGAGAATTTGACCAGCTTGTCGCCGCAGGCACCGTGCGCAGCGATACGCTGGTCTGGCAGGAAGGCATGGAAGACTGGCTACCCTACAGTCGCGCAGGCGGCGCACAGTCCGCATCCGCCACTCCCCCGCAGCCGCTCATGGCTCAAACCTCTGACCCTGCACGCAGCGATGCCAATACTTTTACGGGCGCGCTCAAAGATGGCTTCGCCCGCTATGTGGATTTCAAAACCCGCTCTACCCGACCGCAGTTCTGGTGGTGGTTTGTGTGGTCGATTATTTTTGGCATCGTTTCAACCACGATTGATCTAAGCATTGGCGCGGGCGATTCAGGTCCGGTGAATGCGCTTGTATCTTTGGCAACGTTTCTGCCGTCCCTCGCAGTCGCCGTGCGACGTCTGCACGATATCGGACGTACGGGATGGTGGGTCCTGATTATGTTTATTCCCATCATCGGATGGATTGTCTTGCTGGTGTTTTATTGCACCAAGACACAGGACCAGCCGAACCAGTGGGGCCCTGTCCCGCAGGCATGATGCCGGTCAGGCCGCCCTAGGCGCGCGGCCCGATTGTCACCTCAAATTCGGCAATACCTTCAACCCCGCCGGTAATGACGTCACCTTCTACCACAGCGGCGACACCAGCGGGTGTGCCCGTCATCACTAGATCACCGGGTGCGAGCGTCATGCTTTCACTCAAAGTGGCGATATGATCAGCTACGGACCAGATCAGATCGGCGATATCCGCGTCCTGTCGCGTCTCACCATTAACGGCAAGCCATATGCGTCCGTTTGTGAGGCTGGGAACGTCAGCAATCGGTTTGATCGGCGCGATCGGGGCGGAGAGGTCAAACGCCTTCGCCCAATCCCAAGGGCGGCGCGTCTGCTTTGCCTCGGCCTGTAGATCGCGGCGCGTGAGATCAATGCCCACGGACGCGCCCCAAATATGATCCATGACATCCGAGGGGGCAATATTTGCACCGCCCTTGCCAATGGCAATCACCAGCTCGATCTCGTGATGCAGGTCATTGGTGAGCGGCGGATAGGGAATAGTGCAAGGCGTGTCACATGCCGCGTCAGCAGGTTTGGTAAAGAAGAAGGGTGGCTCGCGGTCAGGATCGTTGCCCATCTCGCGCGCATGGGCTTCATAATTGCGGCCCACACAAAAGATACGGCGCACTGGAAAACGCGCATCGGTGTCTTGGACGGCAAGACTGGCTTGCGGCGGGACGGGGACAACATAGCTCATGATCGGGACTTTCTGATTAGGTAGCCAACAGGCGTTCGACGACAGTCAAAGCCTGCATTATTGTTCAGCGAAACCCGTTCTCAATCACCCAGCTTTGCATGGACTTCATCAAGGTCGATCTCGCCAATGGGCATCTTGTTGGCGGGGTTTTCAAAATCGTATTTAAACAGATGAAAATCCCGTTTGTAGATTTCATAGACGAGATGCATCGACAGATCGTCGAAGTAGTCCTCGACCGGGTGCGCGCGTTTGGGGCCGTGGCCTTCGCTCTCGTTGAAGCGCGGGATTTTAGCCAGATCAATGGCATGCGGTGTCTCTACCGCATCAAGGACATCACGCATGCCGTCATTGAAACTCTCGGTCCAAACGATCTTGTCGTAGGTTCCGCCATTGACAATGAAAGTGCTTACGTGGCCCGCCATACCTGACCAGTGGATGTCAGGATCCATCGGGCGGCGCCAACGGATAGTATCACGGGCAAACAGCAGAAAACGGCGGAAGCTGGCAATCTGGTCAAACTCCTGCTTGCCGTCATCCCCGCCCACCTCGATGCCATATTTTTGGATCAACAGTGGGACTAAATTGCCACGGTACCGCTTTCCGTTACGCTGAATTCCACAGATTTTATCGAAGAACGAGCTTAGAATGCGGGTGTAAGGATTACGCACGCAGGTGAACGCATAGGAGCTGTGGTTTTGCACATTCTCGGTGATCGGCTGCTGGCTATGATCAAGCGCCCACTTGTGTAGGCCGCCCTTTGCATCATGGATATCCCCGTCAAAAAACTCCCCATGATCAGAGTAATACATGATTTGACCAATCGTCGAGCAAGCGCATTTGGGCACCACACGGTACACAACGCTCTCGCTCTCGGTCATCCAAGTTCCCGGGAAACCCATGCCAAATACTCCTGCTCAACCTGATGTTGCCGCCTCTGAGGGCAGCTTTTCTTCTACAAAAGCAAATAATTGGTGTTTATTCAATCAGTGTTCATCATTAACTGTGTAAACAGTGTAGCGTCAAAATGGTTTATTGTTTCTGAATGGCGAAAATTGCCTACATCTTGCTGTGCCATAAGGACCCCGATGCCATCATACGGCAAGCGGACCGACTGACTGCGGCGGGGGACTATATGTCGATCCATTTCGACGCCAGTGCAGACAAGCAAGACTACAAGACAATCCGTAAAGCGCTCGAGAACAACCCCAACGTCACTTTTGCGGCCAAACGCATCCGCTGTGGCTGGGGCGAATGGTCACTGGTTCAGGCCACGCTTTACGCCGTTGAATCCGCAGCTGAGGAATTTCCGCGTGCCACACATTTCTACATGCTCTCTGGCGATTGCATGGCGATCAAATCTGCCGAATATACCCACCGCTTCCTCGACAACAATGAAGGCGACTTTATCGAAAGCTTTGATTACTTCGAGAGTGACTGGATCAAAACAGGTTGGAAAGAAGAGCGGCTGATTTACCGCCATTGGTTCAATGAGCGCACTCAGAAAAAGCGCTTTTACGCGATGTTCAATCTGCAAAAGCGTTTTGGCTTTAAACGTGATATTCCCGCGGATATTCAGGTCCAGATTGGTAGCCAGTGGTGGTGTCTACGGCGCCAGACCATCGAGTGGATTCTGGATTTCTGCAAAAAACGCCGCGACGTGATCCGCTTTTTCCGCACTACATGGATTCCCGACGAGACATTCTTTCAAACTCTTGTGCGCCACATTGTACCAGAGAATGAAATTCACGCCCGCACACTGACCTTCCTGATGTTCACCGACTACGGGATGCCTGTCACGTTCTACAACGACCACTATGATCTACTGCTCAGTCAGGACTACCTCTTTGCGCGCAAGATCAGCCCCGATGCACAAGACCTCAAGCGGCGCTTGGGCTTGCTCTACTCCGCGCAAGGGGTGCATTTCCAGATTAGCAACGAAGGTCGCAGCCTGTTCAAATTCCTCACAGGTCGCGGACGGATCGGGCGGCGGTTCTCCACACGGTTCTGGGAGACGGAAAGCACGCTTGGCCGCGAGCGCGAATTGCTCATTGTTGTCTGCAAGAAATGGCACGTTGCCAAACGGGTGCTGGAGCGCATCCGCCAGACCACAAATGTCCCCGCCATCGAATATGTCTTCAACGAGGAAGACACGCCCCTGCCCGCCCTTGGTGGTATCGAGAAAACGCTTGGCAAACGAACGCGCCATCGCCGTGCGTTGATGCGGATGCTGTTCGACTACTTCGAAACAGATCGCCTGATCGTCTGCATGGACCCCAGCAACCTTGATCTGCTTGAGGATTTCGCCTCGGACCGCTCTGTGACACGTATTCTCGAAATCGAGTGCAGCTTTACCGAGGATTACCTCATCGGTCACGCCATGCGCGTGGGCCTTGCAGGGGAGCAGACCTCCCAAGAGACACTCGACCGCCTTTTGCCGACGATCCGCAATGATATGACCTACGAGAGCGATGCAATCCGCGACGCACAATTCGAGAACCATTGCCGCATTCGTGAGGCAGCCTCATCCGAAGAAAACGCTGATGAACTGGCGAAGTTTCTAGGGATCGGCAGTGATAAGGCGCACGAGATCGCAACCACCGACTACCTCTTTGCAGATTAAGGAAAAATCCATGGCATATGAATACGACGACCAAAACATCTTTGCCAAAATCCTGCGCGGCGAAATCCCGAATACCACGGTGCTCGAGACGGAGCACACGCTCGCGTTCCGCGACCTTTATCCGCAGGCACCTGTCCATGTTCTTGTCATTCCCAAAGGCCCATACGTGAGCTACGACCACTTCGCCTCTGCTGCATCAGACGCGGAAATTATCGACTATACCCGCGCAATCGGAGAAGTCTGCCGTATGGAAGGCGTGTCCCTAGATGCCGCTGACGGCTTTCGCATGATTAGCAACGCAGGTGCGCATGGCGTGCAGGAAGTGCCGCATCTGCACGTGCATATCCTTGGCGGTCGCCGCATCGGGCGGATGGTTCAACCCGAAAGCTGAACCCGCCCTTAGGCTCGTGAGCCGATCAACCCTTCTTACGCCACGAGCCGAACCAGCCTGTGACCGCACCTGATGCTTCGGCCAGATCATCCTCGATCGCCTCCATTGTCGGGTCAATCCGCGCCATGCGGAAACGCCGCCAGCGCACCCAGACGCCATACGTTACCGCTGCGAACAGGGTCAGGATCACGATGTTGAGCCATGGAATGCCCTTTGACGCATCAGGCCCCTCGACCGCACGCACCGATATAGCGTTCGGGAAGATCGTCAGAAACTCGTTCCGCCAGCCATAGTGCTTGATCGCGACATAGCGCGCTGCCGCCTCGGTCGATCTCAGATCGCCCGCTTCGGCCTGAAGGTTAGAGGTGTCGAATTTGAAATAAGGCGGCCAGCCCCAACCCGTATCCTCGTTGCGGTACACCATCACATCACCGTCCACACGCCGCGTCTGGATAAAGAACACATCGCGGTTGGCCAGCGTCCCGTCCGAGCCGACATCCGCCTGTGCCCAGAACAACGAGTTCTCACCCGGATCAATCCGCTTTTCATAGGTGTCCGTCACCCGCACGATATCAACCTGCGGCAACGTGTAATGAAAAAAGGCGGCGATCAGCACCCAAACCGAAATCCAGAATGTCCAACGGATCAAAGAAAACATGGCAACAACCCTCTCAGGCGAAATTTGTAAGATAGACGACCACTGACACAAGGATCAGCGGAATAACATAGACAGACAGGATCAATTTCCGGCGGAGCGACTTGTCGTACTCTGCCAACCCCTCGTCCAGAAAGGTATCCAGCGGCTGGTCTTTGGCACCTTCTTCCCATTCGGCACGCAGTTTTCCTTTACGTACTGCACGCGAATAGAGCGACAGGCACACGTAGATCACCGACAATACGATGAAGCCAACCACCATCAAACGGGCCAGTGCAACCATAGTCTATCTCCTCTTAACAGCACCCCATGGACCTGTTGGAACGGGCGGCGGGGTCTTGCGTTTGCGTGGCAGCGGTGGAACCTCTACTTGCGGCGCATGCCCGAACAGTGCGTCACGCACGCCTGCCTTGTCTACCTGATACTCGCGTTCCAGAAAATCCGTCACATAGGCCTGTTTCGCGTCGGACCAAGCGGCATAGGTGCGGTAAAACAGATCTTTGTGACAGATAAATAGCTGCCGAATGTCTTTGGGCGCAAGTTCTGCGAGCAGCATATTCACAAGCTCTGCTTCAGGGGTATCGGCTGCGCGCAGGGTGTAGAAATAGACGGGATCGGCACTGCTGATATTGGGAAAAGCCCCACCATTCTCGGCCCAATTCACCAAACGCCCCAGCGTATGAAACTCGGGCGGCAGCATATCACTGTGCTCCCGCGCAAGGCGGCGCAGATCACTGCGCGACAAATCGGTTAGCCCAACGCCCTGCCCTGCCACCGCATCAATCAGGATGAAATCCATCTTTTGACGCAGGATCGCCGCCGACTTGATCCCCCGCGCTTCCAATATTGGCTCGGTGAGACCGTTGAGCTGAAAGAACTTTGCAATGTGATTGCGCTGCCGGGCGTCGAATACATGGGCGATCGGAATCTCATCCAGCCCGTCCTTCCCCGAAGGCAAAATCGCGGCGGGATGGGCCACATCCTGAAATACATAAAGCCCGCCAAAATGCGCCGTCCAAAAATTACGCTGCTCGAAACGCATCGTCTCAAGCGTAACAGGATTGCGCACCACATCGCCCGTCTTGCTTGCCAATGTGATCATCTCCGCGATAAGCACATCATCGTACCAGCCATCCTCGGTGCCCCGAAACTGATCCACCATATCCGCCAGCTTGGCCGCATCCTTAACCGTACCGCCCGTGGTATCCGCCTCAACAGTTATGCGTCTGATATCAAACAGCCGCGCAGGCTCCGACACGTCATAAACCGAATTCACCAACTCCCCTGCAACCGCATCCTTCGCTGTCAAAGCAAACAACGCCGCTTCATTTTTCCCAATAAACTCATCAAGAACGGCCTTCGACGTCGAGAACTTTGCATTCAGCAAAGGCGCCGTCCGCTGCTCCATGCTCAGCAAGATAAACTGCCGGTTCACGCCTTTATGGTTAAGGTAAAGCGTATCCCCCAACTCCGCCCCGATCTCGGGCGAGAAGCCTGAGATATCGATGTAGAAATCAGTGAGCTTGGTGCGCTTGCCCGTCAGATGGTGGAGCGCACGGTTGTACCGCTCCACCAGCGCAGGGGAGGAGACATGGAAGAGGTTGCCGAACATGAGGCCGGCGCGGATGAGGCGGTTCATTTTCTTTTTGCCTCTAGCAGATCGGCAATAATCATAGCATCTGTCATTACTTCATCTGTCAAAGCTTGGTCAGCAGACAACTCACCATGAGCGACCCTATTTCTTAACTCTCTTATCACTCGATACTTTCTCCAGGTATCAGAGTGAGAGCCAGTATCATCAGCCAACATTTCTCGTGCAAGCTCGTTTAAGCTGCCAAGTCGCAATTCATTGCCACCAACAATTGCTTTTTCAATACGAATCCAAAGTGCGAAGAATTCTCCTAGTTTACTAGTTGATGGAGTGCTGGAGAACGAAACCGATGTTTCAAATAATGAATTGAATAATTGCTCTGCGATTTCCGCATAGGCTTCGACTTTAGATTGCTCAACAGTAAGGCCATTCCCTTGGTGATAGAGTTCATTTCGAAGCCGATGAAACCATTCTATCTCACCTAGGTTTAATCCTATTATTTTTGAAGCTGCATGCATTTCCAGACCATCTAGTAGAGCTGGAAAAGTCGCGCAGTATTCGTCTCTCTGCTTACGCGTCATATCAACGGAACTGATCCTCTTTGGTACAGAAAGAAACGTCTTTGCAGTAAGCTCAACAGCATTATCAATACTGATCATTGCGAGACGGCGGTTAGTATCCGTATCGTCAGCCAATAAAGAAAATCCATGCTTAAGAACTTCGGCTGGACCAGTACACCAGTGTGGTAGATTTTTCACCCGCCCTCTCCCAAAAACCGCTTCTTCGCCTCAACGCTCCGCCCCATATCCCGCACCATCCCTTCAATCGCCACCTCGTCAGACTTATCGGCATAGCGAAACTCTGAATCCGCGTAGCGGTTGATCTCCTGCACCACCATTTCCACCGTGATGGGTTGACGCATGTCCTCGATCATTGCTTTCTTGGTATCGTAGTCTTTGAACAGGAACAGGTCAGGCTGTTCCATCCATGCGTCGGGCAGCTCGAAATCCATCGCGCGGACTTTGACCGCATCGGTGATGTTCTTGATCGCACGGCCTGTAAAACGGGGGTCGGCCTCTTGGATGGCCTTCAGATACGTCCCTAGTTTGTTGATCGTATCCAGCGCACCGATCTGCGATTGCACCGCGTTATAAACCTCGAGCAAGCCCGCCTCATGCGGCTTGGCGTGGCTGGCAAAACTCGCTGCAACGGCCTTCTTGATCGCCTGTGCCTCGAACACTTCGTGGTCGCCCAGCGGAATGTCGTGGTTCTTTCCCATCAGCAGATAGAGGATATCGACATAGTCCTCCCGCGTTTGCGGCCCGTCTACAAGGAACCGCGCGCCTGCCCGTTGGCGCAGGGCGTCGTCCACATTCTCGGGGTAGTTCGAGAACATGCCGAAGGTACAATTGCCGCGCACAACGGTGTTGGCGCCCGCAAAACTCTCCATCAACACAGCCGTAATCTCCAGCTGACCCGCCGAGGATTGACGGTCCCCGCGTTTGCCCGCCAACTGGTCAATATCGTCGATCGTGCCAAAACCGATCACCGACGGGTCGATGATATTATTGATAAACGCCTGTCTCTTATACACATCTCCGAGCCCACGAGACAGGCAGAAATCTC
>OJDV01000081.1_pt1 | contig 60004 bp, 63 predicted proteins | sample 1592911 | NCBI WGS metagenome assembly OJDV01 (sample SAMN05416860, study PRJEB24817) | seawater metagenome | isolation source: Sea water | place: Canada:Atlantic | collected 2013-11 | reverse complement strand
TGCGTCTGGTTTCACGATTGAAAATGTACGTTCTAGGGCCATGTCTGATTTCCTTCAAAGGGGCTTAATTTCTGGGTCGCAGTAACATAAGAAAATCAACTTGGAAACCCTATGTTGACACTGCCCGCACACTATAGCAAAGCAGCCCCATGATACGTATTGATGACATTTCTTATTCCATTCAGGGCCGCCAGTTACTGGCAGGCGCATCTGCAACTATTCCTACGGGCCACAAGGTGGGCATTGTTGGGCGCAATGGTACGGGTAAAACCACGCTGTTTCACCTAATCACGGGCAAACTGCTATTGGATGGCGGTAAAGTGACGGCTGCCAAAGGGCTGCGCATTGGCGGGGTCAGCCAAGAAGTGCCGTCAAATGAGGTAAGCTTGCTGGACACGGTTCTGGCAGCAGACGTTGAACGTGCCACCCTTCTGAAAGAAGCCGAAACAGCGACGGATGCCGATCGGATTGGCGAAATATACGAGCGGTTAACCGCAATAGACGCCTATTCGGGTGAAGCCCGTGCCGCGAGCATATTAAACGGCCTTGGGTTTGACCGCGAAGCGCAACTGCGCGCCTGTTCCGAGTTTTCGGGCGGTTGGCGCATGCGGGTGGCATTGGCGGGGGTATTATTTGCCCAACCAGAGATTTTGATGCTTGATGAGCCAACAAACTATTTGGATTTGGAAGGTACGATTTGGCTTGAAAACTATCTGGCAAAATACCCCCATACAGTGCTTATTATTTCGCATGACCGCACGCTTTTAAACAAATCTGTAAATTCAATTCTGCATTTATACGACCAAAAACTTACGCTGTATCAGGGCAATTACGACACGTTTGATAATGTGCGCCGTGCTAAGTTGGCCGAACAATCATCAATGGCCAAAAAACAGGATGTTGCGCGCGACCATTTGCAGGCATTTGTGGATCGTTTTCGTGCCAAAGCATCAAAGGCGAAGCAGGCGCAATCACGGCTAAAAATGCTAGAACGGATGGAGCCGATTGCGTCATCCGTGGAAAATGCTGTGGCAACGTTTAATTTTCCAGAGCCAACTGAATTATCACCCCCAATTTTGCGCCTAGATGGCGTGGATGTTGGGTATGATGATACGGCAATTTTGCGCAACCTGAACCTGCGAATTGACCAGACAGATCGCATTGCACTTTTGGGCGCCAATGGACAGGGTAAATCTACCCTTTCCAAGTTGTTAGCAGATAAGCTTAAACCAATGGAAGGCAATTTAATTCGCTCTTCCAAGTTGAAAATCGGGTATTTCGCCCAGCATCAGGTGGATGAATTATACCTTGATGAAACTCCATTACAGCATATCCAACGTGAACGCCCACAAGAAGGTCAGGCACGTTTGCGCGGCCGACTTGCGGCAGGTGGTGTTGGCAAAGAACAAGTGGATACTTTGGTTGGTAAATTGTCAGGTGGGCAAAAGGCGCGGTTATCGCTGCTATTGGCCACGCTCGATGCACCCCATTTGGTTATTCTGGATGAGCCGACCAACCACCTTGATATTGAAAGCCGCGAAGCGCTTTCATTGGCCTTAGCTGGGTATCAAGGGGCGGTTATTTTGGTTAGCCACGATCCGCATTTGATTAATTCTATTGCCGACCAGCTGTGGCTGGTCAAAGGCGGTACGGTTGTGCCTTATAATGAAGATATGGAAGCTTATAAAACCATGTTGCTGGCCGAGCGCGGGGGTGGCGGGGCTGCCAGTGAAGCCAAGAAAAAAGCCAAAGGGCCAAAGCAAAAACGTTTGTCAAATTCTGAAAGGCGCAAGATAACACAGCCGTTAAAAGAAGACGTGGCAAAATGCGAAGAACGTATTGAAAAACTGGAAGTTATGAAAGTAACTATTTCTGAACGCATGGCCAACCCTGCCTTTTATGCCGCTGAAAATACTGCTAAACTGGAAGAACTAACCAAAAAACACGGTGAGGTTCTACAGGCACTGCAAAAAGCTGAAGCCCTGTGGGAAACCGCAAGTGAGGCATTAGAGACGGCAAGACGGCGATGATGGATTTTTACATAACCGCCTTTGTGACGATATTCTTGGTAATAGATCCTCCTGGTTTGTTACCGCTGTTTATATCATTGACACAAGGGCATGAAAGCGCACGGCGCAGCATTGCATTACGGGCCTGTTTGATTGCCATTTTCATATTAGCCGCCTTTGGATTTATTGGCGAAAATCTATTGGATTTTATTGGCATCGGTATGCCTGCATTCCGCATTTCTGGCGGCTTATTGTTATTTTTGATGGCTGTGGAAATGCTGTTCAATAAACGCGCGCAACGCCGTGAACAACAGGTGGAAGATGATAATCATGATGATCCGTCGGTATTTCCACTGGCAACACCCCTAATCGCAGGCCCCGGTGCAATGGCTGCGATGATTTTGCTTATCAGTGAAATGAATGGCGACATTAGCTCAACATTTGTGGTTATTGCAGCAATGGTCAGTGTAACAGCTGTGACTTTCCTGTTGTTTTTAACCAGCGGCCCTGTTGAAAAAATGCTGGGCCCTGTCGGGATCAAAGTTATCACACGCCTAATGGGCATGCTTTTGGCAGCACTATCTGTACAGTTCGTGGTTGATGGCCTTAAGGGTTTGGGCGTAATCGGATGACGACAGATGATAAAGCTTATGCGTTTTATCTGATACTTTTGTTGGTTGTGGTCGGCAGTAGTTTTCTGTTTTCAAGACGCGGCAATTTAAGCCAAACTGTGCAACAGGCCCTGATTTGGGTTTTGATATTTGTCGGTGTTATCATTGCCTATGGCTTTGGTGATGTGTTGAAATCGCAGTTATTTCCATCATCTTTTGTACAGAATGGCACGGGCAGTGTGACACTGACGCGGGCCAATGACGGGCATTTTTACGCAACATTGGATGTGAATGGACGCGACATTGAATTTGTCATCGACACAGGCGCAACTGCAATAGTTTTAACTAAAAATGATGCGCAACAAATTGGTATTGATACAGAAAACTTGAATTATCTGGGTTATGCCCAAACAGCAAATGGTACAGTCAGTACGGCATATGTCACGCTAGGTGCTGTTAAATTAGGTGACATTTTGGATTATGATTTACCTGCATCGGTTAATGGGGGCGCGTTATCAAACTCGCTTTTGGGCATGGATTATTTGAATTTGTTTTCTGAATTTAAGATCAATGGCAGATTGCTAACCCTGACGCGCTAATTCTTTTCCGCCTTCATTTCCCATCGCCCAGACGCTTGTGACCAGTATTTGGCGGCCACACCCGCATCGGTTAAAGCTTTCCATTCGGCACGCGCCGCTTGCAACTCGGCCTCATCGTTTCCGTTGAACACCAGGCTGATACGTTCGTATTTGATGGCCTCATCAGGGGTGGTTTTGGCCCCATGCACAAGCATCAAAGCTTTTGCATTGTTGGTGTTTTCTGGGTCTGTTGTCAGTAAAACAGGTTGATCTGCATCATGCGCACCACCGCTTATTCCGTGGGGTAAAAACTGTGGGTTGTTGCCACCCCATAATTGGGCATCTAGCCGTGCAAGGGCATTTTGCTGACCTGAGCGCAGTTGCACACGCCAGTTATTTTGCAATGTTCGACCCAACAACTGGGACAGAGTTTGCCCCAGTGATGAATTGGTTAAGTGATAGAAATAAACCGCGCCCATTAGCCCGCTTCATAGTGGTCTGCGATCAGGCGATCTAATGCGCGAACGCCCCAGCCAGTGGCGCCTTTTGGTGCAAGGGTCGTTTCGGCGTGAACCAAAGCAACACCTGCAATATCAATATGTATCCACGGCATATCTTCTTTGACAAAACGTTGCAGGAATTGTGCCGCCGTTATGGAGCCCGCCGCACGCCCGCCAGAGTTTTTAATGTCGGCAATCCGGCTGTCAATCAACTTGTCATAAGCTTTATCCAAGGGCAAACGCCAAGCACCTTCGCGTTCTACGGCTGCCGCTTTTATAAACTTGCGCGATAAATCTTCATTATTGGAAAACACCCCTGCATTTTCATGACCCAACCCAACAATGACCGCGCCGGTCAATGTGGCCAAATTAATCATACCCGTTGGTTTGTATTTTTCTTGTGCGTACCACAGAACATCAGCCAGTACCAAACGACCCTCGGCATCTGTGCTAATCACTTCAATGGTGTCGCCTTTCATGGATGTAACCACATCGCCCGGGCGTTGAGCATTGCCGTCAGGCATGTTTTCAACGATACCGACAAGACCCACAACATTGGCGCGGGCTTTGCGCATCGCCAGTGTTTTCATCACACCAGCCACAACACCTGCCCCGCCCATATCCATAGTCATTTCTTCCATGCCAGCGGAAGGTTTGATGGAAATACCGCCCGAATCAAAAACCACACCTTTGCCGACAAGGGCAAAAGGCTGTTCATCTCCGCCGCCCTGCCATTCCATAATCACAATCTTGGAAGGGCTAACAGAGCCTTGTCCGACACTTAATAATGAGCCCATTCCCAATTTTTCCATGTCTTTTTCTTCAAGCGTGGTAATTTTCATGCCCAAATTTTTCAAGGCTTCCAAACGATTTGCAAACTCGGTTGTTGTTAATACATTTGCTGGCTCATTCACCAAATCACGGGTGAAAAACACGCCTTCGGTTATTGCCGCTTTGGCAGCATAGGCAGTTGTCATCTCGGTTGGTTGAGTGACCATAATTGTCACATCGCCCAATTCTGGTGCGGTTGAGGTTTTATGGTCGTGAAAGCTATACTGACGCAATGCACAGCCAAATGCGAGTTCGGTGATATTTCTTTCAGAGCCAGCTAAAATCAACAATGGGCCCCCTGCGGCAAGTTTACCTAGATTTGCGCCCGCAAGACGTGCATCGTCAATAGTTGTACGTTTTGGCAACTTTACAACCAGAACATCTGTTGCCGCCATACCCGATGGCATCGACAAGACATGACACCCCGAATTGGGCATCTTTTCAAATGTGTCACTTTCTGCCAAGCGCGTTAGGCTGCGCTTCATTAGCTTATTAACCCTGCGTGCGGACAAACCAATTTGGCCAGAGGGTGACATAAAGACCACCACCTTGCCTTCAAAACTGGCAATCTCATCTAGGTTGGTTTCAATAAATGACGGCTTAACGGGTGAATTCATAATATGCTCCTGCAAACTGCGGTTTTTTCTATCACAAGACCTAGCGCGGTTTGGTTGATTTGACCACTATGGACTGTCCCTATGCAAAAAAATCCTATAATAAATCTGTATCTATAAAACCGCTTTGGGGGCATTCACGCGTGAAACTGGTTGATCGTTATATTATACGACAGCTGTTCGGCCCGTTTTTATTCTTTTTGTTTGTTTTTGCTGGTATTATTTGGCTTAATCAGGCGTTAAAAATTGTAGACGTGGTGATCGAAAATGGCCAACCAGGTATAGTTTTTGTTGAACTAAGTATGTATTTGCTACCCCGCGTGATTGAAAGCGTGTTTCCTGTAGCAGCCTTTGCATCGGCATTGTTTCTAACCAATCGGTTATACGCAGAATCAGAATACGTGGTTTTGATGGCTGCGGGCCAAACGCCGCTCGATTTTGCCAAGCCATTCTTTAGCTTTGGTATCATTAGTTTTGTCGCCGTCTCAATACTTGCCCATTTCATCACGCCCGTCAGCAATAATGCGTTCCAACTACGCCAACATGAAATCAGACAAGAGTATTTATCGCAGTTAGTAAAAGAAGGTGCGTTTATCTCGCCCCAAAAAGGCATTACCTTTTATTTTGGCTTAGTGCACAGCGACGGGTTGTTGGAAGATATTTTGATCCGCGAGATCAATGAACAAGGCCGCCAAGTAATTCATTCAGCCCCTACTGGGCGCATTGTTGACACAGATACAGATACAAAACTTGTGTTGATAAATGGAACTTTACAACAATACGATCTAGAAACACGTCTGTTAAATGTGGTTCAGTTTGACAGCTTTTCTTATGATTTATCACAATTTTCCAAAAACATTGGCACCCGTATAAAAGGCACGGCTGAAACCATAACACCGAAACTGCCTTGGCGTATATCTGGAACAGGCAGAGATACGCAATTACGTGCTATTGATGCCCAGTCACGATTGGTAAAAGCATTGTTTTCGCTTGTGATGCCGCTATTGGGTGCAGCGATACTATTTTCTGGGAATTTCAGCCGATCAGGTTTTTTCTATCGAATTTCTTTTGCTGTAATGTTATTATTTGGATTAAATACATTACGTGGTGCGGCAGAAAGCTATGTTGAAAAAATACCCGACCACGCATTTATGTTGTATTCCCCTGTTTTGTTAGGAGTATCCATCATAATTGCATTGATTGTCATCACGGCAAAAGGCTGGAACAGGCTAAATATATTCAGACTTATATCAGGTAAAAGGGCGCAGGCATGACCCTTTACTGGTATTTCACAAAAAAGTTTTGCATCTCTTTTTTAAGAGTGTTTCTTATAATCGGACTTCTGATATTTTTTATTGATACGATGGAAAACATCAGAGCCTTATCATCTTCTGGCATTACACTTACAAAAGCACTGGCTTTGGCAAGCACAAGATCGCCTTCTTTTATCCGCGAAGCGATGCCGATCATTGTCATGTTGTCTGGTTTGTCATTTTGCGTAGGGCTTGCGCGTTCCAACGAATTTGTCGTGTCACGCGCCGCTGGCGTTTCCGCTTTGAAAGGTATCAGCTTTCCTATTCTTGCAGCGTTTTTAATTGGGCTGTTTTCGATACTGTTCCTAAACCCATTGGTTGCTACATTTTCCAGCTACTATGATACATTAAAGAATGACTATCTTGGTCGACCTGAAAAAACAGTAACTGTGAATGAAGACGGGTTTTGGTTGCGGCAAAAAACCGAAACAGGGCATATTGTTATCACTGCAAGCCAAGCCACACAAAATGGCAGCAGCCTGCGTGATGTGACAATGATAGAATATGATCTGAATAATAATGCCATAAGCCGAATAGCGGCCTCTACTGCTACTTTGTCAAATGATGAGTGGATATTGATCCGTACTAAAAAATGGAACCTGTCCATATCGGAGGAAAATCCAGAGGCAAGTTCGCAAAAAGGGTTTATTATTCGTGTGCCAACCACAATCACAAGTGAGCAAATATTGGAAGGTTACCCCAAAGCAGAAACCGTTGTGATTTGGGATTTACCAAAGTTCATACTGGCAATGGATAATGCAGGTTTTTCATCACGACAACACCGCGTGCATCTACAGATAGAACTGGCCCGCCCAATACTGTTTTCCGCCATGTTGATTATCGGGGCAGTATTCACTTTGCAAAACGCAAGGTTGGGGAATTTAGGAATTTCAGTGCTTGTTGCACTTTTATGTGGGTTTTCGCTACATTTCTTACAAAACCTTGCTAGAACTCTTGGTGAGGCGGGAGAGATTCCCATTTTCTTTGCAGCATGGGCACCCCCCATAGCCGCGCTACTTGCGGCATTGGCGTTGTTTTTGCATTTTGAGGACGGATAAGGCGCAATGATCTTGAAAATAATATCAAGCTTTTTGCTGGCAGGTGTGCTTGCCATATTCAGCTTTTCTGGCGCATTTGCCGAATCCAAAAAACCAGTTGGCTTGCTGGCTGATAGTGTTGATTATAATGCAACAAAACAGTTATTAACCGCAAAAGGTAATGTGCGCATCGTATCAGATGGGCAGGTTCTAAGTGCGGATACAGTTGTATTTAACCAATCCACTGGACGGCTGACAATTCCAGGCGGTTTTACCATTACAAATGCGGATGGCAGCATTTTAACGGGGACTGACGCGGAATTATCATCGGATTTGTCGAAAAATGTCATCAAAGGTGCGCGTTTGTTGATTGCAAACCAGTTTCAAATGGCAGCGGATCAGGCGCAATATAAAGACAACCGTTTTAAGGTTTTAGACCGTGTTGTGGCCAGTACATGTTATATCTGCAAATCTAACCCTATCCCGTTTTGGCAGATACGATCAAATCGTGTTGTTCATGATGAGTTAACTAGGCAGTTATATTTTGAACATGCACGCCTAGAGTTTTTAGGCATTCCCGTTTTTTACGCCCCGCGTTTGCGCCTGCCTGACCCAACTGTTGATCGTGCAACCGGTTTTTTAGTACCCTCTTTCTTTACCTCGGACATATTAAAGTTCGGCGCCAAAATTCCCTATTTCATAGAAATTGATGACCATTCAGACGCTACGGTTACAGCTTTTGTATCTACTGTAGGCAGCTTTGTAACTGAATTGGAATACCGCCGTGAAACCAAGCGTGGCTACTATAATCTCAGCGGCTCTATCCTATTAATAGACGGCATCGACAATAACGCTTTCAGGTCATCCTTACAGGGCGATGGGCGGTTTGCGCTGAAAAATAATTTTGAATGGGGTTTTGAAATAGATGTTGCATCAGACAAAACCTACCGTGCGCAATATGGCTATGATGATGAAGATGAATTGAATGCGCAAGACCGTTTGTTTTCCGAAGTTTATTTAGAACGCAATCGTATGAACAGCTTTTTCACCGTGCGCGCCTCGAATATTCAAAGCCTAAGAACAAACGAAGTTGATGCGCAAATACCGTTGGTTTTCCCTGAAGTGTATTATCGCAGCATCCATGACACCCCAATAATCGGTGGAAAGCTTGGATATACCGCCCATTCCACAGTATTATTACGTACGGGAAGCAGCCGGTTTTCAACAGCAGGGGTAAGTGTTGACTGGCAACGTGAATGGCAACTGCGAAATGGTGTGCTGTTTTCGGCAAGCAGCCAGATAGAAGGCGAATATTATTCTTTAAGTAACAGTTATACGGGTTTTACAGGGTCAACCGCTACCCGTGTCGCCCCTATGATATCCGCAGATTTGCGTTGGCCTTTGGCAAAATCAGTTGGGGCCTCTACCCATGTAATTGAACCTATTGTTCAGTTGATATGGAGCGAAGACAGCCTAAGTTCCACCCCCAATGAAGATAGTGTTCAAGTTGAATTTGATGAAACCAATTTATTTTCCAAAAGCAGATTTCCAGGTTTCGACCAAAAAGAGCTGGGAATGCGGGCGAATGTGGGAATAAATTATGTGCTATATAACCCTTCAGGGTGGAATTACGGTGCCACGATTGGACGGATATTTCGCAAAAAGGATCTGGGGCAATTTGCAGGTACACAAAGCCTATCAGGCCAAAAATCTGATTGGGTAACAGCATTTACAGTTAGCTTTCCCAGCCAATTCGAGTTAACCAACCGTTCATTATTTGACAGCGATTTCAACTTATCTAAAAATGAAACCAGTCTAAATTTTGTCTATCAAAAAATTAAAGGCGATGCGACATACCTGTGGTTGGAAAAAGATTTACTTGTTGGCCGCCGCAGCGAAGCTGAACTAGAACTAATATTTACCCCGAACGATACATGGACTTATCTTGCGCAATGGCGACACGATTTTATCACCAATAGCGCAAGAGAAGGTGAATTCGGCATTAAATATGCAAATGAGTGCGTTGAAATTGATCTTTCCCTCTCGCTTCAATATGCAGCCTCTGGTAATATTGGCACAACAAAAGAATTGGGGCTAACGGTCTCATTGATCGGAATAGGCAATCAGGCAAGCGCAAAACGGCGCCGTCACCATTGTGCGTTTTAAAAGGGTATAGGTGAGATTATGAATAAATTAGCTGCTTTGGCATCTGGGGTTTTGATAAGCCTATCACTCGCGGTTTCGACACAAGCCGCAGGAATATATGATCCAGTCATTCAGGTGAATGATAAAGTTGTTACCAAGTTTGAAATTGACCAGCGTATAAAAATGCTAAGATCATTCAGGACCGCTGGTGATTTGCGCCAACAAGCAATGGATCAGTTGATTGATGACCGTTTACGCAATCAAGCTGCGAAACAATCAGGAATTTCGATCAGCGATGAAGCCGTATTTAGCGGAATGGAAGAGTTTGCTGCACGTGGTAATTTCAGTGCCGATCAACTGCTTGATTTTTTCCGTCAGCAAGGGGTTTACCGCGAAACATTCGAAGATTTTGTGCGCTCAGGCCTGTTATGGCGTAATGTGATTGGTGCGCGCTTTTCATCAAAAGTAAATATTACCGATGATGAAGTAGATGCAAATTTGGATATTCGCTCAATCAGCTTTCCAAAAACGGTTAATGTTGCAGAGATTATTATTCCAATAAAAGATCGCGGTGCTACAAAAACCTTAGCACTTGCCAGTCGGTTGTCTGAAACGATTAAAAGCAGCAGCCAATTTGGGATTGCAGCCCGTAAATATTCTAAATCTGCCACTGCCACACAAGGTGGTGCAATGGGGTGGATGCCGCTTGGGAATTTGCCTGCACAAGTATCGTCTCGTTTGTCAGGCATGACAGCTGGGCAAGTAACCGCCCCGATCAACATCGGAAGTGCTGTCGCGGTTTATCAGTTGCTAGGCGTTCGAGAGGCAAAGTCAGCGGGCCAACAAGTCATCGCTGTCAGCTATTTACAGGTGGCCTTACCAACCAACAGCGCAGGGCGTGATGGCCAAATATCGGCAGCGGCCAAGCTTATTAATTCTGGCGACACCTGTCTTGATATGGAAGCGAACGCATCAGGTTTTGGGGAAAATGCCACTAGCAGCCATACTGTACCTGCATCGGATGTGCCTGTTCGCATTGGTGCTGAAATTGCGCGACTTGATCCGAATGAGGCGACATATTTTGTTACTGAAAACGGTAATATTAACGTATTAATGCTTTGTAATCGGGCAAAAGACTTGCCTGAAGGTGCGCGCGATCAAATACGAAACGCACTGTTTAATCAACGTGTTACTAGCTTTGGCGATGGGTATTTGCAAGAACTTCGTGGCGATGCCATCATAATCAGAAAATGACACGCCCTGTTGCACTAACCTCTGGTGATCCATGTGGTGTAGGGTTGGAAATTACTGGCTTAGCGTGGAAAAATTTGCGCCATAAAACGCCGTTTTTTTTAATAGCTGATATTGATCATGTTGCACATGCAACCGATGTACCTGTGCAAAACATTACGAAACCATCTGATGCGCTAAAGGTTTTTTCAGAGGCCTTGCCGGTGATACACCTGCCCTTTTCCAATATGCCAACTGTTGGTAAAGCACAGCCTGACAATGCAAAACACATCATTCAGTCCATAGAAATGGCAGTTAAGTATACCCAATCAGGTGATGCATCTGCGATATGCACCAACCCGATAAATAAGAAAGTTCTAAAAGACGGCGGCGATTTTACTTATCCGGGGCATACTGAATTTCTTGCCCATCTTGGCGGTGTCAAAACCTCGGTGATGATGTTGTGCGCCCCTGAACTGCGCACAGTTCCCGTGACCATTCACATTGCATTGACGGACGTTCCAAGTGCTTTAACCGATGATTTAATCGAAGAAACATTGCTTATAACCAACAACGCTTTACAACAGGATTTTGGCATATCAGAACCCGTTATTGCTGTGGCAGGATTAAACCCGCATGCGGGTGAAGGCGGTACTATGGGGTTTGAAGAAATAGACCGCATAGCCCCATTATTAGACAGGTTACGCAGCCAAGGCCTAACTTTGCTAGGGCCAATGCCAGCCGACACAATGTTTCATGCAAGTGCGCGCGAAAAATATGATGTGGCAGTTTGCATGTACCATGACCAAGCCCTGATCCCGCTTAAAACTTTAAACTTTTCTGCGGGCGTGAACACCACACTTGGCCTGCCTTTCATTCGAACGTCACCCGATCACGGCACCGCATTTGATATTGCAGGTAAAGGAATTGCCGACCCGACCAGCCTAATAGAAGCAATCAAAGAAGCAGGCCAAATGGCCCAAAACAGAGCGCCACATGATAAATCTTTCAGCTGATGGGTTACCGCCTTTACGCGACATCATAGCCAAACATGATCTGCGTGCGCAAAAATCACTGGGTCAGAATTTTTTACTAGACTTAAACCTTACAGGGAAAATTGCCCGCCAAGCAGGCGACCTTAGTGCCTATGATGTTCTTGAAATTGGCCCAGGCCCAGGTGGATTAACCCGCGCATTACTGCATGAAGGTGCGCGCCATGTGGTAGCGATAGAGCGTGATGAAAGGTGTTTGCCTGCATTAGTGGAAATCGCGGAACATTATGAGGGTCGTTTGACGGTTTTATCAGGTGATGCATTGGCGTTGAACCCGATGGAACATCTAAAAGGGCCGATCAGGGTTGTGGCAAACCTGCCGTATAATGTTGGAACTGAACTGTTGGTGCGTTGGCTTACCCCTGATGCATGGCCGCCGTTTTGGGACAGTTTAACCTTGATGTTCCAGCGCGAAGTTGCGCAGCGGATTGTTGCTAAACCTGGCAGTAAAGCATATGGACGGCTGTCTATTTTAGCTGGTTGGCGGGCAGACGCAAAAATTGTGATGGACCTGCCGCCGCAAGCATTTACGCCTGCCCCGAAAGTTTCATCGGCAGTCGTGCATATCACAAGATGTGCGAAGCCTAAGTTTGAGTGTAATCCCAAAACGTTAGAACGCGTTGTTGCAACTGCATTCGGGCAAAGGCGTAAGATGTTGCGTGCCAGCCTGAAATCTTTGGGGCCCGATATAGAAGACAGGTTGCTTAGTGTGGGGATTGAGCCAACAGAACGTGCAGAGCAGCTAACAATTCAGCAATTCTGTGCACTTAGTAATACGTTTGATTAAGACTAGTTTATTCGGCAGCGGTATCAGGTTTTTCTTCAGCAGCAACGGGTGCTTCAGGTGCTGGTGCCTGTGGCTTTTCAATTTCAACTTTCTTTTTGGTTTTTTTAGCTTTTACAGGCTTATCTGCTTTGGCTGGTGCTGCTTTGTTTTCAGGTGTTTCCACCAAATTAGCATTGTCAGCTTTCGCAGGAAAAAGTTCCGCGGCATTGCCCGCGATATCAGGCTGTGCATCATCTGAATTGGTTGCAGGCTTTTGCTGTTGTTGTGATTTTTGCTGTTGTTGGTTTTGCTGCTGGTTCTGCTGTTGTTGCAGACGTTGTGCTTCTTGTGCATCGCGACGTGCATTAATTTCAGTTTGCGCTTCAGTTAACAGACGAGAATAGTGTTCTGAGTGTTGTAAAAAATTCTCGGCATTTACCCGATCACCAGATAACACCGCATCACTTGCAAGACTTTGGTATTTATCGATGATTTGCTGTGGCGTGCCACGCACTTTGCCCTCTGGCCCAGAGCTATCAAATACCCGATTAACAACGTTCGTAGGGTTACTACGACGGTTGTTGTTATTATTTTTATTGCGTGAACGTGATTTATGTGAAGATCTCATATGATCTGAATACCTTATTTCGTATCTTTGATTTTACGCGATTAACGCGTGTTCCCGATTAAGTTATGGGGTTTGCAATGATGAGATTATATCAATCATCTATAGTTTTATTTATATATAACTGGGATAGTGATACAAGTCCTAAACATGGTTTAGGGCTGATTTTGGGATAAAACATGCGTTATCATGCTGGTTTAGGGCCTTTAAAGGCCAATACACGGTCTTTTCCTGCCATATCCTGAATACACTGGCCTTGCGTGAACCCTTCGCTGTGGAAAATATTCAAAACTGAACTTGCCTGCATATGGCCGATTTCCAATAATAAAGTTCCAGTTACCGATAAATGCTTCAACGCGTTTGCCGCAATGATACGATACGCATCCAATCCATCACCTTCGGGTGTTAAAGCTGCACGCGGTTCCCAGTTTCGCACATCGGGGGCTATTTGATCCATTTCGACGGCGGTTATATAAGGTGGGTTGCTTACGATCAGATCAAACCTACCAGAGATATTTGAAAACCAGTTTGATTGGTAGAACCGTGAACGGTCATCCAAACCAAGCCATTGCGCGTTGGTTTTGGCCACTTCCAGTGCCTTTAGGGATTGGTCAACTGCATCCCCTACTGCATGTGGCCGCTCTGCCAAAAGGGTTAACAAAATACAGCCTGATCCCGTTCCCAAATCCAGAATGTTTTTGGGTGCACTCAAGCTTAACGCTTTATCTATCAGGGTTTCCGTGTCTGGTCTTGGGTCTAGTACATCTGATGTGACCCTAAACCGCCTGCCCCAAAACTCGCGTGATCCTATAATTTGCGAGACAGGTTGATATTGCACGCGTTGTGCGATTGCAGCCCTAAACCAAGTTTCTTGTTGGGTTTGAACATCATCTTGCAAGCGGACAGATAACATTGCGCGATCTACCCCCAATGCGAACGCCAATAAAACACGCACATCGGTTGCGGCATCATTTGCCAAGACGGGGAAAAGTTGTGCAACCCCCCATTCTAATAGGGATTTGACTGTTGGGGTCACGGATTAAGCTCTGCCAATTTTTGCGCTTGGTCATCCGCAATAAGCGCATCGATTATTTCATCCAAATCACCCTGAATAATCTGATCTAGTTTATAAAGTGTCAGATTAATGCGGTGATCGGTCATGCGCCCTTGTGGAAAATTATAAGTGCGAATGCGCTCGGAACGATCCCCTGAACCCACCTGCCCTTTGCGGCTGGCAGAACGTTCTTCATCGGCTTCTTGGCGCTTTAGATCGTAAAGCCTTGTGCGCATGGTTTGCATGGCAATTTCGCGGTTACGGTGTTGGGATTTTTCAGCCGATACAACCATAATACCGGTGGGGATATGAACAATGCGCACGGCACTGTCGGTTGTGTTCACATGCTGTCCACCCGCACCTGAGGCACGCATTGTATCAATGCGTAAATCCGTTGCAGGCAGATCAATATCTACCTCTTCGGCCTCTGGTAAAACCGCGACAGTTGCCGCCGAGGTATGAACCCTACCGCCACTTTCGGTACTTGGCACGCGTTGCACACGGTGAACGCCGCTTTCAAACTTCATTCGGGCAAATACGCCTTTGCCCTTCACATTGGCAATCACTTCACGGTAACCGCCAAGTTCTGTTTCTGACGCGTCAATAATCTCTAGTTTCCAGCCTGTAGTATCGCAATACCGTTGATACATACGCAATAGATCACCTGCAAATAATGCCGCTTCATCACCACCCGTACCTGCACGTATTTCTAGAACCGCAGAACGTTCATCTGCCTCATCTTTTGGCAAAAGGGACAGTTGCAATTCATGTTCTGCTTTGGGTAAGGCCGCTTTTAGCTCTGGCAGCTCTTCGGCTGCCAACTCTTTCATTTCTGGATCGCCCAGCATTTCTTCGGCTTCTGCGATGTCACTAATAAGCCGCTGATATTGTGAAATTTTATCAATAACAGGTCTTAAGTCGGAATATTCTTTCGACAGGCTGGCAAAATCACCCGCCATCGTGCCATCAGCCATTTTGGCTTCAAGAAACTCGAACCGCGCATTAATCTGCATTAATTTATCTTCTGGTATCATAGCCGAGACATTGCGTGTTGCTTGGCGCGGGTCAAGAGTAAGCATGACATTTAAATAAATTTATGCTATCAAAGATGTATGAAGTGGCTTTTATCAATCATATTGGTCTGTGCCGCAACATCAGTTTTTGGCGCGGATGCTAAAGTTTCACCGCCAGATTGTTATTGCACAGATAAAGTAGGCGCCCGCGTTGAATTGGGCACAATGGTTTGTATGTCTGTTGGTGGGCGCGATTTTATCGCGCGTTGCGAGATGTCACTGAATAATCCTATGTGGCGCGAAATTAACCAAGGTTGTCTATCGTCCGACAACCAAACCTTGGATGGCGGCAACCCAATGGCGCACTCGCTTCTTGTTGATGCCTAAATCAGAATAGCCAAAACGCGAACGCGAAAGTATTGCAAGCTTTGCTTGTGAATTGCTGATGGAGCTAATTTTCACGGTGATATAATCTGGATAGCCCAATAATGCTGATCGTTCGACATATGTGATAATGCTGTCACCCAGCACACCTTTTATACGCTTTGTACGCGATTGGTTTTGCGCAAAACCATCAACAAGCCGCTGCAAATCTGCCGCGGGCATATCAAAGTGAAGCGCATCATCACCTATCATCCGATATTCATTGGGTTTATCACTGGCCGTTGCCAGTTCGGGGTCTTGGTGCCAAATATCAGTTTGAAGCGGTGCAAATCGTATATATGCAGCGGCCAAAATAATGAAACCCAATATGCCGTAGAAAAAAATCATACGCTTTTGCCTATTCAACGGGTTGTTCTGATGCCGCTTGTGCATCAATTTCAGCGGCACGCGTTTCAACCAGCCCAACAATATGGTCAACCATATGCTTATTGCCCAACTTATGATCCTGCTTACCCGCCATATACACCATACCAGAACCGGCACCGCCGCCGGTAAAGCCCACATCTGTCATCAACGCCTCACCCGGCCCATTCACCACACAACCGATGATAGACAATGACATTGGGGTTCTAATATGTTCCAGACGTTTTTCCAATTCCGCCACAGTTTCAATCACATCAAAACCTTGACGTGCACAACTGGGGCACGAAATTATGTTGATCCCCCGATGGCGCAGCCCAAGTGATTTAAGTATTTCATACCCGACTTTCACTTCTTCCACAGGGTCTGCGGAAAGTGACACACGAATGGTATCGCCAATACCCATCCACAACAGGTTTCCCAACCCAATCGCAGATTTGATGGTGCCAGATGTCAGGCCACCCGCCTCTGTAATGCCCAAATGGATGGGGGCATCTGTTGCTTCGGCCAATCCTTGATAAGCGGCCGCGGCCAGAAACACATCAGATGCTTTTACAGATATTTTATATTCGTGAAAATCATTATCTTCCAATATGCGGATATGGGCCAATCCGCTTTCGATCATCGCCTCTGGGCAAGGTTCGGCATATTTATCTAATAAGTGTTTTTCCAAAGATCCCGCATTGACCCCAATTCTTATAGAGCATCCATGATCTTTTGCAGCTTTTATCACCTCGGCAACCCGTTCTGGTTTGCCAATGTTTCCAGGGTTAATACGCAAACATGCAACCCCCGCTTCTGCCGCTTCAATCGCGCGTCGGTAATGAAAATGAATGTCTGCAACCAAAGGTACAGGGCTTTCACGTACTATTTCAGCCATTGTTGCGGTTGACGCTTCATCAGGGCATGAAACACGTACAATATCAGCGCCTGCATCTGCACAGGCCTGAATTTGGGCAATCGTAGCTTTTGCATCCGACGTAAGTGTGTTTGTCATTGTTTGCACTGTTATTGGTGCATCACCCCCAACTGGCACCGATCCCACATGAATTTGGCGGCTTTTGCGGCGGTATATATTTCGCCATGGTCGGATATGATTAAGGGTCATTGTATATGGGCCTAGTAAAGATTTATTGCATAGATATAGCACGATCCAAAACTCATCAATGCTAATGCTTAACTGTTAGGTACTTAAGGTTTTTGCAAAACAGCCTCTGCTGTTTGATCTGCTTCCACATTCAATGGGGGTGCCAATGTTTCTGAAAACAAATTCAGAACTTCCTGAAATCTTGTTTCTATATCACCTTGAACCAGTGATATTTTCCGCGCAACGCCGCCACTAGATCCAACAGGCCCATATGATTTATCCCCAACCATTAAGTATACAGACCCTGAATTTCCTGCTTTTAACAAGGGGTTATGTAGATCAACCGGTATACGGTAACGTTGTCCTGAATTTAGAATTTTTTCAAACAATACGCTGTTGTCTGGCAAGTACACCCGAACCCAAGCAGGGCGTGTTGCTACAATATCTATTGTTGGTGGACCAGTTTCAACCACTGCAACTGGGGGTGCTTCGACTATGTCGACTACGGGTGTTTCTACAATGATTGGTGCTGGTGCAAATGTACCCAAGGTTTCAGGGTCAATTTGCACGATCGGCCCATCACGTGAAATAACGGTTGGCGTATCAAATTCTTGTGGGCGGTATAATTGATCTAATGTCAGTGTTGCACCAGATGTAAACGATCCTGATGCAGTTTGATTTAGAACTGGTGAGATGTCGGAAGGATTAGAGCCTGCTGACAAGACAGAAACATCTGATGCGACGCCAGGCGTTTCATTTACGGGTGCAAATTGTACTTTTTGAACCTCTTGTAAAACCTGCCAGCCCCCATACCCAAGCCCAATGACAAGCATGATTAGAACCATCAACGATCCGACCGCTGAAAGTGATACTTTTTCATACCAAGATTGTGAACGTAAGGCCATTGGCCCCTTGGTTGTGACGTTCGGATTATTTGCAGCAACGCCTGGCAATATCCGTTGTTGGCGTTGGTTTTGGCTGGGCGTTTCGCGATGGGCGATATCTTTGTTCAACCCGTCAAAGCCAGTTTCCTGACAGAATTGTTTATACGCTTTATCGCCATCCAAATTCAGATAACGCGCATATGAACGTACATAACCCGCGATGAAACCCTTGGTTTCAAAAACAGTTAGATCGCCATCTTCTATTGCAGAAATATACCTGACGCCAATTTTTAGATCGTTTTGAACATCAATCAGCGTTTTGCCTAGTGTCGCACGTTCACCGCGCAGCACATCCCCCAATGCAAGTGGGTATGAATCAAATCCTCTTGGACGAAAATCTTCAGCCGAAGTCGTCATGGCTTGCTTACCTAATCCCCGCGCTCAATTACCTCGAATCGAGAAGGTTCTTCCTTCTTCGATTGAACATTAACATAAATTGTCAGGTAAGGCACCCCTAGGCTTAAAACAAGGGGTTAACCCGTTAATTTTGAGCGGTTTAATGCGCATTGGCCCCAAAGCCCATCTAAGGCCTGAACCAGTTCAAGGATCATTGCATCACTATGAACCGGTGATGGCGTAAAGCGCAAACGCTCTGTGCCGCGTGGCACTGTGGGGAAATTAATCGGTTGGACATAAAAACCATAATCATGCAGCAGCATATCAGACAGCATTTTACATTTAACTGGGTCACCGACATGGATTGGTACAATATGGCTGCCATAATCTGACACTGGCATTCCCAATGCTTTCACTTGGGTTTTCAAATTTCGCGCACGTGCCTGATGTATATCGCGCAATTCTTGGTGGGTTTTCAGGTATTCAACAGATGCATTGGCACCCGCCGCTATTGCAGGAGCAAGAGACGTGGAAAATATGAAACCGGGCGCATAAGATCTGATTGCATCAACCAATTTTGCGTTACACGCAACATAGCCCCCCATTACGCCATAAGCTTTTGCCAATGTACCGTTGATCATATCAACACGATCGGCCAAACCATCGCGTTCGCTAACGCCGCCACCGCGTGGGCCATAAAGTCCAACAGCATGAACTTCATCCATATAAGTCAAGGCGTTAAACTCTTCTGCCAAATCGCAAATTTCTTTGATCGGGCCAAAATCGCCATCCATTGAGTAAAGCGATTCGAATGCGATTAGTTTTGGCGCATCCTTTGGCGCAGCTTCCAGTAATTCGCGCAAATGTGCTATGTCATTGTGGCGAAACACATGTTTTTCACCAAACCCGTGACGAATACCTTCAATCATTGAAGCGTGATTCAACGCATCCGAAAATATAATCAATCCCGGAAACAACCTTGGTAAAACAGACAGTGTTGCCTCATTCGCGTTATAGGCAGAGGTGAAAACCAAGGCAGCTTCTTTATTGTGCAAATCGGCAATAGAGGCTTCTAAGAATTTGTGAAAAGATGTGTTACCAGAAATATTGCGTGTACCACCAGAACCTGCCCCTGCAGTTAGCAATGCATCTTGCATAGCTGCTAAAACAGTTGGGTTTTGGCCCATTCCCAGATAATCATTGCCACACCAAACTGTAATTTCACGTTCTTCACCTTCTGGTGTTGTCCAAATTGCCTTAGGGAAGTTTTGGTTTATCCTGCGGATGTTATGAAAAACACGGTACCGGCCTTCTTCATGCAAAGCATTCAGGGCAGTATCTATCTGAGACTGGTAATCCATTATTCACCTCTAAAAGTAATCTTTAGAAGCATATAGGTAGAATCACTTTTACGCACGTATTAAACACAGCATGCGCCAATAGTTCACATGCTTGTGTTTTTGGCTCTGCCTTTACCGCCCCTAATAAATGTACCTGATTTGATCGCCCCAGTATCTTTCCAGACGTCGCAATGCATGGTTTAGCTCACTTAAATCAAGGTCACCCAGTACATCCTTACCCAATATGCCATCTGAATGACGTCCGAATAATTCAGAGACTATTTCACGCACATCTTGCCCTTTTTTAGATAATCGAACCCTGACTGAACGGCGGTCTATTTCGCATCTTTTATGTTCCATATATTCAGCTTCAACCAACTTTTTCAGGTTATATGAAACATTTGACCCCTGATAATAACCACGCGACTTTAATTCACCTGCGGTGACTTCATTGTCGCCTATGTTAAACAACAACAACGCCTGAACCGAATTAATATCCAGCATCCCCAAGCGTTCGAACTCATCTTTTATCACGTCTAGCAATAACCGATGCAGTCGTTCCACCATTGAAAGTGTTTCCAGATAAGACCCCAGAAAATCACTGCCTTGTTGATTAACAGGATCAACTGCTAAGTTTTCGTGTACACTCATTTTATGCTCCGCCTATAACTGCTCAGGGCCTTTATTGACGGTAAAGTTCAAACAACTCGTTAAATTATGTCGATTTTTTTGATAAAAAGTAGTCTTGAACCCGTGATAACGCCATTTTTAACTCTTCGGGTGTATCTTGTTGGCCTGTAAACCAAACCAAAAGGTCTTGGTCATGCTCTGACATTAATGCTTCGTGGGCATCTAATTCGTCATCACTTAAAGAGGCCATTTTTTCATCGGCAAAGGTGCCTAACAGCAAATCCATCTCTTTTAGGCCACGCCGCCATGATCGTAACCGCAGTCGCTTTAATCGTGTTTCACGGTTTTCAGACATTTCGCACCTCTTTTGCGGATGAATACCCCGTATATATAAATCTGCAAGTCCCGTCTTGCACCCCATTATCACACTGCGTACAAAACCTTTGTTAGGAAAAGGAACTTCGATGTCATTTTTATCAAAAACTCTTGATCGCGTAAAACCGTCGCCAACCATCTCTATCTCTACTAAAGCGGCAGAAATGAAAGCAGCAGGCCACGATATAATCGCCCTTAGCGCAGGCGAGCCTGATTTTGATACGCCCGATACCATTAAAGAAGCGGCAAAGGCTGCTATTGATGCAGGTAAAACAAAATATACCGCCCCTGATGGTATTCCAGAGTTGAAACAGGCTATTTGTGACAAGATGAAACGGGACAATGGTCTGGATTACACCCCTTCACAAGTATCAGTCGGAACTGGTGGAAAGCAAATACTTTACAATGCGTTAATGGCTACGCTTAATCTAGGTGATGAAGTACTTATCCCTGCCCCATACTGGGTGTCATACCCCGATATGGTTTTGCTGGCAGGTGGCACACCTGTTATTGCCAAGGCCACGCAAGAGAACCGTTATAAACTTACCGCCGCGCAATTAGAGGCCGCTATCACGCCGAAAACGAAATGGCTGATCTTCAACTCACCATCCAATCCGTCTGGTGCGGGCTATTCACATGCTGAACTTAAAGACCTAACCGATGTTTTACTGCGTCACCCACATGTTTGGGTCATGACCGATGATATGTACGAACATCTGGCATATGATGATTTTAAGTTCTGCACTCCGGCCGAAGTGGAACCAAAGCTATATGACCGCTGTTTAACTGTGAACGGTGTATCGAAAGCCTATGCAATGACAGGGTGGCGTATCGGGTATGCCGCAGGGCCAAAGCATCTTATTGCAGCGATGCGTAAAATTCAGTCGCAAAGCACATCCAACCCCTGTTCAATCAGCCAGTGGGCAGCCGTTGAAGCATTGAATGGGCCGCAAGATTATATCGCGTTTAGCCGCCCGATATTTGAAGGTCGCCGCGATCTGGTGGTGGCTATGCTAAACGATGCCGTTGGCATTACCTGCCATTCACCTGAAGGGGCGTTTTATGTGTACCCTTCTATTGCCGAATGTATTGGCAAAACCACCCCATCGGGAAAAACCATCGAAACAGATGAAGATTTTGCGACTGCTTTATTGGCAGATCACGGGGTTGCCGTAGTATTTGGTGCAGCATTCGGGCTAAGCCCGAACTTTCGTGTCAGTTATGCTACATCGAACGCGCAACTAATCGATGCCTGCACTCGTATTCAAACATTCTGTGCTTCGTTGACCTGAAGGAAAAGACGCATTAGATTAACGCAAATCAAGGGGAAAATGATTTCATATGAGCACTAATACAGGCCTTTTTTTTCGTGTGCGCGACAATGGTGCGGCTATATTTCGAGTGGATACAGAAAACCGTCAACGTCGGTTGGAATTGCAGCAAATTGCAGTGGTCAACATTCGTAACGGGCAGATGAAGCCCCAAGGCGAGCAAACTCCAACGGCGGCTGAGCGCAATGAAATTGACGCGTGGATAGTTGAGCGGCGCAAAACATTGGCGTTGCGCAAAGTGGATGACATCAAACGTGCGACAGATCATTTGAATGACACGGCACAATGGGTGCAATCAGATGCAACCGACGAACAGATTGATGAGTTTGCAGATGATTTGCTAATGGCAATGCACGATCTGAGAACCGTGTTGGTACGCAAAAAATCTAACGCACTGATGAAACGGTAAGTGTTTTACTACAGCGTGTAGATTTACAAAACTCACCATCTTCTACAGCTAAATCATATTAGAATAACTTAGAACACCCGACAACGATAACCCGTATTATCGCTTGTCGTTCAAAATATGTCGCTACTTTCCAACTTCTATCAGTAAAATATGCTATGATATTCTGAATATATGATGGAATGGAGTGCCGTTATGGATATTTATCCAAGTATCGAACTGTTGGATGGGCGTTGTGTAAGTCTGAACCGTGGCCGTATTGAAGAGCCGCAAATTTGGCATGTGAACCCTGTTGAAAAGGCGCGCAGCTTTGCCGATGCGGGGGCTTCTTGGGTCAATATCACGGATTTTGATGCCATTTCTGGCGACGACAGAAACACCGATCTGATACAGGATATAATTCAACAATCGGGCACATCTATTCAACTTGGTGGCGGGTTTAAATCTTTGCACCGCATATCAGACTGGATTGATCGAGGTGCAGGACGCATTGTTATTGGCACCCTTGCTGTTATTGCCCCTAATATTGTGAAACAAGCGGCCAAATTATACCCCGATCAGATTGTTTTATCAGTGGATATATTCAAAGGCAGCGTTATGAGTGATGGGTGGCGCACCCCCAGCGCCATAGAGCCAGAAGCCTTTATTCGCACCTTTCAGACTGATCCGCTTGCAGCTATTATTGTCACGGATATTGATGCCGATATTGATATGGCTGAGGCCCCTTTGGCTTTGGTTACTGAATTGGCCAACATCGCTTCGGCACCCGTCATTGCACGTGGTTTATCCAGAACTTTAGATGATCTTGCCCGACTTAAATACGTACCACATGTGGCAGGCGCACTTATAGGACGATCATTATTTGACCATACGATTGATCTATCTCAAGCCTTTGATTTAGCACAAATACAAGATGAAACCGCTGCGTTCATTTAATTTCCTATATAATATCTATGCTGAACTGCCCATATAAAATTCCCAAAACCACAACCTGAAACAAAGTTTCGGATTGTAACTAAGTCACCGTGTCTGCCCATAAAACCGTGTAAAGATAGGTTAAATACAGAAAAAGGAATACACTATGACCAGCATTAATATTGGCATCGCAAAAACTGACCGAGAACAAGTAGCTAACGGATTAAGTCGCCTACTTTCTGACAGTTACACATTGTATCTACAAACTCATAACTTTCACTGGAATGTAACAGGGCCAAGATTTCGCGACCTTCACATGATGTTTGAAGAACATTATACCGAACTTGCAACCGCAGTTGATGAAATCGCCGAAAGAATTCGGACTTTAGGTATGCGCGCGCCCGGTACCTATAAAGAGTTTTCACAACTTAGCGCGATAAAAGAAGTTGAAGGCGTTCCAGATGCATCCGATATGGTTTCGCTTTTGACCAAGGGGCATGAACAGGTCGTCAACACCTGCCGCGATGTTCTTTTGGTAGCACAAGAAGCGTCAAATGAATCTTCAGTTGCATTGATATCCGACCGCATGCGGTTACACGAAAAAACAGCGTGGATGCTACGGTCTATGCAATAAGCATAGCTTGTTAAACGGGCAGCACTGTGGTCGATTTAATCTCTTCCATCGACAAAAGTGCTGTCACGTTGAATATTTTCACTTCCGAGATTAACGCCTGATAAAAAACGTCATAAGCCTTGGCGTTTTCTACCCGCACTTTCAGGATGTAATCAATGTCGCCTGCAAGGCGGTGCGCTTCCAACACTTCGGGACGCGCCAGAAGTGTATTGACGAACTTTTCCTGCCAGCCCTTGTCATGTTCAGACGTGCGCACAAGCACAAAGAAACATGCCTCTAACCCCAGTTTTTGCGGGTCAAGTATTGCAGTATTCGCCTTAATCAAACCCGAAGCACGGTGTTTACGAATACGGTTCCACACAGGGGTTTTGGATGCGCCTACTTTCTTGGCTATTTCATCCAAACTTTGTGAGGCATCGGCCTGCAATTCCTTTAAAATTTTTCGATCGACTGCATCTAATTGGTCGGCCATTCTATTTTCCCTTTAGATTCGAAACACATTCATCAAAATACGTCATTTGTTGGGATAATATTTCTATATATAGGATATGTACAGGGTAATATTGGAATATTATTCCATTTAACTTATATATTTGGAAAGCCAACCCCAAAGGACTGTGCAATGCGCCATTTTCCGATCTTTATGAACCTAGATAATCGCCGTGTCATCGTATCGGGTGCGCGTGCCTGTGCGGTTGCCAAATTGCGCCTGTTGTTAAAAACGCAAGCGGATATTCTGGTATTCGGGGCAAATCCAAGCAATCAAGTTTTGCAATGGGCGCAGGCGGGCAAACTTTCCTATTTTGATCGCCCCGTGAATGCCGCAGATATGAACGATGCAGCCTTGGTTTACGGTGCAAACGAAGATGCCGCTGAAGATAAGCGCGCAACGTATCTGGGGCGTGCGGCTGGTGCGTTAATCAATATCGTGGACAATCTGGAAGACAGCCAGTTCATTACACCCGCAATCGTAGACCGTTCACCTGTGACAGTTGCTATTGGCACAGAAGGGGCGGCCCCTGTGTTGGCCCGCAAAATCAAACAACAAATGGAAGAAGGCCTGCCCGAACAGCTGGGCCTATTGGCCCGCATCGGTCAGGCGTTTAGACCCGCCGCTGACAATATACCGATGGGGCGCAAGCGGCGTGAGTTTTGGTCACAGTTCTATTTCAAACGTGGCCCGCTTGCGTGGGCCAAGGGTGGTAAAGCCGCTGTTGCGCAGGAACTTGATACTCTGCTTAACGAAACTTTGGCCTCTGATCCTGAACAGGGGCATGTCTGGCTGGTAGGTGCTGGCCCCGGCGACCCTGAATTGCTGACCCTAAAAGCACGCAATCTGCTGCACGAGGCCGATGTGGTGATCTACGATCATCTGGTTGCCAAACCAATTTTAGAACTGGCGCGCCGCGAAGCGATTGTTATTGAAACGGGTAAAAAGGGTTTTGGCACACCGTGGAAACAAAGCACTATCAATGCACTGCTGGTAAAACATGCAGAGCGTGGCCACCATGTTGTGCGCCTGAAATCGGGTAATTCCATTGACAGTTCTGAAACTGCGGCACTGCAAAATGCGCAAATCGCATTCAGCGTCGTACCTGGCATTGCAATCAGCAATCTAATTCAAGCACCACCAAAACCAATAGAAGTGGAGCTGGTATAATGGCACGCGCGTATACCCCGAAAGTTCTAACTGCAAACCGCCTGTTAGAGGGCGATGTAATTTATTACGGCACCAATGATGACTGGGTTCTAGCCCATGATGAAGCGCTTTATTTAACCGATGAAGTGCAAGCCAATGACCTATTGGCAGCAGCGCATAAGCAGGCAGGTTTTTTGGTCGGGGCTTACCTGGCAGATGCAATTCTAGAAGACGGCAAGCCCGTCCCCACCCACTTTCGCGAAGATTTCCGCACCCGTGGCCCGTCTAATTACGACCACGGCAAGCAGGCAGAGGTATAAGTCCCATGTACAGCTACAATGAATTTGACAAAGATTTTATCCAAAACCGCGTTCACCAGTTTCGCGCCCAAGTGGAACGCCGTGTCGACGGCAGCCTGACCGAGGATGAGTTTAAGCCTTTGCGCCTGATGAACGGTCTATACCTGCAACTGCACGCCTATATGCTGCGCGTGGCGATCCCTTATGGCACTTTGAACGGTGCCAAAATGCGCCAGTTGGCATTTATTGCCGACAAGTGGGATAAGGGCTATGGCCATTTCACCACACGCCAGAACATCCAGTATAACTGGCCTAAACTGTCTGATGTACCTGACATGTTGCAAGCTTTGGCAGATGTGGATATGCACGCCATTCAGACCTCTGGTAACTGCATCCGCAATGTCACTGCCGATCATTTCGCGGGTGCAGCCGCTGATGAGGTCGAAGACCCGCGCCCAACGGCAGAATTGTTGCGCCAGTGGTCAACCGATCATCCAGAGTTCGCTTTTTTAGGCCGTAAATTCAAATTTGCGGTCACAGGATCGGAAAATGACCGCGCCGTTATTAAAGCGCATGATGTTGGCTTACGTGTAGTGCGCAATCAGACCGGCGAAATAGGTTATGAAGTGATTATTGGCGGTGGCCTTGGTCGCACACCGATGATTGGTAAGGTACTGCGCGAATTCCTCCCGCGTGCAGACCTTCTGCCTTATTGCGAAGCCATTATGCAGGTCTATAACGCCCTTGGCCGTCGTGACAACAAATACAAAGCGCGCATCAAAATCACTGTGCATGAAAACGGTATCGAAAAAATCAAAGAGCTGGTTGAAGAACGGTTTATAGTTCAACGCGAAGCATTTGGCGGCTACGACCAAGTCTTATTCGCTGACATCAAAGCAGCTTTTGCTGCACCTGATTATATTAATGCCTATACAGACGGCTTTGAGGCAAGTGTAAAAACTGATCCTGCATTACGCTCTTTTGTTGATACAAACCTTTCCCAACATAAGAAATCAGATTATGCGATTGTAACCATTTCGATCAAAAAACATGGTCAAACTCCAGGGGATGCCACATCCGATCAAATGCGTGTAATGGCGGATTTGGCAGAAAAATACGGGCACGATGAATTGCGTATCAGCCATGAGCAAAACGTCATTCTGCCCCATGTCCATAAATCACATATTCCAGCGATCTATGCGGAATTGCGCAAGGTTGAGTTAGCTACTGCAAATATCGGCCTAATTTCCGATATTATCGCCTGCCCCGGCATGGATTATTGTGCTTTGGCCACTGCACGGTCTATTCCTATAGCCCAGCAAATCGCCACGCGGTTTGACGAATTGAAACTGGAAAACGATATTGGTGAGCTAAAAATTAAAATCTCGGGCTGTATCAATGCATGTGGGCATCACCATGTCGGCCACATCGGCATCCTTGGATTGGATCGCGCGGGCGTGGAAAGCTACCAGATTACATTGGGTGGTGACGGCACACAAACCGCCACCATAGGTAAAAGTGCGGGTCGCGGATTTTCGTATTCAGAAATCGTTCCTGCGATTGAACGCTTGGTTTATGCCTATTTGGATATTCGCCAAAACACAGAAGAAACTTTCCTTGAAACCTATCGCCGTTTGGGGTTGGAGCCGTTTAAAGCCGCTCTTTACCCCGAAACCAGAATAGCTGCGGAGTAATAGATATGCCTTTTGAAACAGCCAGTGTTACCGTCGCCGAACGCGTCGAAATGCTTAACGGGTTCTATCGTCACCATGCGGCCATACCCGTTTTACGCCAAGCGTTGAACGATCCTATTGTTGGAAATACCGCGTTGGTATCATCCTTCGGGGCCGAGTCTGTGGTCTTGCTGCATATGGTGTCAGTGATTAAACCTGAAACGCCTGTAATCTTTATTGATACTGAAATGCTGTTTCCTGAAACACTAGATTACCAGTTGGAAGTAAGCGAAAAGCTGGGGCTTAAAGATGTGCGCGTCATTAAAACTGATGACGCAGCTATAAAAGAACGTGATCCGTTTGGCCACTTACATCTTGCCAACCCCGATGCCTGTTGTTCTTTGCGCAAGCTGGAACCACTGGAAAATGCATTGTCAGAGTTTGATGCATGGATCACCGGGCGCAAGCGCTTTCAGGCAGGCACACGTGTGGCACTTGATCTGTTTGAAAATGAAGAAAACAAGCGCATCAAAATTAACCCACTGGCGCATTGGCGCAAGCCTGACTTGCAGGATTACATCATCAACAACAACCTGCCACGTCACCCGCTGGTGGCCAAAGGTTTTCCTTCTATCGGTTGCGCACCTTGCACCACCGCCGTGAAAGATGGTGAAGATGAACGCGCCGGTCGTTGGCGTGGGGCTGATAAAATTGAATGTGGTATCCATTTTCTGGATGGCAGCCCGATGCAGGCAAACGCGGAGCAGTAACATGACGCAACTTATCAATGATAGCGGCTTTGTTGACGATGACTGGACAGCGGGCTTTAGGGATTGGGAAGGTGTCACATCTTCTTCTTATGCAACAGAAGCAGGTTACGGTGTGGATGTACCGAACACGGTAGGTGCAGATCAGATCAAGCCCTACTTTAATCAAGCGGCCATAATCCGTATTGATTTTCCGTCCTCTCATGATGGTCGCGGCTTTTCTATTGCACGACACTTGCGCTTGATCGGATACACAGGGCGCATCCGTGCCCACGGTCACGTTCTGGCCGATCAATACGCCATGGCACGTCGCTGTGGTATTGATGAGGTTGAAATAAGTGAAGCACTTGCCGCTCGTCAACCAGAGCCACAATGGTTGGATCGTGCTAATTGGAAAGATTTCAATTACCAGTCGCGCCTGCGCCAAAACGCCTAATACTTGCACCTCCTACATTACCGCTATAGACAGCCCGAAAGATAAACCGATGACAGAGCAATCCCCCGTGACTACTGAAAAAGCCAAACCCGTTTTACCCGATGCACAAACAGTGACATCTGTAACCCATTATACAGACCATCTGTTTTCATTCCGCCTGACCCGCCCGCAATCATTGCGGTTTCGTTCAGGTGAGTTTGTGATGATCGGCCTAATGGGGGATAATGGCAAACCTTTGCTACGCGCCTATTCCATTGCTTCCCCTTCCTGGGATGAGGAACTGGAATTCTATTCAATCAAAGTTCAAGACGGCCCGTTAACGTCAAAGTTGCAACATCTTAAAGTTGGCGATCAGGTTATTCTTCGCCCGAAACCTGTTGGCACTTTGGTTCTTGATGCATTGTTACCCGCCAAACGGATGTACTTTATTGCAACCGGTACAGGCATTGCCCCTTTTGCGTCACTTATGCGTGACCCCGATCTATATGAACGGTATGATGAAGTCATCATGTGCCATACCACCCGCGAAGTGGACGAATTGAAATATGGGGCTGATTTGGTGGCATCCCTTGCCGACGATCCGCTGATCGGTGAATTTATCGGTGACAAGCTGCGCTACTACCCAACCACTACGCGTGAAGAAAGCCCCAAAATGGGCCGCATGACCACCCTGCTAAAGGATGGAACTCTTGCATCTGATCTGGGCTTACCCCCCCTTAACTCTGAAACAGACCGCGTTATGATTTGTGGTTCAATCGGGCTGAACAATGATATGAAAGCGATTTGTGAGGCGGCAGGGCTGACCGAAGGCTCTAACAGTTCGCCTGCTGAATACGTGGTTGAGAAGGCTTTTGTTGGATAAAGTATATTTAATTCAATGCATTAAAGGTCGGCTATGCCGGCCTTTTTTATTAAAACTACACATTCAATTCTGTAAATGTTACACTTTTTAAACTACGCGTTATACACTTCGATTTGTGTAGCGCCCTAGGTATTCTTATTGTTAGACCTGTTTTATCGCATCAGGCGAGTTACTAATATTAACCCAAGGAGAGGACATTCCATGTCAACAACACTTAAAACACTTATCGTAGCTTCTGCAGTAGCAGCAGCCCTAACAGCACAAACAAACACAGCAGCAGCTGCAGGCAAAGAAAAATGCTTCGGCGTTGCTTTAGCTGGTGAAAACGGTTGTGCTGCGGGCCCAGGTACATCTTGTGCCGGCACTTCAAAAGTTGACTACCAAGGCAATGCTTGGACTTTGGTTGACGCAGGCACATGTGCGGATATTGAAATCCCAGCTATGGCTGACGGTAGTGCACGTATGGGTTCTACTGAAGCTCTTGAGCGTGACATTCCTGCATAAATTTAAAATACTGAGCGTGGCAGATATTCTGCCCGCTCAATTTTAAGGGGGTTTTCAAAATGTCGGACACAAACATACCTAAATCACGCACAATGCCAAACTTGGCAGGCGTGGGGTATAAAGCCCAGCATTTGGACGGTATTTTGAAAGACCCCACATCAATCGGTTGGCTTGAAATACATGCCGAAAATTACATGGGTGACGGCGGGCGGCCTATTGCCCAGCTAAAGCACTTACGCGATATGTTTCCAATTTCATGTCATGGCGTTGGCCTATCTATTGGTGCCGAAGGCCTGTTGGATAAAGACCATCTTGCGCGTCTAAAACATCTTGTAAGCTGGCTAAACCCCGGTCTGTTTTCCGAGCATCTTGCGTGGTCTACCCACGAAACCAATTTTTTCAACGACTTGCTACCTGTCCCTTACACCCAAGCAGCTGTTGAGCGTGTGGTTGAACATATAAATCAGGTTCATGATTATATTGGCCGCCAAATGTTGTTGGAAAATCCCTCTACCTATTGTGCTTTTGAAGAAAGTGACATGTCGGAAATTGATTTTCTAAATGAGGTGGTAAATCGTACCGGGTGCGGTTTATTGCTAGATGTAAACAACGTTTTTGTATCTGCCACCAATCAAAAATACGCACCACATTCCTATATTGACGCCTACCCTTTGCACCATGTTGGTGAAATCCATTTGGGTGGCCACGAAGAAGATGCCGACGATCATGGTGACACATTATTAATCGACAGCCACTCGCGTCAAGTGGTTGATCCTGTGTGGGAATTATACGAATATACCTTAAAAAAATCAGGCTCGCGCCCAACTTTGATAGAATGGGATAACGATATTCCTTCCTGGGAAATACTGGCCAATGAAGCCCGTATGGCGGATAAGTTACTAGCTGATACAGCACAAGTTGCCGCACAATGACTGTAGGGCAGACCGAATTTACTGACGCGCTTTTAAACCCCGATCTGGCCATTCCCGAAGGTTTGGTTGATTATATGGGTCGTCCCGCTGGTAAACGTTTTGACGTGTATCGTAACAACGTCATTGTTAGCCTGATCGACGCTATGGAAACCGCTTTTCCAGTTATTCATAAACTTGTGGGCGACGCTTTTTTCAAGGCAATGGCAGGGGTTTATGTACGCTTACACCCACCCACATCCCCTTTGTTAATGTTTTATGGCAAAGAGTTACCAGTGTTTCTTGAAACATTCGAACACACCCAAAAGCTGCCTTATTTGCCAGATGTAGCGCGGTTGGAATTGGCCCGCCGCGATAGCTATCATGCAAAAGACAGCACAGCGATTGCCCCAGAGGCATTAGCAAATATCGCACCTGACGCTTTGATGGGGGCAAGTTTCACACTTTCACCAGTCATGCGCGTTTTGTCATCGCCTTATCCAATTCTGTCTTTGTGGAATATGAACATGATTGCAGATGCACCCAAACCACAGCCTGGCGCAGAGATTGTTTTACTCACCCGTCCAGAACTGGATGTTGAAATGCAAATGATTGATGAACCAACACATGTGTTTCTATCTACACTTACTACAAAATCTTTAGGGGACGCCTATGAGGCGGCCTTGGGCATACAAGATGATTTTGACCTACCAAAAGTTATCGGGATTATGCTTGGTCAAAAAATAGTAACAGAAATAAATACTTAGGGGATAATCATGACTGCACTTTTTTCCATATACGACCGTGTGTTCGCATTGATAGAGCGCCTTTTGGGTGCATGGTTTTTACCAACATTGGCACGGTTTTCATTTGTAGCGGTGTTGTTGCATTATTTCTGGAATTCCGCAAAAACCAAAATTGGCGACGGGTTTCTTGGATTTTTGCACCCAACCGATACCGCCTATATCCAGATATTCCCAAAAGCCTTTGAAGCAGCTGGTTATGACAGCAGTGCGCTAAGTAGTTTTCACTGGTTGGTTGCCGTTGCAGGCACCTGTGCTGAATTCATTCTGCCTATGCTTATACTGATCGGCCTTCTTACCCGCCTTGCCGCTATTGGCATGACAGGGTTTATCTTTGTGCAATCTTACGTGGATTTAACCGGCCACGGTATAAGTGCTGATGATTTTGGTACTTGGTTTGATGGCGCATCCGACAGTCTAGTGATGGATCAGCGCCTGTTATGGATTTCCATACTTGCAATCCTTATTGTCAAAGGGGCGGGCCCCTTATCTGTAGATCGGGTGTTAAAAGGGCTTATCCGCCTCTAGATACTGCCAAACGTTTGCTGCACATCTTTGCCCCACCCCAAGGTTAATGCGCCCTGCGCATCAATTACAGGCCTTTTCATCAGTGTCGGATGTGCAGCTAGCAAGGGTAAAACAGGCCCTGATCGCACCTGTTCAGACAGATTACGCCATGTGGTAGAACGCTTATTTACCAAAGCTTCGCCAAATATATCTTGGAATTTTGACAAATCATCGGCTGAAACCCCGTCTTTTCGCACATCAATATACACCACGTCATGGCCAGAATTTTGTAGCGATTTTAATGCTTTTTTGCAGGTATCACAGGACTTTAGCCCATAAAGTATAACTTTCATCATATCCACCATATTTTGCCCATATAGACACCTATCGCAAGAATTGCTTGCATTTAGACGCATAAGCATTTTTAGTTATCCTGTGAAGCTAATACTTTCACCGATCTGCCGACTTCCTATGTGATGCCTGCTGATACCGAGAATGAAGACAAGCAGCACCATCCCACGGCATGTCGCGCGTGGCTATACTTAGGAGAAGACGGATGGCAAATGGCACCGTAAAATGGTTTAATTCAACAAAAGGTTATGGCTTTATTCAGCCTGACGATGGCGGAAACGATGTATTTGTACACGTGACAGCCGTACAAGCCGCAGGTTTGCAAGGTTTGGAAGACAACCAAAAAGTAACATACGACCTAGAAACAGGCCGTAATGGTAAAGAAAATGCAATAGACATTAAACTTGCGTAAGCAATAAGTTTATACCAATTTCAACGGCGGCCCTAGGGTCGCCGTTATTATGTAAATATAGCACAAAGATGCGCTCAAACGTCGATTTGGGGTTTGCGACTTGACGTTCCCCCCCAAAATCGACTATGCCCCCCTCAATATACGATCACAAAGCTGCACTGACTACTATGGTGCGGTGATACATTAGTAGAATTCGACGAATTAAGGGGCTTACGCAGGTAACTGCACGGCCTCAGCCTCTCTCCTAAATATGGACAGGCCTTTCAAAGTTCCTAAACCTGATGCTTGAAAGTCTTGTATTAACGGCCCCTTGTGCCGCCTTTGGTTCTATACGGACCTTTGGAAATCAATAACAGCCCACGGCATTCCGCGCGTGGAAATTTAGGAGATAACAGATGGCTAATGGCACTGTAAAATGGTTTAACCCAACTAAAGGCTTCGGCTTCATTCAACCAGACAACGGCGGCGACGACGTATTTGTACACATCACTGCGGTTCAAGCAGCTGGTTTGCAAGGTTTGGAAGACAACCAAAAAGTATCTTACGACCTAGAAACAGGCCGTAACGGTAAAGAAAATGCAACAGACATTAAACTTGCGTAAGCAATAAGTTTGTTACTATTTCAACGGCGACCCTAGGGTCGCCGTTTTTCGTTTGACGATACAAAGTTTTTATTTCTCGGCAGCATTTATAGGCTTGCGCCCTACCCCAGCAGCTCTTTTACAATACCGCCCGCTTTACCAAAATCCATTTGGCCTGCATATTGCGCTTTCAAAGCGCCCATGACCTTGCCCATATCGCGAATACTTGCAGCACTCACAGATGTGATAATCGCCTGAACCGCCGCTTGGGTCTCATCGTCGGATAATTGTTTAGGTAAAAACTCTTCGATCACCTTAATTTCACTAAGTTCTTGATCGGCTAATTCCTGACGTCCAGCCCCTGCATAGGTTTTAGCACTGTCAACGCGTTGCTTAATCATTTTTGTCATAATGCCTAGAATATCATCATCCGATACCCCATCCATATTTCCATCCGAACGCACAGCAATATCGCGGTCTTTAATCGCGGCATTCACCAGTCTTAAAGTTCCTAAACGGTTTTTTTCTTTATCCAGCATCGCCTGTTTAACAGCCGCGTTTATTCGGTCTCGCATTGTAAAGGGTCTCCCGTCCCAAATCCTGCACTCAAGACTTAGGAGCATATCTGTTTCCAAAGGTTTAGACAATAAAAACCCACCTAAGTAAGGTGCTGAATTTTAGGCATTTTTGATTTTTTCCACACCTTGACCAAACCAGCACAAGCCCGTAGTTTGCGCAAAATTCACCCATAGGATACCCTTATGTCTTCAGCGGTTGCCCCCAAAAATAATGCAGAAAAACCAACAGCTTGTATCGTTTTAGCAGATGGTACAATATTTTACGGTCACGGTTTTGGGGCTAGCGGAGTGATTCAGGCAGAGCTTTGCTTTAACACCGCAATGACAGGGTATCAGGAAATAATGACCGACCCTTCCTATGCAGGCCAAGCAATTACGTTCACTTTCCCGCATATTGGCAACACAGGTGTAAATAGCGAAGACGATGAAACCGCCGACCCTGTTGCCCGTGCTATGGTTGTTAAATGGAATCCGACAGAGCCATCTAACTGGCGTTCGCAACAAACTTTAACCGCATGGCTTGCAAAACGCGGGCGCATAGGTGTGGGTGGTATAGATACACGCAGACTAACACGTGCCATTACGCATCAAGGTGCGCCACATGTGGCCATTGCACATGATCCAGATGGTAATTTCGACATAGAGGCCCTGTTACAGCTAGCCCGTGACTTTTCTGGTTTAGAAGGGTTGGATTTAGCCAAAGATGTAACATGTGCCCAATCTTATAGATGGGATGAACAACGTTGGGCTTGGCCTGATGGGTACCCAAAGACAGTTGAAACCGCGAAAAAGGTTGTGGCAATAGATTATGGCGCGAAACGCAATATACTACGGTGCCTAGCCTCTGCAGGGTGTGATGTTACTGTTCTACCAGCAACTGCGACGGCAGAAGAAGTTCTGGCCCATAATCCTAAAGGGATTTTTCTGTCAAACGGCCCAGGCGACCCTGCGGCGACCGGCGAATATGCAGTACCTATGATACAGGAAATTCTTTTAACAACAGATTTACCAATCTTTGGTATCTGTTTAGGGCATCAAATGTTGGCCCTAGCCCTTGGTGGTAATACCCTAAAGATGAGCCACGGTCACCACGGTGCCAACCACCCTGTTAAAGAACACGAAACAGGTAAGGTTGAAATCACATCAATGAACCATGGGTTTGCAGTAGATGCAGACAGTTTACCTGAAGGCGTTATTGAAACGCATGTATCGCTTTTTGATGGGTCAAACTGTGGTATTAGAATGGTAGATCGCCCAGTATTTTCAGTTCAACATCACCCAGAGGCAAGCCCTGGCCCACAAGATAGTTTCTATCTTTTTGAACGATTTTCCGCGTCTTTGGGATAAATTAATCAAGATTTAATAAAGTTGTCCGAGTTTTGAGCCAAATATTAATGGTTCAAAAATGCCTGCATCTGTCCCCTATCTTAAAATTATCCAGAACAACATCGAAACGCCCGCGTTTCCAGGTGCAGATATACAGAATCTGGGCGATGTGTTGTTGTCGCAAAACCTTGTTACCGAAGGTGACCTGCTAAAAGCTCTTTCAACACAGCGGTATAAAGATGCCAGTATCGGCGAAATTCTAGTTGGACAGGAAAAGATCAATCTAGATCAGCTTTACCATGCGTTAGGTGTGTTGCATCGGTTGGAAGAAATTGATTTAAAAACCCGCCCCCCCATATTGAATTGGACAAAATACACAACACCCCAAGCCGCTTTGAAAAATGGCAATATCGTTTGGCGTAATACAGATCACAGCCTGACAGTAGCAATTACAAACCCGGATAATATTAACCGTACGCGTAAATATTTTTTACGCTTTGGAAAACCCATAAACTTTGTTTTGATAAAACCCACATGCCTGCACCATTTTATCCAACAATCCCAAAGCGCCGCTTTACAAAAAGCGGCATTGGTAACATGCCCAAAGCATAAAAGTTGCCGTGCATGGTCGAAAAATTCTTTATCAAAGATGAACGGCATTTATGCATTGCTTTGCACCGTGCCCGCCTTATATTTCTTTCCAATTCTAGTGCTAGATGCTACTTTAGGTTTAGCCCTTATTGCGTTGATTTCAAATATAGTATTTAGAATATACTGCTTATATACACTGCGTAAAAAAGCCGTAACAAAGCCAAATAACATTAAACCTTTAGAAATCACAAAACGTCCAAAAACCTCATTATTGGTGCCACTTTATAAGGAAGGTGCAATTCTTGAACGCTTAATATGCCGCTTACAGGCTTTAGCATATCCAAAGGAATTATTGGAAATTTGCCTGATATATGAAGAAAAAGATTTTGATACAAAGGGGGCTTTAGATGCCCTTAACCTGCCTTGGTATGTAAAAACTGTAGAGGTACCTACGGGCGAATTGCAAACAAAACCACGTGCAATGAATTACGCTTTGGATTTCTGTAATGGCGATATTATTGGCATTTTTGATGCCGAGGATGCCCCTGAAGTAAACCAAATTGAACAGGTCATCCAAAAGTTTGAAGCAGAGGACGATGATGTTGCTTGTATTCAGTGTATTTTGGATTTTTACAACGCGTCGACTAATTGGATGTCGCGCTGTTTCACCATCGAATATGCTATTTTATTTCGAGTTATTTTGCCTGCATTAGACCGGTTAAAGTTACCAATTCCACTTGGCGGCACATCCGTATATTTTCGGAGGGATATACTAGAAAAACTAGGCAGATGGGACGCCTATAATGTAACTGAAGATGCTGATTTAGGGTATCGTTTGTACCAAATGGGGTATCGCTGTTCATGGATAAATGCGGTGACCTATGAAGAAGCAAATTACAGAGTGATACCATGGATTAAACAACGGTCACGTTGGTTAAAAGGTTTGTTTTTAACCGCCGTCATACATTTACGAAGCCCCGTTAAATTACATGCCGATATTGGAACTGCGGCAATGCTTACGATGGTTTGTTTAATGATAGTACCTTGGGTTGTCCGCCCTTTGGTTCCGATCATCCTGCCGATGTGGTTAATAAGTTTTGGCGTTGATTCGCCATATTATTCCAACCTACCAACATGGTACATTAACATGCTGGTTGTCACATTTATTACGTCTGAACTGATGTCTATATACTTAGGGTTCAAAGCAACTGATACAGAACAACACAAACACCTAAGGCCGTGGTTGGTAACGACTGTTTTATACTGGCCTATTTCATTTTTAGCCTCATACAAAGCTTTATACGAAGTATTTGTTAGGCCAGATTATTGGGATAAAAGCGAGCATGGATTAAACGATCATCAGTATGCAGATGAAATAGAGGCCCTAACAAGCAATACAGGAACAGGTGCGCGTTAAACTTCGCCTGCATCAATTTTTAGGCGCATTTCAAACGCGAATGACAAGTGGCGTTTCAAAGCCGTATTGGCCGCTTCGCCATCACGATTTTCAATAGCCTTAACAATCTCTTCATGTTCATTCAAAGCCATCTCACCACGCCCATCTACCGCCAAAGAGGTAGACGTTAGCAGTGCCATGGATCTGTGCACCATTTTCAGCTGGTTAATTAAATACCTGTTGCGGCTGGCCAAGTGTATCTGGTTATGAAAACGCCGATTGGCAAGTGATAGCCGTACAGGATCATCAATTATTTTGCGATCGTCCACAATCATCGCATATAGCACACGCACCTCTTCGGGTGTTGCGTGTTGTGCTGCAAGCTGGGCAGCCAACCCTTCCAATTCGGCACGAACTTCATAAAGTTCTGCGAGTTGGTTATGATCTAGGGATGCAACGATCAAAGACCGCCCGTCGCGCGTCAGCATAGATTGCGTTTCAAGTCTTTGCAAAGCTTCGCGTATGGGCGTTCGTGAAACCTGAAACCGATCTGCCAATTCAGACTCTACCAAACGATCACCAGGCTTATATTCACCCAGATCAATGGCCTCAATAATCATCTTATAGGCATCTGTTTGGTGTTTCATGACCAGTTCCGATTACTTTTTCGTTTTACGGTAAATATCATCAACACCAACAAATTCCACTAATTCATAGCCTTTCGACTTCATTAATTTGGGTAAATCGCCAGATTGTGCGTTATTTTCGATACTGAATATATCAATTTCAAACTTCTCAACGGGAAAATCCGCTAATATGTCCATCTCGCCACCTTCCACATCCAAAGATAAGAAATCTATTTTTTTCAACTTGTGTTGTTCTAGCACTGATTGAAGTGTCATTGCAGATAGGCTGTGAATTGTCTCTTCATGCTTTGGGTTAGCGCGTACTTTTTTCAATAAATCCGGGGAATAGCTGTTCAAAAATCCGCTCATCTGTGTGTAACCAGATGTCACTTCCATAAACTCCGCCTGCCCAGACTTTCCTGCAACTGCATATCCCAAACACGGGCATTGGCGCGCATCTTTTGCCAAACGCAACTGTAAGGGCGATGGCTCAACAACAATACCTGACCAGCCGCGAAACACTTCAAAGAACAAACTGTTTGAACCGGTAACACCGTCATAACCCCCAATATCCACAAATACACCATCACGTTTGCCGTCCAACAAACGGTCAATGATGCGGTCTTGGCCAGCTTGCGAAAAGAACAAGGGCGTTGGTGACAACATATTTGATACGGTATGAATTTGGCGCAAAGCTTCGCCGCGCCGCCTACTGCGTTCCGTTTTAAGGAAACCCGTTAATTCCTGATGGGCTTCTTGAAGAAGGCGTTGTGCTTCTTTTATTTTTTCATGCGATTTCATAATACTACCTTACGAAGTTCCCGTAATTATCCATGCTTTTGTTGGCACCCGTACTGCATTACCAACTAAATAATCTTGATATGCAAGGCGCAATGCTGCTGCAACTTGTTCTCTTATTTCATCCGAAACCCCTGCCATGTGTCTGGCCAATATGCCAATGCGTAATGAAAACAGAACCGCGCGTTCAACAGGGTCAGGATTATCACCTGTGGTTATTTCCGCCAACCTATCAACTGCCTTCCATTGCAGGTTTTGCCATCCTGCACTACGTAAGATATTCCCAAAATATTCCGGGTCTGCCCAGGCAAAAGGCCCTGGTACTGTTGACGGTGCCATTTGTGTTTTTTCAGGCCCCAATATCGGTCGCGCCGCCATCATCGGGATGCTTGCCCAGCCGTTATCATTTGCGTCACACCAGCTTACGATTGATAGTTTACAACCTGCACCTGATTGCGCCCTGATATGCACCCAACCTGCCGTGGGGTCATCAAAAAACATCGCCCCGAAACGCGAATAAACCGCATCATACGGCCCGCCTAAGGTATCACGGCTTGCATCGGCCAATATATATCGCTCGGTTTTGTTTTCCTTTGCCAATTCCAGCAAATCACTTGATACATCCACACCTGTAACATCCGCACCTAATGCACTTAATGCGCGGCTAGTACTGCCCGCACCGCACCCCACATCCAAAACACGTTTGCCCGCAACATCACCAAGCGCCTTAATACCCGCTTGGCCCACAGGCCCCAGTAACTGGTTCAACCCATCGGCCCTAATTGCCCATTCTTTTCCGACTTGGCCTTGCCAATCTAGTTTAACAACCATCATTCCTCCGAACACACCTAGACGCGGTCACGTTGGCCCAATACTGTATCTGCATGCAACAGGCTTTTTCACATGTTACGACTTGGGTGTTCGACCTAGATAATACGCTTTATCCGCCATCGGATGCGTTGTTTGACCAAATTGATGTGTTGATGACTGATTATGTGATGAACAGCCTTAACCTTGACCACCCCACCGCCAACCGATTGCGGGCTAAGTATTGGGCTGATTACGGAACAACTTTGGCAGGTTTGATGGAAGTGCATGACCTTGACCCTGAACCTTTTCTAGATGCGGTTCACCAAATTGACCTGTCCCATGTGCAAAATGATGACGCGCTTCGAACATCCATAAATCAGCTAGAAGGCCGCAAAATCGTTTATACAAACGGTTCACGCGAACACGCGCAACGTGTGACCAAGGCGCGTGGGTTAGACGATATTTTTGATGCCATGTATGGCGTGGAACATGCAGGATATGAGCCAAAACCAAGACGGGTCGCCTTTGAACGGGTATTTGCGCTTGATGGGGTAAACCCTAAAACCGCCGCCCTTTTTGAAGATGATGTGCGAAATTTAGAAGTGCCGCATGAAATGGGTTTGAAAACAGTTCTAGTCGGCCCAAAAGACGCGCGACCTTTTGTGCATTTTCAAACCGAAGATCTAGCGGACTTTCTGTCGCGCTTAACCCCATAAGCCTTTCAGATGCCTGCACTTCAGCCTAGGTTTAGAATATGAAACGTATCAACACAGACATCATGATATCAGGCGGTGGTATTGCTGGCCTGACGGCAGCTTGCGCCTTTGGGTCGGCAGGATTTAAAATAGTATGCGTTGACCCTGCCCCCCCTGTGACTGAAGTGACTGATCCAAAATCAGACCTGCGCAGCACCGCATTTTTACAACCTGCCCGCAATACACTGATAACGGCGGGAATATGGGCGCATCTTGAACTTTACGCCACTCCGCTAGAGATTATGCGTCTTGCCGATGCGGGTGGCGAAGTGAATGAAGTGCGCACCGTTGCAGATTTTGTGGCGTCCGAGATATCGGATGAACCTTTCGCATGGAACTTGCCCAACTGGTTGTTAGGTCGTGAAATGTTGAAGCGCATCGAGGAGTTGGATAACGTGACGTTTCTGACAGGGGTTGAAACCAAACGGATTACGCCGCGCACTGATCGCGCCTATGTACAACTTTCCAATCAAACCCAAGTCGATTGCAAACTGGTGCTGGCCGCAGATGGGCGCAATTCACCTACCCGCGATATGATGGGGATTGATGCTAAAACGTGGCGGTTTGGGCAAAAGGCGATTGTATTTTCTGTGTCGCACCCGTGCAGTCATGAAAACATCTCTACTGAAATTCACCGATCAGGCGGGCCTTTTACCGTTGTCCCTTTGAACGATGTTGATGGTACGCATTACTCTGCCGTGGTTTGGATGGAAAAAGGCGCCAAAGCTGCCGATCTGATGGCAATGGATGATGCAACGTTTATTGCAACGGCAAACGCGCGGTCATGTAATATTTTAGGTGATCTAAAACTGGAAAGCCGCCGCATGATCTGGCCTATTATCAGCCGTTTGGCCGATAAATTATACGGCCCGCGCACCGCCCTGATCGCAGAAGCCGCCCATGTTATTCCACCTATTGGGGCGCAAGGCCTGAACATGAGCCTGACCGATATTCAATACCTGTTAGATTTAAGCCTTGAAAACCCTGATAACATTGGCAGCCCAGATATGCTGGCCGCATACCAAAAAGCCCGTTTTGGTGACATAAAAATGCGCGTGAACGGGGTAAATATGTTGAACCGCGCGGCAATGACCGACAGTGATACGCTGAAAGCCTTACGTCTGAAGGGGTTACAAACCTTGCATGGGTTTGCCCCTGTTCGTAAAAACCTGATGCGCAAGGGATTGGGTAGCGTTTAGGCAACCTGATCCAATACCGCTTCCAAACGTGCAACCGTTGCGTCCACATCATAAAGCTTGTCCAGACCAAACAGGCCCAGACGGAATGTTGAATAATCTTCTGGCTCATCACACCGCAATGGAACGCCTGCTGCAATCTGCACACCTTGGGCAGAAAACTTGCTGCCGTTTTGCAGGCCTGCATCATCAGTATAACTGACCACAACACCGGGGGCGCCAAAACCTGTGGCAGCTACGGATGTAAACCCGCGTGTTGCAAGGACTGCACGCACCTTATCGCCTAACTCTTGTTGTGCCAGTTTTAGCTTATCAAAACCGTAGTCACGGGTTTCCAGCATAGTGTCGCGGAAATCTTTCAATGCGTCTGTGGGCATTGTTGCGTGATACGCATGACCGCCACCTGTGAAGGCATTCATGATATTCGACCATGTTTTCAGATTGGCTGAAAAGCTGGTGCCCTCAGTTTCACCCATACGTGCGATAGCCGCATCCGACATCATCACAAGGCCCGCACAAGGCGACGCTGACCAGCCTTTTTGCGGTGCCGAGATTAGCACATCCACACCTGTGGCGGCCATATCAACCCAGATACAACCCGATGCAATGCAATCAAGCACAAACAAACCACCCACAGAATGCACCGCATCCGCTACCGCTTTGATATAATCATCAGGTAATATCATACCGCTGGAAGTTTCCACGTGTGGTGCGAACACAACGGCGGGTTCTTCTGCTTTGATCTTTGCTATAACCTCATCAATCGGGGCTGGTGCAAAGGGGGATTGGTGGGCGTTGCCTGAACGGCGCGCCTTCATCACATAATCTTCCGACGGCATGTTGCAAGCATCAAAGATCTGCGTCCAACGAAAAGAGAACCAACCATTGCGCAGAATTAACGCCTTTTGATCGGTTGCAAACTGACGTGCAACCGCTTCCATTGCAAAAGTGCCACCACCAGGGATAATTGCGCAGGCTTTGGCGTTATAAACACCCAACAACATCTCATTAATGTCACGCATTACACCTTGGAATTGCGCAGACATATGGTTTAGCGAGCGGTCAGTGAAAACTACGGAAAATTCAAGCAATCCTTCGGGATCGACGTTTGGTAATAGGGCAGACATTTGGGAAACCTCGTTTTGTTTTATGAACCCTTACAGATCATTTATAACCTGTCGAGTTCTATTTATTAGCCAAGTGCAATATGTCGCTTTTCCTCGGACAACAGCACATTGGCCTCAACATCGCCCACGCCTGGCAGGGTCATAATGCGCCGTCGCAACACGCGTTCAAAATCGGGAATGTCGCGGGCCACTACTTTCAGGCGGTAATCATAAAGGCCCAAAACATGTTGTACCACCTGCACTTCGGGAATGGCGCAAACTGCGCGTTCAAAATCTTCTAATGAAACACGGCCCTTGGTGGCCAATTTCACTCCTAAAAAAACACTGACACCAAAACCCAGTTTTTCCTTGTCTAACACCACACGGCGGCCTGCGATAATCCCCGCCTGTTCCAACCGTTTCACCCGTCGCCATGCAGCGGGTTGTGACAGATCAACCTTTTTAGCCAAAGCGGCGGCAGAAAGGTTTCCATCTTTTTGCAAGGCACGCAATATTGCGCGGTCAATATCATCCAGATCAATCATAGTGGCAAAACCTCGCGGTCAAGTACGTTGGCGATCAACATCAAGGCTTCAATATCTGCGATATGCGGCAGGTTCAAAATACGAGTGCGGTAAATCTGCTGGTAATGTGCCATATCGCGGGCCAGCACGTTCAGGCGCACATCAACACGACCCAAAAAAGTTTGAATTTCATTAACCTCTGGCACTTCACGGGCCGCCGCAATAAAGCTGTCAAACGCATTGGTTTGGGTTTTGTCCAAGGTGATACGCAATGACACTTCTACCTCATACCCCAATGCTTTGGGATCCAGCACAACGCGGCGCGCGGCAATTACCCCGTCCCGTTCCATTCGTTCCACCCTACGCCAACAAGATGCGGCAGGAAAATTCACGCGCGCCCCGAGTTGGGCTGCACTTAAGGTTGCGTTATCTTGCAATGCACGCAGGATGCGCCTGTCTAAATCATCTAATTGTTGCATGATAATTTCATTATTTTCTATATTTGAACATGATTTTTACACTATTTATTGAATATATACAAATTATGAAATCGACCTCACGCATTATCCCGTATAAACAAAGGCAAATTCGCTTATCTATGGAGGTTATTATGCGTGTTTATTACGATCGCGATTGCGATGTGAACCTGATTAAAGACATGAAAGTTGCAATTCTAGGTTACGGTAGCCAAGGCCACGCGCATGCGTTGAACCTGCGCGACTCTGGTGCAAAAAATGTTGTTGTTGCATTACGTGAAGGCTCTTCTTCAATCAAAAAGGTTGAAGGCGAAGGCATGAAAGTTATGGGAATTGCTGAAGCTGCTGCTTGGTGTGACCTTATCATGTTCACCATGCCAGACGAATTACAGGCAGAAACCTATAACAAATACGTACATGACAATTTGCGTGATGGTGCGGCGATTGCATTTGCCCACGGTCTAAACGTACATTTCGGTCTTATTGAACCAAAATCAACTTTTGACGTAATCATGATGGCGCCAAAAGGCCCAGGTCACACAGTGCGCGGCGAATACGTAAAAGGTGGCGGTGTTCCTTGTCTGGTAGCTGTTGAGCAAGACGCATCTGGCAAAGCGCTGGAAATCGGCAAGTCATATTGTTCTGCCATCGGTGGCGGTCGCTCAGGCATCATTGAAACAAACTTCCGTCAGGAATGTGAAACTGACCTGTTTGGTGAGCAAGCCGTTCTTTGTGGTGGTATCGTTGAATTGATCCGCATGGGCTTTGAGACATTGGTAGAAGCTGGTTACGAGCCTGAAATGGCTTACTTTGAGTGCCTGCACGAAACCAAACTAATCGTTGACCTGATCTATGAAGGCGGCATCGCAAACATGGATTATTCAATCTCAAACACAGCTGAGTACGGTCAATACGTATCTGGCCCACGCATCTTGCCATACGAAGAAACTAAAAAGCGTATGAAAGATGTTCTAACAGACATCCAAACTGGTAAGTTTGTTCGTGACTTCATGTTGGAAAACACTGTTGGTCAACCAACATTGAAAGCATCACGTCGTTCAAACGACGAGCACCAAATCGAATTGGTTGGCGGCAAACTACGCGCCATGATGCCTTGGATTTCTGCAGGTAAAATGGTTGATAAAGCAAAGAACTAAGTTTTGTTCTACTCCTAAAAAATAGCCGCCTTTATTCAAAAGGGCGGCTATTTTCATCTGGGGCATATTGATGCTTAAGGTGCAGGCAATTACAGATGTGATAATTGTCACTTATTTAACAGATAACAGTTAGACATCGTTAACAACCCATCAATTTGGTATTGCAAGCTAGTGCAATACCCCAAAACTACAGGTACGGATTTCATATACATATTTGGATGAAGAATGCCTGACATTAAACACCATACTTTCGCAAATTGGGCCGCCCTTATTTTTCTAGGCATAATCTGGGGTGGCTCTTTTATGGGGTCAAAACTGGCATTAACCGGTTTTGGGCCAATGACAATTTCAGCGCTTCGTTTAATCATTGCTTCAACCGTTATGGTTAGCTTTGCCTATATTTTCCGCAACGGCCTGCCAAAATTCAAGACCCCAACTGATAAACGCATATGGCTGCATATTTTCGGTATGGGGATATTTACCAATGCAATTCCGTTTACCTTACTTAATTGGGGGCAGTTACGGGTGCCATCAGGTTTTGCAGGTATATCAATGGCCGTTGTCCCACTTCTAATCTTGCCTTTGGCCCATTTCCTGACGCAAGGCGACCAGATGACTAGAAAGAAAGTTCTTGGTTTTATCATAGGTTTTATTGGCGTTGTCATCCTTGTTGGGCCAAGCAGTTTTCTAGGGGCAAGTGCTGACCCTTTAGAACCCATTGCCAAATTGGCCTGCATAGGAGCGGCCGCTTGTTATGCTATTGGCACAATTATTACCCGAACCTGCCCGCCTGTAGGGCTACTATCCTATTCTGCGGCAGGCTTATTAGTAGGTACAATCGGTATGGTGCCTGTCGCACTTTATTTTGAAGGTGTTCCTGCAATACCAGAGACCAAAGCGATTGCCGCGATTATCTATCTGGGGATATTCCCCACTGCAATAGCTACAATCATGTTGGTAAATTTAATTAACAAAGCAGGCCCTACATTTATGAGCCTTGTAAATTATCAGGTTCCCATATGGGCTGTTCTATTTGGTGTTGCCTTCCTGAACGAAACATTCCCATCAAGCTTCTTTGGTGCCGTAACCCTTATTTTATTGGGGTTGGCCGTAAGCCAGTGGGAAACTGTTAAGCGGCAGCCCTAACAGCATTGCTAATATCGGTTACAACTTTTTGTAAAAGTGCCGCATCTTCGCATTCGCCCATAACACGCACCAATGGTTCTGTGCCTGATTTGCGGATTAGTAAGCGGCCTTTTGCACCAAGTTCGGCTTCACCATCATTAATCGCTTCATGAACATGTGAAGACAATAAAGGGTCTGTGTTTTGATAACGGATATTTTCCAATAACTGTGGGTAAGGTTCAAAAACACCCGCCAATTCACTGGCAGGCTTTTGCGTTTCAACCATTGCCCGTAAAAACTGCAATCCTGCCAAAAGGCCATCGCCCGTGGTCACAAAATCGCTCATCACGATATGGCCAGATTGTTCACCACCTAGATTATATCCGCCTTGGCGCATCGCCTGAACGACATATCGATCGCCTACACCTGTTCGCAACAGGTTAAGCCCGCGACCTGTAAGGTGTTTTTCCAATCCCATATTGGACATAACCGTCGCTACAAGCGTATCCTCTGCAAGGCGGCCCAGATCGGCCCATTGACAGGCGATTAATCCCATCAACTGATCCCCGTCTGCGACTTTGCCTTTTTCATCGATTATCATGACCCGGTCAGCATCACCGTCCAGACAAATGCCAACATCCGCACCTGTGCCTATAACCATTTGTGCCGCAATTTGCGGATGGGTAGAACCACAGTTAGAATTAATATTGAACCCATCCGGTGTAATACCCATCGGTATAACCTCTGCACCTAGTTCCCACAAAACTGTCGGGGCAGCTTTATAACCAGCACCATTTGCACAATCAATAACCACTTTAATGCCATCTAAAACTTTACCACGCGGGAAAGCGGTTTTGGAAAACTCCATATACCGGCCTAAACCATCATCAATACGTTTGACGTGGCCAATGTTTTCAGGGGCAGCAAGATTAATTTCACCGTCAACAAGTTGCTCTATTTCTTCTTCCGCAGTATCCGACAGTTTAAACCCGTCTGGCCCGAAAAATTTGATGCCATTATCATGGTAGGGATTGTGCGAAGCTGAAATCATAACCCCCACATCTGCACGCATGGATCGCGCCAACATGCCCACGGCAGGTGTAGGCACCGGCCCCAACAAAAACACTTCCATACCAGTAGAGGCAAAACCTGCGGTTAATGCCGCTTCAATCATATAACTGGAACGACGGGTATCTTTGCCAATCACCACACGGTGACTTTTTTGGTCACGCCTAAAATAGCGCCCAGCAGCGGCCCCAAGTTTAAGGGCCATTTCTGCCGTCATTGGATGGGTATTTGCCAAGCCGCGCACACCGTCAGTGCCAAAATATTTACGCCCCATTAATCTAATACCTTTTATAATGCTGCCTGCCAAAGACGAACCGCTTGTTTCGTTTGCCAAACATCGTGCACCCGTAGAACCTGCACCCCTTGTCGCAAACCTTCTAGGGCTATTGCAATAGAACCCGCAACCCGATCAGCGGGTTTTTGCGCAAGACCTATCTCACCTATGAAGCGTTTTCGTGAAACACCCAGTAAAACAGGGCATCCTATGCCGTGAAATAGCGACACGCCTCGGATCAGTTGCAAATTGTGATCTATGGTTTTGCCAAATCCAATGCCAGGATCAAGAACGATGCGTTCTTTGGCAATGCCCGCATTTACACAAACCGCCACCTGATCGCATAGATGGTCATAAACATCGAGTAGTACATTTTCATAAACAGGGTTGTTCTGCATGATTTTTGGGTCACTTGGACTGTGCATCAAACACACAAAGGGCTGTTTTTCCACGACAAGTGGCAAGCTTTGCGCATCATAACGCAGGGCTGTCACATCGTTGAACATTACTGCACCCGCATTCAATGCGGCACGTGCAACGCCCGCTTTACGTGTATCAATCGATAGTGGCGTTTTAACTTGCGCTGTTTTCAAAGCGTCGATCACAGGTTTTGTACGTGCAATTTCTACATCAATTTCTACAAAATCTGCACCTGGGCGCGTAGACTCTCCACCAATATCCAACAAGTCAGCACCTTGTGAAATCAATAGATTTGCCTGTTCTACAGCGCGCGCAAAACCATAATGCTGCCCGCCATCCGAAAAACTATCGGGGGTTACATTCAATACCGCCATGATTTTGGGCGATGCCACCTCCAAGCCGCAAACAGGGGCGCGTGCGCTTGTTAGGTTTTCAAGTGTATCACTGGGTATTTCACAGGCTGGAATTATAACTGATTTTTCATTTCGACTAATCCGTTCAGCATGTGAAAACCACGCCCAACCGTCTGCCAATACATGTGCGGTATCAGGCCTGACTGCATCTGTTTGCGCGAGGGGGCGATAGTAATACATCTATTTAATCCAATATCTTACGGTAGAATATTACAGTTTCTGTTTTCTCAAATCCCAGCCGCTCGTGCATTATTTGTGATGGGTAATTGCTAAGTTCCACATCCGAACCAAACTCTTTGAACCCCGCCATTTGTGCCTTTTTTTCCAGATACTGCACCAAAGCTTTGGCAATTCCTTGGGCGCGGTATTCTTCACTTACCCAGACACCTTCCAAGAAAGGCACCGGTTGCGAATTGCATCCATTTGCATAATCACGCAGCGCATATTCAGCAAAACCAGCAGAATGTTCCCCTACCAAAGCTACATAAGCAGACCGTTTGCTGGATTTAAATATGCGGTTCATTTCGGCTACTAATGCTTCATCAGTATAGTTTGGCCAGAGCCGCCGATACATACTTAACCACATGTCATGATCGGATTTGCGAATTTCACGTATCAAAACATCCATTTCGCTTATCCCTTATACTTGCCGCTATTTTAGCAGCCCTGCCCGTAAACTGGCAAGCCTCTATATGTCTGTAACCGTCTTAATCACACGTACATTCAGCATAGTATCTTCAACTTCATAATGACTAAGCACAGATATTGAAGCATTTGAAAATTCTTCCGCAAACCATTGTGCCAAGGCCAGTGGTGCATTTGGCCCTGCAACTGGTTTATTTACCGCATCCAATACAATCTTTGAAGGCGCCCAAACAGATAATTGGCCATTATTTATCGCCCAATCAAGTTCTGTGCGGCTATCAACCACTACACACCGATCATCTTTTGCAGCCAAAACCCACGCGTTTTGTTCTATGGATAACAAACCAATACGCCGATCAAGCAGTGCTTTACCCGTTTCAGGCTGCACTTCCAATGCTGGCTCTAGGCAAATAATAACAGGGTTTTGATGCGATTTTAACGCATCCAACCATTCCGTAAGCTTTTTACCGTGCAAAACATGATTGGGCATAAACACAATCATTGCACCCTTGTTTTGTTCATCAACAGCAACGCTTTGCGCATTTTGTTTGCTGCGGGTGATTTCAATACCCAAGGTTCCGGGAATACGATCCAGTTTTTCAATACCCACATGAACACGCATAGCACGCGGGTACAGCAATAAAGCTTCAGCAATACGCTCTGCTAAAGTTTCCAGCAAATTCAACCGTTCTGCTGCCAGTTGGGCATGAATTGCCTCGGTGATTGTATCATAAGATAGAACCAGATCGACATCATCAAAGTCAGCCGCAGTGCTGTGTGCTACCTCTAACACTACGTTAAACCTGATACGTTGCAATGCACCGCGTTCAGATTGAAAAGCACCAATATCTACCTCTAGGGTGAAATCTCGCACACAAATACGATCTAATGGATCCATAGTAGTTGAAGGGTCTTGGGTCATGATTATACTCGCTTTACACAACCACGTACCGCCCCAAAGAAACGATCACAAGTATAAATTTCAGGCTTTAACCACGGTAAAAATAATGTCTGCCAACTTTTGCCGTACGGTGAAATTTACGTGACCAGCTTGGGCTAACAGAGCGGCTATGATAAAATGTCGCCCCTTTTGTTATTGTGCGCGGCTTACCATCTAACATTAGGCGCGCAACTTTACCAACCAGAACATAGGCTTTACCTTCAGAAAAAACTTCGGCGCGGCCATCACATTTATATGAAAACTGGCAAGCATATTTTTTACCAGACGTGGTTCCTTGACCAATCACAGCGCAAACAGAACTTGGAAACTTACGACTGTCACGGCGGTTCAAAATAACTTCAGCCACGGCAAATTGCCCCTGAAGTTTTTCACCGCGTGCTTCAAAATACAGCGCTTCGGTTAAACATCTCCATTCGGAATTCCCGTTTGCACGTGGAAGCGCATTAATCTGTTCTATTGTGGTTACATTTCGACCAGTTGAACTTGCTCCCAAATATCCTTTTAGCGGGGCTTTGCCAGTTAGCATATCAACACGTTCAGAACTAACTGCCTGAAATGCTACGCGTTCATCTGTAAGATGTGACGCTAGTTTTACCCGAATATCAATAGGACCATCAGCAATAGCAGATGAGCCATAAACCAAACCTGTAACTGTAATACCCAGCCCTTGGGCCAAACGCTTAACCATTGTTGTCATAACATTGCTCACTATATCGTGGGTTCAAAACCATACAAATTACGCGCGTTCTACAAAATCATACGCTGTCTTGTCTAGTTTTCGGCATACCAAAACCACACAACTGTTACATTTTTGTTAAATTTAACTTTTTATATCGTGAAAACAATATTCTTGAAATAAAATTACCTATTTGTCGTTAGATATTGCCGCTTGTGCCGCTGCAAGTTTTGCAATCGGCGTACGAAAGGGTGAGCAAGACACGTAATCAAACCCTGCTTGGTGGCAAAAAGCAACTGATTGCGGATCTCCGCCATGTTCACCGCACAGACCCAAAACCAAATCTTTACGTTCTTTTCGCCCACGTTTACTTGCCATTAATAACAACTCACCCACACCATCCACATCAAGCGAATGAAAAGGGTCTTCATCAAACACACCGTGGCTTACATAATCGCGCATAAATCGACCTGAATCATCACGACTAAGACCATATGTCATTTGCGTTAAGTCATTGGTTCCAAAACTGAAAAATTCAGAACTGCGGGCAATATCACCTGCACGCAATGCTGCACGTGGTGTTTCAACCATTGTCCCCAGTGAATAGGTCAAATCCACACCAGTTTCGTTTTTCACAGCTGCAAAAACCGCATCCACACCAGATTTCACCAATTCCACTTCGCGGTTGGCAGAAACCAAAGGCACCATCATTTCTGGCACAACTTTAATATTGCTTTCTTTGTAAATCTGCGCGGCCGCTTCAAAAATTGCCCGTGATTGCATATCGTAAATTTCTGGCACCATAATGCCCAAGCGCACGCCGCGTGTACCCAACATAGGGTTAAACTCACGCAAATCATCGGCCCGCGCGGTAATTTTGGAAAGCGGCAATCCCATAGCGTCTGCAAGGGATTGCATTTCATCGCGTGATTGCGGTAAAAATTCATGCAAAGGCGGGTCAAGCAGCCTAATACAAACTGGCAGGCCTTCCATTATCTTGAACAATTCAACAAAATCAGAACGTTGCATTGGAAGCAACAGATCAAGTGCCGCTTGGCGATCACTGTCAACATCTGCAAAAATCAACTCTCGCATGACATTTAAACGGCCCGCTTCAAAGAACATATGTTCGGTACGCACCAGCCCGATGCCATCAACATTAAAGTCACGAGCAATACGGGCATCTTGTGGCGTATCGGCATTGGCCCGCACACCAAGTACACGCGCCTCATCCGCCCAAGCCATAAATGTGTTAAAAGCGCCGCCAAGATTGGGTTGCACAAGCTTTGGTGACCCCAGCAAAACCTCACCCAAACCCGCATCAACTGTTATGGTATCACCTGCATGCAAAACCACGCCGCCCGGTAGGGTTAGGTTTTTCCCGCGCACATCTACCTTCATGTCGCTCACACCAACAATACAAGGCACACCAATGGTACGTGCAACAACTGCCGCATGGCTGTCACGCCCGCCTTTTGCTGTTAAAACCGCTTGGGCTGAATGCATTCCGCGCACATCTTCAGGTGTGGTTTCTACACGCACCAAAATACAGGGTTCTTCACGTGCCGCACTTGCCTGTGCCGCATTAGCGGTAAATACAATTTTACCCGTTGCAGCCCCCGGGCTTGACGAAATACCACTGGTCAAAACTTCGCGTTTCGCTTTTGGGTCTACCAAAGGATGCAAGACCTCATTTAAACTGCGTGGGTCAATCCCCAGCAATGCATTTTCTTTGCTAGATATGCCAGCCTCTACCAACTTAACCGAAATTGCCACGGCAGCCCTGACAGAGCGTTCAGCCGTGGTTGCATCCAATATTGCCAGATTACCGTCCTGCAAAGTGAATTCCAGCTGCATCTCATCACCAAATGCAGTGCGCGCAGTTTCTGAATAATCTTTTAACTCGGCCAACGCTGTAGGATATACATCTTCTAATGACGGGCCACGCGGGTCTTTACTTAGAAAATGTGCTTTGGCTTGGTCTTCTTGTGCATCGCGCCCTTGGGATTGCGACAAATAGCGACCATGCGCCATTGTTTCACCTGTTTGCACAGAAATAAATTGCCCAACGCCTGCACCACATTCACCACGGCCAAGTCCCAATGCCATTTCTTGCACAATCAACCCAAGCCCTGCATTTGCAGGCGCACCTTGCGCCATACGCAAAATACGTGCGGTTGTGCCATCCCACGCCTTTACAAAAGAGCGCAATGCTTTGCGTAGCTGGCGCACAGGTTCTTGTGGAAACAACTCACCTACGTTCTGGTCATAAAGCGCCAGCGATGATCCAAGCACGGCAGCGTAATCAACTTTACTTTTTTTGGTGTGCAGTAAATATAATTCTTCGAACCATTCAGGGTCTAATCTAGCAACTTTTACCGAATAATCTTGCACAAATCGTGCATATAGCGCGAGTGCAGCATTTTCGCCCAAAGGGGCTTTCAGAATGTTACAAGTGGCTTGGTTCATGCCCAAATTCAGCAGGGCATCTGGCCCCCCCCAAACCCGTTCAAGCGGGCTTGCACGCACAGACACCAAACACCCTGTTGAAAGTTCATCAAGAAAGGGCCACTCTTCTGGGAAATCCTCATTCGCAATCGCCTTAACCGCATCCACCGACAGACCCCATGCCTTTGGCACAGGCAGGCCCGCCCCCATCAAAGTCACTTGGGTTGCTGCGCGTGCGCCATAAACCTCTGCAGGTGCATCTGCCCCTGATGTCAAAGCCAATATCCGTGGAAAATCTGCCATAACGGCCCTCATTGATGTGACTTTTAGTCTAACGCCATTTAGAAACGCCTGACAAGTGTTTGATCTGTCGCGGTTTTAACCTTCGATAAGCGTGAAATCCGCAACCTGACCCATAGTTTTGCGAATATGCCCCAAAAGGTTCAACCGATTGCGCCGCACAATATCACTGTCAGCATTGATCTTGACCGCGTCAAAGAACCCATCGATGGGTGCGCGAAGCCCTGCCATAGCGGCCATAGCCGTGGCGAAATCCTCTGCCTTGATCGCAGGCGCAATGGCTTCATCCGCCGTGGCAAGGGCCGCAAACAGAGTGCGTTCGACATCGGTTTCAGCATATTTCACATCCGCCCCATAGGAATATTCAACACCATCCTTGGCCTCTGCCTGTGTCAAAATATTATTCGCCCGCTTAAAACCCTGCAACAAATTGGTGCCATCATCAGTCTTGATGAAAACCTGTAAGGCTTCGGCACGGTTTGCCAAAAGCATAAAATCATCATTGTTTGGCATCGCAAGACAGGCATCTATGATGTCGTGGCTGACGCCTTTGTCTTTTAGGTAAACCTTTAGACGGTCGTGGAAGAAGTTTAATAAGTTGGTGCAATTTTCGGGGATACTTTCCAGTAAATGCTCTAACCAAACTTGATCTTCAGAAAATGTCTCTTTGCCTTTTTTCAACACGGCATCCAATACCGCCTGTAATGCTGCCCCAAACACCCCATGATCTGCAATTTCGCGCAAAAGTTCCTTTTCAAGGAACTCTTCCTTCGCAACATCAGTATTACGGTCCAAAAATACTTTATGACGGATCAATTCAGCGTCTATGTGGGAAGATAAGTTAAACCGTACTTTATTCTCTAATATCAACCGGATAACGCCTAATGCGGCGCGACGAAGCGCGAACGGGTCTTTCGACCCAGTTGGTTTTTCATCAATCGCCCAAAACCCTGTCAGCGTATCAATCTTATCAGCCAATGCCACGGCAACAGAAACAGGTGCATTTGGCACTATATCCGACGGGCCAAGTGGCGAGTAATGCAACTCACAAGCGTCAGCAATGGCATCATCCAACCCAGACTTTTGCGCATAATATTTACCCATAACCCCTTGTAATTCAGGGAATTCATAGACCATTTCAGACATAAGATCAGCCTTGGAAATTTTCGCTGCCGCCTCTGCCATATCGGCATCAGCCCCCACAACAGGCGCAATTTCACGGGACAATGCAGAAATACGCGCAACACGCTCGGTCTGTGTGCCAAGTTTGTTATGAAACGTCACATTTGAAAGTTTTGCCGCCATATCATCCAGTGACATCCGCAGGTCATTTTCCCAAAAGAACTTCGCATCAGACAGACGCGCAAACAGCACCTTTTGGTTGCCAGCCAAAATAGTCGCCCCATGATCGACAGTTTCACGGTTGGCCACTGTGATAAACTTCTCTATCCGTCCCGTTTTAGGATTGCGCACACTGAAAAACTTCTGATGTTCACGCATCGATGTTTGCAGCACTTCAACCGGCAGGTCCATAAAGTCATCGGCAATATCGCCCATCAACACAACAGGCCATTCCACAAGGCCTGCAACCTCTGCCAACAATCCTGCATCTTCCACCACTTCCAGACCGCTTGCGAACGCCATGTTTTTGGCATCTTCCCAAATGTGATTGGCGCGTTCCTGCGCGTCCAGCATCACATAGGCTTTTTTCAACTCAGCGCGGTATTGGTCAAAATTGTTGACACTAAACCATTCAGGCGCATGAAAACGGTGGCCTGCGGTCAGGTTAGCACTTTCAATGCCGTCCACATCAAAACCTACCACTTCTGCCCCATCATCGGCAGACAGCACACATAGGATAGAATGCAACGGGCGCACCCATTTCAACGTACCCTGCCCCCAGCGCATTGATTTCGGCCAAGGGAAATTACGGATCACTTGCGGGATAATTTCGGCAATAATATCAGCCGCAGGGCGCCCTGGCTTTTCAATCACCGCAAAATAGGTCTGGCCTTTTTTATCATCGCGAATTTCCAACTGATCCACAGTCAGCCCAACACCACGCAAAAATCCCTGCAATGCTTGTTCAGGCACGCCTACACGCGGGCCTTTGCGTTCTTGGCGCACATCAGGGCTTTGCGCCAGCAAGCCTTCAACGGTCAGGCACAAACGACGCGGCGTGGCAAAGCCCGCAGCAGAGCCATATGTCAGCCCCGCATCAACCAAAGCATCTGTCACCAGCTTTTTCAGATTATCCGCCGCACGGGCCTGCATACGTGCAGGAATTTCTTCGGAAAACAGTTCTAACAGCAAATCAGCCATGATTATTCACTTCTCGTTCGATGTAGCTTTGTAAAAATTCAGCAGGGTTTGGGCAACCTTCGGGCAAATCGTTGCCACTAAACTGCGCCTCACCACACGCATTGATCTGACGCCACATATAGGCGCGACCATCGGGATATTGGGTGATATAAGTATCAAACCCATAAGGGTGATTTTCATCCGCTAAAATTGCAGTGGCCGCCCCTGATTGTAAATCAGCCGTCATTTTTCCTGCGTCAAAACAGTCAAAAGAACGTGGTGCGCGCAACGGTGTCGCTTGGGCTTTAAGCGCGTCTGACGGCACATAAGCCCAGTTAACCTTGAAACAAGCCCGCATTTTCAGGGGTGAGGTATCTGCGTCAATCCCCTGATAGTCACTGACAGGTTGCAAAACACCGTTAACCGAAACCGCAACAACACCCGTGACAGCGGTGTAATAAGCCCGCTCAATCGAATACCACAGACCAACCCCCGCAAAAGCAGCCAACAGCAACAATACTATGATAATGGGCTTACCGCTCACGCCGCTGCCCCGCCCGCATCGGTTAGCACAAACGCATCTGCACACAACTTGGCCAACGCACGCACCCGCCCAATATATGCTTGGCGTTCTGTGACAGAAATAACGCCACGTGCATCCAGCAGATTAAACAAATGACTGGCCTTGATGCACTGGTCATAGGCGGGATGCACCATGATAATTTTCTGACCCGTCTTGGGGTCTATATGAGGTGCCGCCAAAATACGCGCACATTCGGCTTCGGCATCTTTGAAATGTTGCAACAATATATCCGTATCAGCCACATCAAAGTTCCAGCGTGAATATTCTTGCTCGGTTTGTTTGAAAATATCCTCGTATTTCAAAGGGATACGCGCATCAGGTGCGTTAAACGGCATGTCCATCACATGATCCACACCCAAAACATACATCGCAAGCCGTTCCAACCCGTAGGTTAATTCACCCGACACTGGGTGACAGTCATAGCCGCCAACCTGTTGAAAATAGGTAAATTGCGATACTTCCATACCGTCACACCAAACTTCCCAGCCCAAACCCCAGGCGCCCAATGTTGGGCTTTCCCAGTCATCTTCGACAAAACGGATGTCGTGCAATTCCATATCAATCCCTATGGCTTGCAACGACCCTAAATATAGATCTTGAAAATCAGGCGGGCTTGGCTTGATGATGACCTGATACTGGTAATAATGCTGCAAACGGTTGGGGTTCTCGCCATACCGCCCATCTGTCGGGCGGCGTGAAGGTTGCACATAAGCCGCAGCCCAGTGTTTATTACCCAGTGATCGCAACGTGGTAGCTGGATGAAAAGTACCCGCACCCACCTCCATATCATAGGGCTGCAAAATCGCGCAGCCATGTTCAGCCCAGTAATTCTGAAGCCGTAAAATAATCTCTTGAAATGATCTGGGTTTATCCGTCGCCATAAGCCTGCCCTTTGGGGTGGTGTGTTTGGTGTTCTACTTAGGCAAAGTCTGGTGTGGGGTCAATTAGGGAAGCAGGGTATGGGGGGCGAATAGAGGAGATCTTGCTTTTTGATCAATCTGCAAACCGTTGCATCGGTCGGATCTGCGGCTCGCATAGCCTTTGCGTTAAAATCGGAGTACAAGATATTAATTTCTTAAATTTTAGGCTTACCAAGTGTCACGAAATTTTTAATGGTTCTACTGTCTAATATCTCATCAATCGTAACTTCAAACCATTCTGTTCCTATCCCTCCTGTTAACCTTTTTTTTGCAAACTCTCTATGCAGAGCTGTTTCGAGACCTTTGGCATCAGGAGTTTTAACAAGTAATTTACCAATAGGCTTACCAGCATTTCCAGTGCCGAATTGCTCGATTATCCGGTTTGCTACAGAACTTACTTCACTGCTTTGGTGCCGCCCAATTTTTAAAAAACCAACCTTGTAATTGTCATAAACTGAGTCGCCGTATACATAGACAGCCTCAGGGCCATCTCCCAAATCCCATTTATGCATAGCGTTTGTTATTTCTTGAACAAGGGCAGCATTGGATATTAGACCTCCATACAGGATTTCAAGGTCCGCTCCAGCCCTCAGTTCGTTTTCATTATTAGACCACTTACTGAGTTTGCCGGATTTTTCTTCAACAACTTTAGCCTTTTTAAAACCATTATTTATCAAGCAAAAAATAGCAGTTTCGCGAATTTCTCCGCGCCAACCTTTTCCAGTATCAAATTCAAATCCATCCCCTAAACGTAACGCATACTTTCTAATAGCACCATCAATACTGACAGGAGATTTTCCTTTTAAAATATCACTGATTATTAATTCCGCAGCTTTTTTTTGAAGAGGCCTCATACGTTGGACGATGACACTATGAGAAATTTTATGTAATTTATTCACAATAATATTTTTCCCTTAACAATACAAAATCTGTGTGAAAATTTGAAAGACGATATACGCTATATAAAGGATGGGCTTGTCAAGTTCTTTAAATAAAGTTCCCAATCACTACGACAGTTACCCAAACAACTGCCATCAATTTGCATTTTTAAACCGCGTGTAGCTTGGCATTTAGTGTAGCAAAAAATGGTGCATCGATGCAAAGGCATTTACACGGAATATTATTCACTTTGGGCGGCAGGCAAATCTTCCGTTCGGCAAATATCTTCTTTTTGCATAATTGTTAGCACACCGTTTTCAACAGCATGGGATAAGCCTTGTGCACGATGCAGAAATAAAGTGTGATTGTCGCATGTTTGATCTTGGATTTGGAATGACGCTACTTCTATTCGTAGCTGGGGTCGCCGCAGGTGCCCTGAATGCCGTGGCCGGCGGAGCAACATTTTTTACATTTCCTGCGCTCATGTTGTCTGGCCTTCCACCTCTTGTGGCCAATGCCACTAACTTTGTGGCGCTGGTTCCAAGTAATTTTGCCGCACTTCCTGCCTTTCGGGCGGAACTGAAGGCACTTGGGCGCAAGTTAATAGCACTACTCGTGATTGGGGCCATGGGCGGTCTTATAGGGGCACTTGCCCTTGTTAACCTTGGCGGTGACTTGTTTACGTCCCTTGTCCCCTATCTGATGGGATTTGCGACAGTATTATTCGCAACTGCCCCTTATATTCGGCGCGCAGTTGAACGGCAAAACGGAAGGCCCGCAAATAGAGGTGCAATCGCCCCGATGATCCTGCTTTTTGTGTTTTCAGTATACGGCGGTTACTTTGGTGCTGGTCTTGGCCAGATAATCTTGGCGACACTTGTCTTGAGCGGCTACGATGATTTTCATATCTCAAACGCACTGAAAAATAGCATCATAGCGGCAATCAGCCTGGTCTCTGTTGCCGTCTATGGTTTCAGCGGTGCGGTTTCACTTCCCCATGCGATCATTATGATGATGGGCGCCACGGTAGGCGGGTATCTTGGTGGCTCAATGTCAAAACGTGTTCCCCAAAAGGCGCTCAGGATTGGTGTGATTGTTTTTGGCACTTTGTTAACAATTTACTATTTCGTCTCAAATCCATAAGTATGAGCTGCACCTTCGCACCGTTCGCGCTATCTATTCCTCATAGGGGCCCGTGGCATCACGATCACGGTCGTATTGTTTTATGTGCGTAAACGGCGGCAACCAGCGCTCGCGACGGATGGTCCAGCTTTCGTAGGTTGGTATCAGTTGGTCAGGGGCATCCAGCGATCCTAGGTGTATTTCAATTTCGTCATTACTACGCGCAAAAACGGACGAACCACAACGAGGGCAGAAAAACCGCCCTTTGTAGCCCTGTACCTTGCCATCTACAGTCACCGCATCTTGAGGGAACACAGCAGATGCGTAAAAAAGCGCCCCGTGATGCTTGCGACAATCCAGACAGTGACAAATGCCAACTCTATTTGGGCGGCCCACAGCTACAATCCGCACTTTGCCGCACAAGCAACCGCCAGTGAATTTGCCCATGCCAGTATCCTTAAAAAGTTATGGGAAGAATAACAACAAACAGCACTGTCATTGCAATGGCCGCTTTTTAGGTGTCGCCCCTTGCTGGGGTTCCTACCACCCCATATGGTAAAAAGCCCAAACACGCTCGATGTTCATTGGCAGCCAAGCATCGTAGTATT
>OJDV01000080.1_pt1 | contig 60014 bp, 75 predicted proteins | sample 1592911 | NCBI WGS metagenome assembly OJDV01 (sample SAMN05416860, study PRJEB24817) | seawater metagenome | isolation source: Sea water | place: Canada:Atlantic | collected 2013-11 | reverse complement strand
AGCACAGACGCAGCACCCGGTAGCTAAATAGAAAAGGCCGCTCCCCACAAGGAGCCGCCTTTTTGCTTTGCCAGAGACGTCTAAACAGGGAATCCTCACCAGCACAGCTTGCAGCCGTGTTTTAGCTTTGCGGGAGACGTCAAAGCCCGCCACACGCACCAGAGAGGAAAGCACATGAAAGCCACGCCCCCGCATTTTCCCAGCCCCGAAAAGGTTCATCCTGTTACGCTTCCTGACGGGAGCGCACATGAAGGAACTGTTTTCTTGCGCGCAAAGATATCGCATCCGCGCATCGAAGTTGGCGACTATACCTATGCCAGCGCCCATGTCCCGCCCGCCGATTGGGCAGCGCAACTTGCGCCGTATCTCTATGACTTCAGCCCAGAACAGCTGCGGATCGGGAAGTTCTGTCAGATCGCCGACGGGGTGCAATTCATCACGTCTTCCGCAAATCACCGCTATGACGGTATTTCCTCATATCCGTTTGCGGTCTTTGGCGGTGATCGTGAGGGACGCCCTTCGTTACCGAAAGGTGGCGCTGACACGGTGGTGGGGAATGATGTGTGGATCGGGCAGGGTGCCACCATCCTGCCAGGTGCAATCATCGGCAACGGGGTCATCATCGGTGCAGGCTCTGTCATGGGCGGGGTGATACCAGCTTATTCTATCGTAGCTGGAAATCCCGCCACTGTGCGACGCTACCGCTTTGATCCCGCGGAAATTATCGCGCTGGAAGCCGTCCGCTGGTGGGATTGGCCTATCGATGAAATCCTGGCGCTTGAAGCGGAAATCAGCGGCGCTGACGTTGCCAAACTTGCGGCGATTGCCGCCGCAAGATAATTTCAGTCGCCATCGTGGACTTGTCTAGCTGACGGGAGAAATCGCCTTAGCCTCTGCAAACGATACCAAGCGCTTGCTGTCCTCATCCCACAAATGCAGCCGCGCATTGATCAGGCTCTCGCGGATTGTCATGCGGTTAATATCGGCCAATCCTTCGTGGTTCTTGAGGACTTCAGGCAGGCGATAGAATGGAATGCGGCTGTAGAGGTGGTGTACGTGGTGAATGCCGATGTTCGCCGTCAGCCATTGCAGGGGCGCAGGCAGGACATAGTGCGAGCTTCCGTTGAGTGCGGCCTCGTGCATGTCCCACTCAGGCTCTTCTTCCCAATGGGTCGTCTCGAACTGGTGCTGGACGTAGAAAAGCCACACACCCGTCGTAGCTGCCAGAAGGGTGGACGGAAGAAAGATCAGCAGGATTGGCATGATCCCTCCGAAGTACCAGATCACTGCCAGCGCAGCCAACAACGTCAGGTTCGTTCCCATCGCGCTGATCCAGTACCGGGTTTGGTTCATAAGCCCGAGCGGCAGGCGGTTGCGCAGGAAAAACAGATATCCCGGTCCAAGGCCGAACAGAACAATGGGATTGCGGTAGAGGCGATATTTGAACTGACCAAAGCGGGAGAGCCCGCGATATTCTGCAACTGTGAGGGTATCCACATCCCCGATGCCCCGCTGGGTGAGATTGCCCGACGCGCTGTGATGCATAGCATGGTCACGCTTCCAGACATCATATGGCGTAAGGGTGAGAACGCCCAGAACACGGCCGACCCAGTTGCTCAGCGTGCGGTTCTTGAAGAACGAGGCGTGGCCGCAATCATGCTGGATCGTGAACAGTCGCAGGATGAACGCTCCGTTCACAAGCGAGATTGCAAGCGCCAGCCATCCGCTGACCGAGAGTGCCCACCAGGCCAGCGCCCAAAGGGCGACAAACGGCCCGATTGTAATGCCTAATTCATAGAAGCTGCGTGCGGTGCTGGGGTCGCGGTATTCTGAGAGGACCTTGATCCAGTCGCGTGCGCGCACAGGCTGCTCCGCTTGCTTTGGTAGAGGGTCAAACGGTACGGAAATTTTGTTCATATGCCTGCTTCTTCTAAGGTGTCGCGCACTTGTAAACGATTGCGCGTTTCGAACAACTGTTATTGATGCCGCACCCGTAACGATCAGCTTAACAGGGGAAACATCACCTCTGCGCAGTTGCTTTGCGATGCTTGAGAAAATGGGTGTTTAGCGCTTGCCAGCTGGGGCGACTCGCCCTATACGGCGGCTATTGATCGGGGTGTGCCATTGGCGTGCCCCGTGTACGTTAGACTAAAGCGCGAAGAGGGGGCACGATGAGCGTGCCTCGTCCAATCCGTCTCCATCCCGAAGATAAGGGATTTGTATTATGGCTGCCAGCCAGAACATCCGCATCCGCCTGAAGGCGTTTGACTATCGGGTGCTTGATGCCTCCACACAGGAAATCGTCAACACCGCAAAGCGCACAGGCGCTTCCGTTCGCGGCCCTATTCCGCTGCCGAACAAAATCGAGAAATTCACTGTTTTGCGTGGTCCCCACGTAGACAAGAAATCCCGTGACCAGTTCGAGATCCGCACGCACAAGCGTTTGCTGGATATCGTTGATCCGACTCCCCAGACCGTTGACGCGCTGATGAAGCTCGACCTCGCCGCTGGTGTGGATGTCGAGATCAAGCTGCAGTCATAAGCGTAGGAGGGTAATACTATGTTGCGCTCAGGCGTTATTGCAAAAAAGATGGGCATGACCCGTCTGTTCATGGAAGACGGCAAGCAGATCCCTGTAACCGTTCTTCAGCTCGATAACCTTCAGGTTGTTGCACAGCGTACCATCGAGAAGGACGGCTATGTTGCTGTTCAGCTTGGTGCAGGTACCGCAAAGGCAAAGCGTACGTCACAAGCGATGCGCGGCCACTTTGCAGCAGCAAAGGTTGAACCAAAGCGTAAGGTTGCAGAATTCCGCGTTGACGAGGATGCAATGCTTCCCGTTGGCGAAGAGATCATTGCAGATCACTACTTCGCGGGTCAGTACGTTGACGTTGCGGGCACTTCTATCGGTAAAGGTTTTGCCGGTGCTATGAAGCGTCACAACTTTGGCGGTCTGCGTGCGACACACGGTGTGTCTATCTCCCACCGTTCGCACGGTTCCACAGGTCAGTGTCAGGATCCCGGTAAGGTTTTCAAAGGCAAGAAAATGGCCGGTCACATGGGTGCAGCCCGTGTTACGACCCAGAATCTTGAAGTTGTTAAAACAGACACAGCCCGCGGCCTGATCATGGTCAAAGGCGCTGTTCCAGGCTCCAAAGGTGGCTGGGTTACGGTCAAGGATGCGGTGAAAAAGCCGTTCCCCGAGAACGCGATTGTTCCAGGTGCTCTGGCCTCCGCCGCACGTGAAGCCGCTAAAGCAGCCGAAGAAGCAGCAGCCGCTGCAGCAGCAGAAGCCGAAGCAGAAGCAGCACGCCTTGCAGAAGAGCAGGCAGCAGCCGAAGCAGAAGCGCTGAAAGCAGCCGAAGCAGAAATCGCAGCAGAGGGTGCCGAAGCGGCAACCGATGATGCAGACAAGAAAGAAGGTGACGCATGAAACTAGATGTCATCAAACTCGACGGCGGCAAAGCAGGGTCCATCGACCTTGACGAAGCGCTGTTCGGTCTCGAGCCACGCGCAGACATTCTGCACCGTGTGGTCCGCTGGCAGCGTAACAACGCGCAGCAGGGTACGCACAAGGTAAAGACACGTCGCGAAGTCAGCTACTCCACCAAGAAGATCTACCGCCAAAAAGGCACCGGTGGCGCACGCCACGGCGCACGTTCGGCTCCGATCTTTCGCGGGGGCGGTATCTACAAGGGGCCAACCCCTCGTAGCCACGGCCACGAGCTGACCAAGAAGTTCCGCAAACTGGGTCTGCGTCATGCACTCTCCGCAAAGGCAAAAGCCGGCGCGTTGGTCATCATTGACGATGCAGCATCCGACGGGAAAACCGCCGCTCTGGCCAAACAGGTTAAGTCCTTGGGTTGGAAGCGCGCGTTGATCATTGACGGCGCGTCCGTCAACGAGAACTTCCTGCAAGCCGCGCGTAACATTGACGGTCTGGATATCCTGCCAACAATGGGCGCAAACGTATATGATATCCTGAAGCGTGATACACTTGTCATCACGAAGTCAGGCATCGAAGCACTGGAGGCCCGTTTGAAATGAGCGCGAAACCAGAACACTACGACGTGATCCGCAAGCCGATCATCACTGAAAAAGCCACCATGGCCTCCGAGAACAACGCCGTTGTTTTTGAAGTCTCCATGGACAGCAACAAGCCCATGATCAAAGAAGCCATCGAGGCGCTCTTTGGTGTTAAAGTGAAGGCGGTCAACACCTCCATCACCAAGGGTAAAGTAAAGCGCTTCCGCGGCCAGTTGGGCACACGCAAAGACGTGAAAAAAGCCTATGTGACGCTTGAAGAAGGCAACACAATCGACGTCTCCACAGGCCTCTAAGCCCGTTAGACGCATGTAATGAAAGGCCCTCGCAGAGATGCGGGGGCCTTTCGCATTGGCGCGTAACGTAAATCCGCCGATCACGACGCTTGATTTTATAGTCCTTGCTATTGTGCTGCCAAAGGCGCATGAGGGCGGTGCGACGTTACTATATCTATCGGAATTACTGCTCCTTACGGCTCAGTCATACGATCTTTGAACTGACTTAGCCGACCTGCCGCATTTCGTGGGCAGTTAAAATAAGGAATACGATAATGGCCACTGGTACAGTAAAATGGTTCAACACAACTAAAGGCTTCGGCTTCATCGCGCCCGATGGCGGCAGCAAAGATGTATTCGTACACATCTCCGCCGTTGAGCAGGCAGGCCTCACAGGTCTCTCCGATGATCAGAAAGTTACTTTCGACATCGAAGCCGGCCGCGACGGTCGCGAATCTGCGACAAACCTCGCACTGGCATAAGTTGGTTCAGCTCCGCGAGGAGCTGATAGGTTAGAGAATTTTGAAGGGCGTAGCTGCGAAGCTGCGCCCTTTTTCGTGTGCACTCTACAGATTGGAAAGAGGCCTGTCGGACCGCAGTTAGGCAAATCCATTCTGCGCTGTCAGTCTTTTTAATCACCGTCTGTGTGCGTGGAGTCCACGGCCTCACCTTGGGATCAAAATCCTCTATTCTCTGAACTTGCCGATCGCCGCTATGATTCAATCTATGCAATCAAAAGGATACAGAATGGATTTTGCACGTAACCTTGCCTCATCGGACCGGATCGCACAGATTGTCGTTGGCGCTCTTCTGGTGTTGGGTTCCCTCACGGGTACAATCGGCTTCTGGGGCTGGCTCGGTGCCATCCTATTTGCCACAGCAGGTATGAACTTCTGCCCGATCTACAAAGCACTGGGCGTCAAAACCTGCACTGATTGTTAAAGACACCGCTTGTCGCGCGGCCCCTGTCGACCTGCTGTGCAATCGCGGATATAGTGATGCTGAGCAGTGCGGTTTCGATTATGCCTTTCATGTCTTGACCGCGCGCCGCCGTGCCCCTATCAGACCCCATCGGCACAGCCCCAGATTCGTCTGGGGCTTCGTCTTTGTGCACGGATCAAACCGCGCATACTACTCAGGCACCTACGGGGGCCTATAACCACAGCGCACCTACGGGGGCGCATAAGCAAAACGGAAGACAGAGAACATGGCACTCAAGTCGTACAAACCGACGACGCCAGGCCAGCGTGGGCTGGTACTGATCGACCGTTCGGAGCTTTGGAAAGGTCGCCCTGTCAAGGCCCTCACTGAGGGACTTAGCAAGCACGGCGGACGGAACAACACCGGACGGATCACAATGCGTCGCAAGGGTGGTGGTGCAAAGCGCCTCTACCGCATCGTCGATTTCAAGCGTAACAAACTGGACGTCACCGCGACGATCATGCGCATTGAATATGACCCGAACCGGACCGCGTTTATCGCGCTCGTGAAATATGAAGATGGTGAGCAGGCCTATATCCTTGCGCCCCAGCGTATCGCCGTCGGCGATCAGGTGATCGCTTCGGCCAAGGCCGACATCAAGCCTGGCAACGCAATGCCATTCTCCGGCATGCCCATCGGTACAATCATCCACAACATCGAGATGAAGCCAGGCAAAGGCGGCCAGATCGCCCGTGCTGCGGGTACCTACGCTCAGTTTGTTGGCCGTGATGGTGGCTACGCCCAGATCCGTTTGTCTTCGGGCGAACTGCGTCTGGTCCGTCAGGAATGCATGGCCACCGTTGGTGCCGTGTCCAACCCCGACAACTCCAACCAGAACTACGGTAAAGCGGGCCGCATGCGTCACAAAGGCATCCGCCCGAGTGTTCGTGGTGTCGTTATGAACCCGATCGACCACCCGCATGGTGGTGGTGAAGGCCGGACCTCTGGTGGTCGTCATCCGGTTACCCCATGGGGCAAGCCGACTAAGGGTGCAAAAACCCGGAACAAGAAAAAAGCGTCAAGTGCACTGATCATCCGTTCACGCCACGCCAAGAAGAAGGGGCGTTAATTTATGTCTCGTTCAGTATGGAAAGGTCCTTTTGTTGACTCTTATGTCCTCAAAAAGGCCGAAGCCTCCCGCGAGAGCGGTCGCAACGAAGTGATCAAAATCTGGTCGCGCCGTTCCACGATCCTCCCACAGTTTGTTGGCCTGACGTTCGGCGTCTACAACGGTCACAAGCATATCCCAGTAAACGTCACTGAGGACATGATTGGTCAGAAGTTTGGTGAGTATTCGCCGACCCGCACCTATTATGGCCATGCAGCCGACAAAAAAGCGAAGCGGAAATAAGCCATGAGCAAGGATAAAAATCCCCGCCGCGTGGCAGACAATGAAGCACGTGCAAAGCTGCGCATGCTCAAGACGTCACCGCAGAAACTCAACCTCGTTGCCGCAATGATCCGTGGCAAGAAAGTGGACAAGGCCCTCACGGACCTGACTTTCTCCAAAAAGCGGATCGCAGTAGACGTGAAGAAATGCCTTCAGTCCGCGATTGCCAATGGCGAGAACAACCACAACCTCGACGTAGACGAGCTGATCGTGGCCGAAGCCTATGTAGGCAAGAACATGACACTCAAGCGCGGTCGTCCGCGTGCGCGTGGCCGTTTCGGCAAGATCCTCAAGCCTTTTGCGGAGATCACCATCGTCGTGCGCCAAGTTGAGGAGCAAGCATAATGGGTAATAAAGTCAATCCAATCGGCATGCGCCTTCAGGTTAACCGTACATGGGACAGCCGCTGGTACGCCGATACAAAAGACTACGGTGACCTTCTTCTTGAAGACCTCGCAATCCGCGATTTCATCAAGAAAGAGTGTCATCAGGCGGGCATTTCCCGTGTGATCATCGAGCGTCCGCACAAAAAGTGCCGCGTTACGATCCACACAGCACGACCTGGTGTGATCATCGGCAAGAAAGGTGCAGACATTGAAGGTCTGCGCAAGAAACTTGCCGCGTTCACCGACTCCGAGTTGCACCTCAACATCGTTGAAGTGCGTAAGCCCGAGCTGGATGCCGCCCTCGTTGGGGAAAGCATTGCACAGCAGCTCGAGCGTCGTGTGTCCTTCCGTCGCGCGATGAAGCGTGCGGTACAGAACGCCATGCGTATGGGTGCCCTTGGTATCCGTGTGAACCTCGCAGGCCGCCTTGGCGGTGCCGAGATCGCGCGTACTGAATGGTACCGTGAAGGTCGCGTGCCTTTGCACACACTGCGTGCGGACATCGACTATGCCCACGTTGAAGCCATGACCGCCTACGGCATCATCGGCATCAAGACGTGGATCTTCAAAGGTGAGATCATGGAACATGATCCCGCTGCCCGTGACCGCAAGGCACAAGAAATGCAAGACGGCCCAGCACCTCGTGGTGCCGGCGGTCGGCGTTAAGGAGTAGATCATGCTACAGCCAAAACGTACGAAATTCCGTAAGCAGTTCAAAGGCTCGATCAAGGGTCTTGCAAAGGGCGGGTCTGACCTGAACTTTGGCACCTACGGCCTGAAGGCGCTTCAGCCTGAGCGTGTAACCGCACGCCAGATCGAAGCCGCACGTCGTGCCATGACGCGTCACATGAAGCGTCAGGGCCGTGTCTGGATCCGTATCTTCCCAGACGTACCTGTCACCTCCAAGCCCGTCGAAGTACGGATGGGTAAAGGTAAAGGTTCCGTGGACTTCTGGGCCTGTAAAGTGAAGCCTGGCCGCGTGATGTTCGAAATCGACGGCGTCAACGACGACATCGCCCGTGAGGCGCTTCGCCTTGCCGCGATGAAGCTGCCGATCAAGACACGGGTCGTGGTCCGCGAGGACTGGTAACCGACGCACCCGCGTAAGCGGGTGCTGTCGAGCTGGAGGCAGGGTATTTCGCAGAAATGCCCGTTTCGGCCCCGTTAAAAATGAAAAGCCCCCGCTGTGATGAACGGCGGGGGCTTTTTTTATTTCCGGTGCAAGCGTATAGCATCTGCCATCTAGGCAGATTGGAATACGATGAGAAAAATTTCACCACATGACGTTCTATGGGATTTTGAAGCCCAATTGGAAGAACAGTCGGATTATTACGATAGTTCTTGGAACAAATTGAAGAGAGGACAGCAGCGAAAAATTGCTACAGAGAATTTCGTTCTTTCTGTCGGAGTGATGTTTGAAGGCTTCATCAACGACCTTATCCTTGCCTATGCAAATAGAGACTGTTCGAAGGTAATGGATCACCTTGAAAGCAGTGTGAAACACTCTTTTGCTAATAACAGTAAAGCAGGAAGGGCATTTGCTAAATTTGGTGAATTCAAGCGGCGAAAGCACTTGAGCAAACAAGAATTGAAGGAGGTTCTTGATCCGAATGGGCGCAATGTCTCATTTCCAGACTATTCTGCTATAGAAACTCAAGCAAGGCAGTGGCTTGTACCTTTGCACTGTGAGGCTTTCGTAGCGCTATCAGCAAGAGATAGAGCAGTAGTTGATGCGACAATCGCTGCCAGAAACAACATGGCACATCGTAGCAAGAGCTCTTTGGACAAGGTAAATTTGGCGTTTGAAGCAGGTCCGCTGCACGATACCGGACTCAGACGTGTTCAAAATAGGATTCAGCGAGTTGGGCACTATCTCAAAACTATGCCCAACGTAAATATAGAACAAACGAGAGCTGATATTTTGGCCGGCCTACTTGGGCAGGCTGCAGAGCGGCTTGTCATTGAGGAGGAATAGCGGCTTAAGTTGTATCGCGGCGCTCAACAGATAGTACTGCATTCTATGGTTGCTCTGGATATTGAGCGAAGAGGCAGCTAATCTCTACTAAAGTCACACAAAGGACGCCCCTCCCATGAAACACGTCCCCAAACCCACCACCGACGCCGACCTCATCGCGGAGTTCCTCAACAAAGGCGGCGAGATCAAGAAGGGCAAGACCAAGCCGATGCCTGCCGATCTTGGCCTCTCCAACAACCAGTGGGGCAACAAGATGACCAAGGAGGAGAAGGCTTTGGTCAAGGAGCAGGAAGAGGCGCGGAAAAAGGCGCCGAAGTAGCATGGCCCGCGTCATCCCCGAGCGTATGATCGCCGAGATTGAGGGCGATTTCGTTGTCTTCATCATCGGCATGCGGATCAACCGCCCTTGGATGCTGCATAAATGGATACCTGCAACGTTCGCCATGCCGCGCATGCTGGCCGAGTTGAGCAAGCTCCCAAAAGAAGAGACAGGATTTCTGGGCTACAACAACATCGGCTTTGGCCTGGTCCTGCAATACTGGCGCAGCTTCGAGCATCTGGAGGCCTATGCCACCGCCCGTGACCGCGCGCACCTGCCTGCCTGGTCCGCCTTTAACAGAGCGATGCGTGATGATCGCGGCGCTGTCGGAATTTTCCACGAGACATTTCTGGTGCAAAGCGGCCAGTACGAGACGCTCTATTCGGGCATGCCGCCGTTCGGTCTTGGCAAGGCGAGCAAGCTTGTACCCGCGAGCGCTAAAACCGCCAGTGCGCGCAAGCGCCTAGGCCGTGATTAGGCCCAAGCGTAGTTGAACGATACTGAAATCCGGTCTTCCTCGCTCATGTTCATCGGCACCTCATGGCGAATGAAGCTCTCCCATAAAAGCACATCGCCCACCGCAGGGGCAACATAGGCAAAGGTGCGCAACTCCTCGCGCGCGTCTTTCAGACGGGCAGGGGCCGCCATCATCATGGGCAGACGCGGGTCTTCGAATTTGATCGCACTCGCCCCCTCGGGCATCGCGACATAGGTCGTGCCTGAAATCACCGAATGCGGGTGGATGTGGCCCGAATGGGTGCCGCCTTCGGGCAGGATGTTGATCCAGATGTCTTCCAGCTTCAGCTCCCGCCCGTCCAGATCAAGCTCCAGATCTGCTGCAAATGCCGCCACATGGCTTTCGATCGCTTTGATCACATCGGCAAAAATCGGAAAGCGCCAGCCAAGATCCGTCAATGATGCATAGGACGTATAGCCCGGAAACCCGTTCTCCTCACACCATTCCTGCCCGGCCTCGTCATCCTCCGCGATAGAGTAGCACGACGCCTCCAGCTCGGCAGTGTCGATGTCGCCCAAGGGCGCTTGGTACAGGCGGGTCACGAAGAGGGATTTGATATGTGTCATACAGAGGTGTCTAGCGCGCCACGTGGCGGTGCGCCAGTGCCAGTACCTTTGACATCTTTGCCGCATTCCGCTGCTTTTTTCACGCCAGCTGAAACGCCCGATTTACCGCTGCGCGCTCCGTCGTGCTAGGGTCGCTTCAAAAGCAGTACATAACAGGCAGGACAAACCCATGCTCGACCAGAACCCGATGACTTTCCTTCTTGAGGCCTCCAAGCGCGAGAGCTTTGAGCATTTCCGCGATCACATGGAACAGGCCATGCTGTTTCGCAACAAAAAGCAGCAGCGCCTTTATAACGTGCGTCGCGCAATCAAGAACGAAATCGAAGGAGGGCTTTATGTCGAGTTCGGTGTCGCCAAGGGGGACGGTTGCCGCACCTTCGGTGAGGTTCTGGGAGAGCATGATCTGACCCTTACAGGCTTTGATAGCTTCGAGGGGTTGGAGGAGGACTGGACCGGCATGCACACAGGCCGTCAGGCCGGGGCGTTCTCGACAAAGGGCAAGCTGCCCGAGGTGCCTGACAATGTCGCCTTCGAGGAGGGTTGGGTGCAAGACACGCTGCCGGGCTACCTCAAGGCTAATGGTAAAGCGCCGTTTGCCTTCATTCACATGGATATGGACACCTATACCCCTACGGCCTATGCGCTCGAGGCGGTCAAGAGCAGGCTGCGCAAGGGGACTGTGATCCTCTTCGATGAGCTTTACGGCTACCCGGGTTGGCGGCACCATGAATACAAGGCCCTGACCGAAACGCTGTCCGAGGGCGACTACCAATACATCAGCTTCTCGGCAGAGGCGGTGGGCATCGAGATGCTACGCACACCCAAGAAATAGACTGTCGCGATTAGGGGGTTGCGTGGGGGCCTGAATGCGCCTAAACGGCCCTCTCTACCCATGTACTCCACGGGAATCAGGGTCATGCGCGCGCGCAGCCTTCTCGTGATGTTGAAAAGGAAGCGGCATGAAAGCCAACGAATTGCACGACAAGACGCCGGACCAGCTCCGCGACGAGCTTGTTAACCTGAAAAAAGAAGCGTTCAACCTGCGTTTCCAGCAAGCCACTGGCCAGCTGGAAAACCCTTCGCGTCTTCGCTCCGTCAAACGTGACGTTGCCCGCGTGAAAACAGTTTTGAACCAAAAAGCAGCATCCGCTGCAACAGACGCGTAAGAGGAGCTTAGTAGAATGCCAAAGCGTATCCTGACAGGCACCGTAACCTCGGACGCCAACGAACAGACAGTCACCGTATCCGTAGAGCGTCGCTTTACTCATCCGGTTCTGAAGAAGACCATTCGTAAGTCCAAGAAATATCGGGCGCACGATGAGAACAACACATTCAAAGTGGGCCAGCAGGTCCGCATCATTGAATGTGCACCACGATCCAAAACCAAACGTTGGGAAGTGATCACTGCGGAAGCATGATCGTTCACGCAGTCACCCTTAGGGGCGGCTGCGTTATCCATTCCGGATAGCAATATTAATCGAAACCCTAGGGATCAGGCACGCATCGCCCCCTACAGGTCGGGAGAAACCAAATGATCCAGATGCAGACCAACCTGGATGTTGCTGACAACAGTGGCGCTCGCCGCGTTCAGTGCATCAAGGTCCTGGGTGGTTCCAAGCGTAAGTACGCATCCGTAGGCGACATCATTGTCGTCTCGGTCAAGGAAGCCATTCCACGCGGCCGTGTAAAGAAGGGTGACGTCCGTAAGGCCGTCGTCGTTCGTACCGCAAAAGAAGTTCGTCGTGACGATGGCACCGCCATTCGTTTTGACCGCAACGCAGCAGTTATCCTCAATAACTCCAACGAGCCTGTAGGCACGCGGATTTTTGGGCCAGTTGTTCGTGAATTGCGCGGCAAAAACTTCATGAAAATCATCTCACTCGCTCCGGAGGTGCTGTAACCATGGCTGCTAAGCTTAAAAAAGGTGACACTGTCATCGTTCTGGCCGGCAAGGATAAAGGCAAAGAGGGTAAGATTACCTCTGTTGATCCAAAATCCAACAAAGCTGTTGTCGAGGGTGTAAACGTTTACGTCCGCGCCACGCGCCAGTCACAAGACTCACAAGGTGGTCGCATCCCCAAGTCGATGCCGATGGACCTGAGCAACCTCGCGATCAAGGATGCCAACGGCAAGCCTTCGCGTGTTGGCTTTAAAATGGACGGCGAAAACAAAGTGCGCTTCGCCAAAACAACAGGGGATGTCATCTGATGCTCGATACCGCAGCTTATACCCCCCGCCTCGAAGCCGACTACAACGACCGCATCCGTGCGGCGCTGAAAGAAGAGTTCGGCTACAAGAACGACATGCAAATCCCGCGTCTGGACAAGATCGTCCTGAACATCGGTTGTGGTGCTGCTGCTGTCCGTGACAGCAAAAAGGCCAAATCCGCTCAGGAAGACCTCACACTGATCGCCGGTCAAAAAGCAATGACAACCATCGCCAAGAAATCCATCGCTGGTTTCCGCGTTCGGGAAGAAATGCCAATGGGTGCGAAGGTCACACTTCGCGCGGACCGCATGTATGAATTCCTTGATCGTCTGATCACGGTTGCAATGCCCCGTATCCGCGACTTCCGCGGCATCAACGGCAAATCCTTTGACGGCAACGGCAACTATGCCATGGGCCTCAAAGAGCATCTCGTGTTCCCCGAAATCGATTTTGATAAAATCGACGAGAACTGGGGCATGGACATCATCATCGCAACTACTGCGAAAACCGACGCCGAAGCGAAGGCAATGTTGAAACTGTTCAACATGCCCTTCAACTCGTAAGCGGGAAGGACATTAGATATGGCTAAGAAATCCATGATCGCACGCGAGAAGAAGCGTGAAGCACTGGTCAAAAAATACGCCTCCAAGCGTGCGGCGCTGAAAGCAATCATCAGCGACGAGACAAAGCCGATGGAAGAGCGTTTTCGCGCGACCCTCGACTTGGCGAAACTGCCACGCAACTCTTCGGCTGTGCGTTTGCACAACCGTTGCCAGCTGACAGGTCGTCCACACGCGTATTACCGCAAATTGAAAATCTCGCGTATCGCGCTTCGTGATCTCGGCTCCGCAGGCCAGATCCCGGGCATGGTCAAGTCGAGCTGGTAAGGGAGCATATTGATATGACCGATCCTATCGCAGATATGCTGACACGCATCCGCAACAGCCAACTTCGCGGCAAATCCACAGTCATGACACCAGCTTCCAAGCTGCGCGCATGGGTGCTCGATGTGCTGGCCGACGAAGGCTATATTCGCGGCTATGAGAAGATGACGGGCGCCGACGGCCACCCCGCCATCGAGATCAGCCTCAAGTATTACGAAGGCGAACCTGTTATTCGCGAGCTGAAGCGGGTCTCCAAGCCCGGTCGCCGCGTCTACATGGGCTCACAAGACATTCCAGCGGTCCGTCAGGGCCTCGGCGTGTCGATTGTCTCCACCCCACGGGGTGTGATGTCGGACGCAAACGCACGCGCAGCCAATGTTGGCGGCGAAGTGCTCTGCACCGTATTCTAAGGAGAATTTGATGTCTCGTATTGGTAAAAAAGCGGTCGATCTGCCCAGCGGTGTAACAGCCTCTGTGTCTGGTCAGACCATCGAAGTGAAAGGCCCCAAAGGGGTTCGTACCTTCAAAGCAACCGACGATGTGACCATGACTGTTGAAGAGAACGCGGTAAGCGTAACTCCTCGCGGTAAGTCCAAGCGCGCGCGCCAGCAGTGGGGCATGAGCCGCACTATGATCGCGAACTTGGTCACTGGTGTCACCGATGGTTTCAAGAAAGAGCTTGAAATCCAGGGTGTTGGTTACCGTGCTGCCATGACTGGCAACACATTGAAACTCAACCTCGGCCTGTCCCACGACGTCGATTACACCGCACCCGAGGGTGTGACTGTAACCGCGCCAAAGCAGACCGAAATCGTTGTGGAAGGCATTGACGAACAGCTTGTTGGTCAAGTCGCTGCGAACATCCGCGCATGGCGCAAGCCCGAGCCCTATAAGGGCAAAGGCATCCGCTATAAGGGTGAATTCGTCTTCCGCAAAGAAGGCAAGAAGAAGTAAGGACGCACAGAATGGCAAACAGCAAAAGACAACTGTTCATCAAACGCCGCTTGCGCGTTCGGAACAAACTTCGTCGCACGAACCGTGGGCGCATGCGCCTCTCCGTGCACCGCTCCAACAAGAACATCAGCGTTCAGCTGATCGACGATGTGAACGGCGTAACAGTCGCTTCTGCATCCACGCTCGAGAAGGATCTTGGTGTGGTTGGCAAAAACAACGTCGAAGCCGCGACAAAAGTGGGCACGGCAATCGCCGAGCGCGCGAAGAAGGCGGGCGTTGAAACGGCCTACTTCGATCGTGGCGGTTTCCTCTTCCACGGTAAAGTGAAGGCCTTGGCCGATGCCGCCCGTGAAGGTGGTTTGAAAATCTAAAGACTGTAGGGGGCGCATGTTGTGCCCCCTCGATGACCCGGGAGCCTCGCTCACCAAGGGTTGCGACAACAGGGCACCCGCCCGCAGATTAAGGAGGCCAGCATGGCCAGAGATGACAACCGTGGCGGTAACCGCCGCAACCAGCGCGACGAAGCGCCCGAATTCGCTGACCGTCTGGTCGCGATCAACCGCGTATCCAAAACTGTAAAAGGCGGTAAGCGCTTTGGTTTTGCTGCTCTCGTCGTCGTAGGCGACCAGAAAGGCCGCGTAGGCTTTGGTAAAGGTAAAGCGAAAGAGGTCCCCGAGGCCATTCGCAAAGCCACCGAGCAGGCAAAGCGCCAGATGATCCGCGTGCAACTGCGCGAAGGTCGCACGCTGCACCACGACATGTCCGGCCGTCATGGCGCGGGCAAAGTGATCATGCGCACAGCCCCAGAAGGTACCGGTATTATTGCGGGTGGTCCTATGCGCGCCGTGTTCGAGATGCTCGGCGTCAAGGATGTTGTGTCCAAATCCATCGGCTCCCAGAACCCCTACAACATGATCCGCGCCACCATGGACGGATTGAAAAAAGAGCAGTCACCACGCTCCGTTGCACAGCGTCGCGGCAAGAAAGTCGCCGACATTCTGCCCAAGCGTGACGATGCTGCTGACACGTCCACTCAAACCGCTGAGGAGGCATAAGCATGGCCAAGACTATCGTCGTAAAACAGATCGGCTCCCCGATTCGTCGCCCCGCAGACCAGCGCGCCACACTTGTTGGCCTCGGCCTGAACAAAATGCACCGCACCCGTGAGCTGGAAGACACACCTTCCGTCCGCGGCATGGTTCGCAAGGTCAGCCACATGGTCGAGATCATCGAAGAAAAAGGCTAAAGTCGCGAGACGGCCCTTATCTTTGACAATTATTGAAACGCCCTGCATCAGATGCGGGGCGTTTTGCTTTTGGGATCTGCTCAAGTATTCAAAAGGTGGATTTTCGGCTCAAAATTCCCCTAACCTTATTTTTCCGTCTCGTTATGAGTAGTACGCACTTTACCCACGCCTGACCGTCAAGAGCCGTAAGAATGATCCAAGCCCCCTCGCGATTTGACGCTATTGATAGTGCCAAAGGCATCGGAATTGTTCTGGTTGTGTTTGGGCATGCTTGGCGTGGCGCTTTCGGTGCGGGACTTTTCCCCGAAATTGCAGTCTTCAACGCGATTGATGCTGCTATCTATGCGTTTCACATACCGCTGTTCTTCTTTCTGTCGGGTCTCGTGTTTCTCGATACCCTCGCGAAATACGATATCGGAGCGCTATTGAAAGGGCGGGTAACGCGTCTGTTGTGGCCTATGGCCCTCTGGACCTGGATTTTTTTCGCGATCAAGCTGTTTGCAGGGGGTGCGGTGAATGATCCCGTCTCACTCAGCGATGCACCGCTCCTGCCGCTTCCGCCCTATGAGCATTTGTGGTTTCTTTGGGCGCTGTTTACCTGTCACACAGGCGTTATCCTGCTCTACTTTGCCGCTCTGGGCCGTCTGTCACGGACTGTCGTTCGATTCATCATGGGCGCGGCGGGCATTGGCTTGGCGTATGTGCTTCCGCAATTGTCTGTGCCCTCACTGGTTTGGGGGGCGACAGTCGCGCATTTACCCTTTTTCCTGATTGGTGTCGCAGTTGCTGATAGCACCATAGAAGGCTCAACTGCCAGAATGACGGCGTTTTTGGCGGCCTTGGTCTTTGCCGGACAGTTGTGGCTGGTGGCTATCAGTGGGCCGATCAAACAGTCCGCGCTGTCATCCTCCCTCATTGTGTTGTTTGCCTGGATGGCATGGCCTCAAGTTGACCGAGGCGGCGATACGGCTGTTTTGCGGGGCTTGCGGTACTTGGGCAAACTCTCGATGGTGATCTACCTGACCCATACAATCTTCTCAGCCGCCCTGCGCATTGTGATGGTGCAGCTGGAGGTTGATGATCTGGCTCTTGTTGTAATGGCTACGACGGGTATCGGTCTTGTGGCACCGCTTGCGGTGCTCTGGGCCGCCCGTAAAGCGCGGGCGGTTAAACTGTTGGGTTTCTAGCACAGTGCGCCTCTTGCCTCAGATGCAGGCATCCCCTATACGCCGCAAGTGGCCTCGAATCTGGCTACTGTATTGTAACGCCGCGTTTGCTCACTCCCGTCGCTGGGGAGCACATCCGGCAAAAGGAGAAGCGACATGAAACTGCACGAACTTTCAGACAACGAAGGCGCCACCAAACCCCGCAAGCGTGTGGGCCGTGGTCCAGGTTCCGGCACCGGTAAGATGGGCGGCCGTGGTATCAAAGGTCAGAAATCCCGCTCGGGTGTGGCGATCAAAGGGTACGAGGGCGGCCAGATGCCCCTCTACCAACGTCTGCCAAAGCGCGGCTTTAACAAGCCGAACCGCAAGACATATTCCGCGATCAACCTCGGTCTGATCCAGAAATTCGTCGACGCAGGCAAGCTCGACATCAAAGCAACCATCACCGAAGACGCGCTGGTCGCGGCAGGTGTGGTACGTCGCAAGCGTGACGGCATCCGTATCCTCGCCAAAGGCGACGTAAGCGCGAAGCTGAACCTCGATGTGACAGGCGCGTCCAAATCCGCCATTGAAGCTGTCGAAAAAGCAGGCGGCTCCCTGACCGTCAAAGCGGCGGCAGCGGCAGAAGCCTCCGAATAACCTTCGGACTTGTGGGCGGCGCGCGCGCCGCTTACATAGTGTTTCAAGTTTTCCCAAACGCCGCCCGCCGGAAAACGGTTCGGGCGGCGTTTTGTTTGATAAAAAGAGAGCCTTCACATGGTATCTGCCGTCGAGAATATGGCCGCCAATTCAAGCTGGTCCGCCTTTGGCAAGGCGACCGACCTGCGTCACCGCATCCTTTTCACGCTAGGTCTGCTGATCGTTTACCGTCTGGGGACGTTCATCCCCGTGCCGGGCATCGACGGCGGCGCACTGCGCGACTTTATGGAGCAGGCGGGGCAGGGCATCGGCGGCATGGTTTCCATGTTCACGGGTGGCGCATTGGGCCGCATGGGTATCTTTGCCCTCGGCATCATGCCCTATATCTCGGCTTCGATTATCGTTCAGCTTCTGACCTCTATGGTGCCTGCGCTCGAGCAGCTCAAAAAAGAGGGTGAGCAGGGGCGCAAGAAGATTAACCAATATACCCGCTGGGGTACTGTGGCGCTGGCCACGGTGCAGTCTTACGGCCTCGCCGTCTCGCTTGAAGCGGGCGACATTGCCGCTGATCCTGGCTGGTATTTCCGCATTGCCTGCATGATCACACTGGTCGGTGGTACGATGTTCCTGATGTGGCTGGGTGAGCAGATCACCGCGCGCGGCATCGGCAACGGCATCTCACTCATCATCTTTGTCGGCATCATCGCCGAGGTTCCCGCCGCCATTGCACAGTTCTTCGCGTCTGGCCGCTCGGGTGCCATTTCCCCTGCGCTGATCGTCGGGGTGCTGGTCATGGTCGTAGTCACCATCATGTTCGTGGTGTTCATGGAGCGCGCCTTGCGCAAGATCCACATCCAGTACCCGCGCCGTCAGGTCGGTATGAAGGTCTATGATGGTGGCTCCAGCCACCTGCCGGTCAAGGTCAATCCATCGGGCGTTATCCCTGCGATCTTCGCCTCGTCCTTGCTATTGCTGCCCGTCACGATCAGCACGTTTTCGGGTAACTCCACCAATCCTGTGATGTCTTGGCTGCTGGCCAACTTTGGTCCGGGTCAGCCGCTGTATCTGCTGTTCTTCGTGGCGATGATTGTGTTCTTTGCCTACTTCTACACGTTCAACGTGGCGTTCAAGCCTGACGACGTAGCTGACAATTTGAAGAACCAGAACGGCTTTATCCCCGGCATCCGTCCGGGCAAGCGGACGGCAGAGTATCTTGAGTATGTGGTCAACCGTGTGCTTGTGCTCGGCTCGGGCTACCTTGCGGCGGTCTGTATCCTGCCCGAAATCCTGCGCGGACAGTTTGCCATTCCATTCTACTTCGGCGGCACGTCCGTGCTGATTGTGGTCTCGGTCACGATGGACACCATTCAGCAAGTACAAAGCCACCTGTTGGCGCATCAATATGAAGGCCTGTTGGAAAAATCGCAGTTGCGCGGTAAATCTGGCAAAGGTCGCAAGAAACGGAGCCCTGCACGCAAATGAATATTATCCTTCTCGGACCACCGGGTGCTGGCAAAGGCACCCAAGCAGGCTTTCTCGTAGAGAGCCGTGACATGGTACAGCTCAGCACGGGCGACATGCTGCGCGAAGCAAAGTCCTCAGGCTCTGAGATGGGTAAGATCGTTGCAGAGGTTATGGACAGCGGCGCACTTGTCACCGACGAGATCGTCATCGGTCTGATCAAGGAAAAGTTGCAAGGCGACAATAAGGGCGGTTTCATCTTCGATGGATTCCCCCGCACCTTGGAACAGGCGGATGCCTTGGCCCAACTGCTAGAGGCCGAAGGTCAAACTCTCGATGCGGTGATCGAACTGAAGGTCGAGGATGAGGTTCTGGTGGACCGTATTCTGGGCCGCGCTGCAGATGCAGTGGCAGCCGGTGGAACAGCACGCGCCGATGACAACGCCGAAAGCCTCAAGACACGTCTGATGGCCTACTACAAACAGACCTCGCCGCTGATCGGTTACTATTATGCGAAGGGCGGGCTTACCTCCGTCGACGGTCTGGCGGATATGGCTACCGTACAGAAAAGCATTGCTGCTGTTCTCGACGCCTGATCAATCATTCCTTCCTTCTGGGTGCCTTCAAGGCACCTGTAGGGATTTTACGCGATGAAGCCACACCGCGTTTTTGACGGCGACCTGCTCAGAGCTGATCTGTTCAATCCCGAAGCGCCGCGGCTGTTCGTATCCTTCAGGCAACGCGTCGCCGAAGCAGGTACGTTTACGGATGCCACGCCTGTGGGGAGCTTTGTGGGTCACGGCTTCGCCCGTTTGCATCTTCAGGCATAGTACAACGATTGGTACATCAACGATGAAACCGATGCGTTGGATAGCAGACTGGCCGAGCTAGGTGAGAAATACAGCGGGACCCTCGCAATGGGTTTTTCCATGGGAGGCTACGCCGCCCTGCGGTTTGCAAAGGCTTTGCGCATTCGTGATGTGCTGCTGATCTCGCCTCAGGTTTCTATCCATCCGGACGTCGTGCCATGGGATCGCCGTTACCGCGCAGATGCAGGCTCATTTGACCGGACACGCGGTGATCTCGGGCTTCACGGACACAAGAGTACCCGAGGATTGGCCATATACGATCCGTTCCGTCCTAAGGACCGACGGAACGCACAGGCGATCCAAAGCTTGTTTCCCCAAATTCTGCCGTGTGGCTTTGCCGGCGGGGGTCATCCTGCAACGCAGGTTTTGCGCTTAACAGCGGGGCTCGGAGCGCTGCAAACTGGTTTTCGGAAGGGAACATTGTCGCGCAAGCGGGCCGTAGCTCTTCACCGCGCCTCGCGGGCAGAATCACCGCTCTATTGGCGCCGATTGGCAAAAGCTGCGCTTGCTCATAATAAGAATGAACTGGCCCAATTCGCGCAGGCACGTGAGATGGAATTACACAACGCCACCAAGGGTTGACGCCCTGCGAAAAAGCCCATACTGAGCGCTATCTCATGCGAGAATCAAATTATGTGTACGGTCGCTCCATATACATAAGATCACCTGATCAGCTGTAGCCCGTTGGCAAAGACGCCTCGGGCTTACGTTGTGAAAAAAGGGTCTGGTATAACGGACCCGCAACGAAAAGGAATTGCACACGTGGCACGTATTGCCGGCGTAAACATCCCGACTGCAAAGCGGGTTCCAATCGCCCTCACTTATATCACTGGTATCGGCAACACTTCAGCAGAAGAAATCTGCGAAGCGGTCGGTATTGATCGTACTCGCCGTATTAACGAGCTGTCGGACGCCGAAGTTCTGAAGATTCGCGAATACATCGACGAAAACTACACCGTTGAAGGTGACCTGCGTCGTGACACTCAGATGAACATCAAGCGCTTGATGGATCTGGGTTGCTACCGTGGTCTTCGTCATCGCCGTAACCTGCCCGTTCGCGGTCAGCGTACACACACCAACGCACGTACTCGCAAAGGCCCCGCAAAGGCCATTGCCGGTAAGAAGAAATAAGGGAGGGCACGGATCATGGCACGCGATACAAAACGCACCAAGAAGAAGGTCTCCAAAAACATCGCCGCAGGTGTGGCGCATGTGAACTCTTCTTTCAACAATACAAAAATCCTCATCTCCGATGTGCAGGGCAACGCGATCTCTTGGTCGTCTGCTGGCACGATGGGCTTCAAAGGGTCGCGTAAATCAACGCCCTATGCTGCTCAGATGGCTGCCGAGGATGCAGGCAAGAAAGCACAAGATCACGGCGTCAAGACGCTCGAAGTTGAAGTGCAGGGCGCAGGTTCTGGCCGCGAGAGCGCATTGCGCGCACTGGCCGCTGCCGGTTTCAACATCACTTCGATCCGTGATGTGACACCAATGGCCCACAATGGCTGCCGCCCACCAAAGCGTCGCCGCGTCTAAGCAGCGATTATTCTATTTGGGTTCGCGTTCACACGCGGACCCTTTACGACTTTTTGAAGCCTCGGGAGTTTGCACCGGACGGACATACGGATGCGAACAAGAATGGAGGGACTAATGATCCACAAAAATTGGGCCGAATTGATCAAGCCAACACAGCTTGACGTAAAACCCGGCAATGATCCTGCGCGTCAGGCCACCGTGATTGCAGAACCGCTCGAGCGTGGTTTCGGCCTCACGATGGGCAACGCGCTGCGCCGCGTTCTGATGTCATCCTTGCAGGGTGCCGCGATCACATCCGTACAAATTGACAATGTTTTGCACGAGTTTTCTTCCGTTGCAGGCGTTCGTGAAGATGTCACCGACATCATTCTGAACCTCAAAGGTGTTTCCATCCGCATGGAAGTCGAAGGGCCCAAGCGCCTGTCGATCTCTGCGAAGGGTCCAGGCGTTGTGACGGCTGGCGATATCAGCGAATCCGCTGGCATCGAGATCCTCAACCGCGACCATGTGATCTGCCACCTCGACGACGGTGCAGACATCTACATGGAATTGATGGTCAACACAGGCAAGGGCTATGTTTCTGCCGACAAGAACAAGCCTGAAGATGCGCCCATTGGTCTGATCCCGATCGACGCGATCTACTCGCCCGTCAAAAAAGTAAGCTATGACGTTCAGCCGACCCGCGAAGGTCAGGTTCTGGACTATGACAAGCTTACCATGAAGATCGAGACTGATGGCTCCCTGACGCCTGACGACGCCGTGGCCTTTGCCGCGCGCATCCTGCAGGACCAGCTGGGCATCTTCGTCAACTTCGACGAGCCAGAGTCTGCGTCCCGTCAGGACGACGACGATGGTCTTGAGTTCAACCCGCTTCTGCTTAAGAAAGTGGACGAGCTTGAGCTGTCCGTACGCTCTGCCAACTGCCTCAAGAACGACAATATCGTCTACATCGGTGATCTGATCCAGAAGACCGAAGCAGAGATGCTGCGCACGCCGAACTTCGGCCGCAAGTCCTTGAACGAGATCAAGGAAGTGCTGTCAGGCATGGGGCTGCACCTCGGCATGGACGTCGAGGACTGGCCGCCGGACAACATCGAAGATCTGGCCAAGAAGTTCGAAGACAACTTCTAAAGCCATTGAGGGGCGGGGCATGATCTCCGCCCTCTCTACAGACTGGGTTTCGACCCCAAGGAGAGTTGACGCTACGCACGTCAGCCAGACAAAGCAAAACCGCCTGTAGAAGGCACCAAACTGGAGAAGAAATATGCGTCACGCACGTGGATACCGCCGTCTCAACCGCACACATGAGCACCGTAAGGCGCTCTGGGCCAACATGGCCGGCTCGCTGATCGAGCATGAGCAGATCAAGACAACCCTGCCCAAAGCAAAAGAACTGCGTCCCATCATCGAGAAGATGATCACGCTGGCCAAACGTGGTGATCTGCACGCCCGTCGTCAGGCCCGCGCGCGCCTCAAAGAAGACCAGTATGTCACAAAATTGTTCGACATCCTCGGCCCTCGCTACAAAGACCGCCAAGGTGGCTATGTTCGTGTTCTCAAAGCGGGCTTCCGCTATGGTGACATGGCGCCCATGGCGATCATCGAATTCGTAGACCGCGATCGCGACGCCAAAGGCGCTGCTGACAAGGCCCGCGTTGCAGCGGAAGAAGCCGCAGAATAAATCATTTCAAATCATTGAGATGCAAGAGCCCTGCCATTTGGCGGGGCTTTTTGTTTTGGGCGCAGTATCGGGATATTTTTGACCAAAAAAAATAGAGCGGTTGCATGAGGCGCGGTCGCTGCGCATATCTGAAGGCATGAAGTATTTCGTTTTGATCTTTACGCTGATTGCTGGACCGCTGAGTGCCCAGCAGGTGCCGCAATCGCAAGCTGAGGTGCAAATGAGTTTTGTGCCTGTTGTGAAACAGGCCGCTCCGGCGGTGGTGAATATCTATGCAAAGATCGTTCGTGAAGTGCGGCGGACGCCGTTGCAGTCCGATCCGTTCTTCGAGCGGTTGTTTCGTGACCCTTTTGTAGACCGTCAACCGCGTGTGCAGAACTCTCTTGGTTCGGGCGTGATCCTTTCTGCGGACGGGATCGTGGTCAGCAACTATCATGTTGTGGGCATGGCGACAGACATCCGTGTGGTGCTGAATGACAGGCGTGAGTATTCTGCACGTGTCCTGCTGGGCGACGAGGACAGCGATCTTGCTATTCTGAAGATTGATACGCCTGATGCCCTCCCGTTTCTGGATCTGCGCAAGAGCGACAGTGTGGAAGTGGGAGAGCTGGCACTGGCTATCGGAAACCCCTTTGGTGTGGGCCAGACTGTGAGCAGCGGCATCGTCTCAGGGTTGGCGCGTTCGGGTGGTTCTGGCGGGCAGGGACGTGGCTATTTCATCCAGACGGATGCGCCGATCAATCCGGGCAATTCGGGGGGGGCACTGGTGGACACGGCTGGTCGGTTGATTGGCGTGAACACCTCCATTCTGACGCGTTCGGGCGGCTCGAACGGGATTGGTTTTGCGATCCCTGCTGATCTGGTGGCGGCGTTTGTGGCGCAGGCACAACAGGGCAATCAGACGTTTGGGCGCCCTTGGGCGGGCATCAGTGGTCAGCCATTGGATGCGGATATGGCCGCGACGCTGGGCTTTGATCGCTCAGGCGGAATCATCATTTCCGGTCTGCATGCGGCGAGCCCGTTTTTAGAAGCGGGGTTGGATGTGGGTGATGTTATTCTGGCGGTGGGCGGTCAGCCTGTGAACACTCCCTCCGAGATGATTTACCGCATGAGTGTTGCAGGGCTTGGCGCGCAGGCAGATGTCAAGTTCAGCAGGCAAGGGGTTGAGCAAGAGACAGCTGTCGCGCTTATTGCGGCGCCCGAGGTACCAACCCGTGATTTACTGATCTTGCCAGAGGAAAGCTTGTTTCCGGGTCTGTCGCTCGCGCGGATCAATCCGGCGGTACTGGCGGAGCTCAACCTGCCGCTGGAGGTCGAGGGTGTGGCCGTCACGGATGCGGGGCCATATGCCGCGCGCGCGGGCCTGCGCGCGGGTGATGTTATTCTGGAGCTCAATGGCGTCGCGCTGACACACCCTGATGAGGCCGGCGCGATTTTATCAGGTCAGGTGCGGTGGATCGAGATGATCGTGCAGCGCGGTGCGCAGCGCATGAGCATGCGGTTCCGAGGTTAGTATGGCCGACTTGTTTGGAGCATCGCCTGCCGAGGCACCAAGCGGCCGCAGGCCGCTCGCGGACCGCTTGCGCCCAAAGGCGTTGAGTGAGGTCATCGGTCAATCCCAGATTTTGGGGCCAGAGGCGCCGCTCACGGTGATGCTGGAGGGGGGCACGCTCAGTTCGCTTATTTTCTGGGGTCCGCCCGGTGTTGGCAAGACCACAATTGCGCGTCTGCTCGCCGGTGAAACAGACCTGCATTTTGTCCAGATCAGTGCGATCTTTAGTGGTGTGCCAGAGCTGCGGCGTGTGTTCGATGCCGCCAAGATACGGCGACAGAACGGGCAGGGCACGCTCCTGTTCGTTGACGAAATCCACCGTTTCAACAAAGCGCAACAAGACGGTTTTCTGCCGCATATGGAGGATGGCACCATCCTGCTGGTAGGTGCCACAACCGAGAACCCTAGTTTTGAGCTGAATCGCGCTGTGATGAGCCGTGCACAGGTCTTGGTGCTGGAGCGGTTGGGCGCAGAGGATTTGCACAAGCTGGTTGCGCGGGCGGAGGAGGAGCTGGGAATTGCTCTGCCGTTGGACGCTGGCGCGCGGCAATCCTTGCTGGATATGGCGGACGGTGACGGACGTGCCTTGCTCAACCTGATCGAGCAGGTTGCGGCGTGGAAGCTGGAGACCCCGATTGACAGTGCAACGCTCGGCGCGAGGCTCAGCAAACGGGCGGCGCAATACGATAAGGGCGGTGACGAACACTATAACCTCATTTCAGCACTGCATAAATCAGTGCGCGGCAGTGATCCTGACGCTGCTGTCTACTGGTTCGCACGCATGTTGGAAGGGGGCGAGGACCCGCGCTATCTTGCGCGCCGCATCGTGCGTATGGCTGTGGAGGACATCGGGCTGGCCGATCCGCAGGCGCAGGCGGTTTGTTTGCAGTGCTGGGATACCTATGAGCGTCTCGGCTCCCCCGAAGGCGAATTGGCGCTGTCCCAAGCCGTGATCTATCTGGCTCTCGCGCCCAAGAGCAATGCCAACTACGTGGCCTACAAAGGCGCGCGCAAGGCGGCCAAAGCGACGGGGTCGGAGCCGCCGCCGAAGCATATCCGCAATGCCGCTACTGGGCTGATGAAGGATATGGGGTACGGGGCGGAGTACGCCTATGATCACGATGCCGAGGACGGGTTCTCGGGGCAGAACTATTTCCCAGACGGGATGGAGCGCCCGACGCTTTATGCGCCGGTCGAACGTGGGTTCGAGCGGGATTTGAAAAAGCGGTTGGAGTATTTCGCCAAGCTGCGGGCGCAGCGGGGCAGTTGACTCTTGGCCGCGCGCGCGCGATTGGAGGCCATGATTTCAACCGTTTCTCTCGTCGCCCTTGGGGGTGCTATTGGCGCTGCATTACGTTACCTTTTAGGGGTCGGCGTGATGCGTCTAACGGGGCCGTCAGAGTTTCCGCTGGCGATCCTGAGCGTCAACATCATCGGTTCGTTCCTGATGGGGGTTTTCGTGGTGACCGCTGCGCAGAAAGGGCTCACCCACCTTGGCCCGTTTGTGATGACGGGCGTGCTGGGCGGTTTCACGACCTTCTCGGCTTTCTCGCTTGAGACGGTGACGCTGATCGAGCGCGGCCAGATCGCGGCGGCGGGGGCTTATGTCACGCTGTCAGTTCTACTGAGCATCGGTGGATTAATGTTAGGGCTATGGATTGCCCGAGGAGTGTTGGCATGAGCCAAGTACAGATGATGACGGTCGCCGAGGGCGACGGTGACCAGCGCCTTGATCGGTGGTTCAAGCGGATGTTCCCGCAAATCCCGCAGGGCCGCATCGAAAAGATGTGCCGCAAGGGTGAGATTCGTGTGAACGGGGGCCGTGTTAAGGGATCGACCCGCGTTGAGGTGGGGCAGGAAATCCGTATTCCACCGCTGCCCACGGGCGATGCGCCGCCTCCCCCGAAACGCACCACTGTGACCGAGGCGGAGGCCAAGATGATCCGCGCTTGCGTCATCTACCGCGACGATCACGTGATTGCGCTTAACAAGCCACCGGGCCTGCCTGTGCAAGGTGGCTCGGGGCAGGGGGAGCGGCACGTGGATGCGCTTTCCGAGGCGTTGATGTTTGATCTGGAAGAGAAGCCACGCCTAGTGCACCGTTTGGACAAAGATACGTCAGGCGTGCTGGTGCTGGCCCGCACGCGTGAGTCGGCAAAAGCGCTCACGGCGAATTTCCGTCACCGCGAGACGCGCAAGATTTATTGGGCCGCTGTTGCGGGCACACCGCATCCGCGCAACGGCACGATCAAGTTTGGTCTGGTCAAGGCGGGCGGCCACGGCGCACGTGGCGAGGGCGAAAAGATGTATGCCGTCCATCCCCGCGACGTAGACGAGACCGAGGGAGCCAAGCGCGCGACCACCGATTATTCCGTGCTCGAACAGGTCGGCACCCGTGCATCATGGATGGCGCTCAGCCCTGTTACAGGACGTACGCACCAGTTGCGCGTGCATATGGCCGAGATCGGGCACCCGATTGTTGGAGACGGCAAATACGGCGGCTCGGGGCAAGAGAACATGGGCGATGGCTGGGGCGCGCAATTGGGTGGTGACATCTCCAAGAAACTACATCTGCATGCGCGCAGCCTCACGATCGAGCACCCTGCGACCAAGGCGATGCTGAATTTAGTCGCGCCGCTGCCCGAGCATATGCAACGCACGTGGGATACATTTGCATGGCACACCAAATGGGCACCTGATGATCCGTTCGGAGACGATTGGGGATGAGCGATACGCCACTGCGGCTTGTGATCTTTGACGTGGATGGCACGCTTGTAGACAGTCAGGCGGACATTTTAGGCGCCATGCATCTTGCCTTTGCCGCCGAGGGGCTCGGGACGCCACCGCGGGAGACCGTGCTCGGGGTTGTAGGCCTGTCGCTGGACGTGCTGATGGTAGAACTGGCCCCTGACGCCGATGAGGGAACGCGCCGCCGCTTGGTGCAGGGCTACAAGGATGCCTACATGACATTGCGGGCAGAGCAGGGAGGCGCTGTCTCCTCGCCGCTTTATGATGGTGCGCGTGCAGCGATTGACGCGCTTCAGGCGCAGCCCAACACGCTGCTGGGCGTCGCCACTGGCAAATCAAAGCGCGGGCTCGATAAACTGATCGAAGCGCACGGGCTGGAGGGGCTGTTCGTCACGCGGCAGGTTGCGGATTTCCATCCCTCAAAACCGCATCCTGCGATGCTGTTGGAGGCCCTGCGCGAAACCGGTGTTGAGGCCTGTGATGCGGTGATGGTGGGCGATACCAGCTTTGACATGGATATGGCGCAGGCGGCAGGGATCACGGGGATTGGTGTCAGTTGGGGGTACCACCCTGTGGCACGGCTGGGCGCAGCACAGCATATGTTGGAGCGGTTCGATGCGCTCCCTGCGCTGCTGAATAATATCTGGGAAGGGTGAGAAGATGAGCGAGTGGAAAGCAAAGCGGTTCTGGAAGGCGGCTGCCGTTGTGCAAGCCACAGATGGCTACGCGGTAGAGCTTGACGGGCGGAGCGTGAAAACACCTGCCAAACGGGCGCTTGTTCTGCCGACACAGGCATTGGCACAAGCGGTAGCCACCGAATGGGATGCCCAGACCGAGGTGATCACCCCCAACACGATGCCCGTTACAAAAACGGCCAATGCTGCGATCGACAAGGTGTCGGTGCAACATGCGGAAGTGGCCGATATGCTCGCAGCTTATGGTGATAGTGACCTGTTGTGCTACCGCGCTGACGCCCCCGAAGAGCTGATTGCCCGACAGAACGAGCAGTGGAATCCTATGCTGGATTGGGCTGAAGAGGTTCTGGAGGTGCGTCTGCATCCGCGTACAGGCATCATGCACGCACCGCAGGATGCTGATGCATTGGCCAAGCTTACGGCCCGTACACATGCTTTCAGCCCGTTCGAGTTGGCTGCGTTTCATGATCTCGTGAGCCTGTCCGGATCTTTGGTTCTGGGGTTTGCAGCTGCGATGAAAGCCCGCCCTGCTGAAGAGGTCTGGGATTTGTCGCGCCTCGACGAGAATTGGCAGGAAGAGCAGTGGGGCGAAGACGAGGATGCGACTGCCTTGGCTCTCATTAAGCGCGACGCATTTCTGCACGCTGTTCGGATGTTTGAACTTCTGCATGTTGAATAGACGGTTTTTCAGCCTTCCCCTTGGTAAACCGAGTGGCGTAAGCCGTTTTCGGCCGCAGAACCCTTGACCTTCTTGCAGGAATCCGCCCACAATCACTGCCACTATACGGGCACGCCCCGTGCAGTATCACCGCCGGTGTGCAAAGCGCCGGTACTATCCATCCGAAAAGTGGTGGAAACTCAGGAAGAGGTAAAAATGAAAAAATCAATTATTCTTGGCGCGCTTACCGTTGCTGGTTTGTCTGCTGGTGCAGCTGCCGCAGGTACGATCGACGATGTGAAAGCACGCGGCACATTGAACTGTGGCGTTACAACTGGCCTCGTGGGCTTTGCTGCTCCAGACGCCAATGGCGAATGGCAGGGTTTTGACGTTGCAGTATGCCGTGCGGTTGCTGCGGCTGTTTTGGGCGACGCGACTGCGGTCGAGTTCGTTCCAACAACAGGTAAAACACGCTTCACCGCGCTGGCGTCCGGCGAGATCGACATGCTGGCACGTAACACAACATGGACACTGTCCCGCGACGTAGACCTCAAGTTCGATTTTATCGGCGTGAACTACTATGACGGTCAGGGCTTCATGGTCCCCAAAGAGCTGGGCGTGTCCTCCGCAAAAGAGCTTGATGGCGCAACTGTCTGCATCCAGACAGGCACCACAACAGAGTTGAACCTGGCCGATTTCTTCCGCGCCAACAACATCAGCTATGAGCCAGTGCCAATCGAGACAAACGCAGAAGCACAGCAGCAGTACCTTGCTGGTGCATGTGACGTCTACACAACAGACGCTTCCGGTCTGGCCGCGACACGTGCGACATTCGAAGATCCAAGCGCGCACGCACTGCTGCCCGAAATCGTATCCAAAGAGCCACTCGGTCCGCTGGTACGTCACGGTGACAACGAGTGGGGCGATGTTGTTCGCTGGACTCTCAACGCACTGATCACAGCTGAAGAGCTGGGTGTGTCCTCCGCAAACGTTGCAGAGATGGCGACATCCACAACGAACCCCGAAGTTGCACGTCTGCTGGGTACCGAAGGTACACTGGGCGAGATGCTCGGTCTGGACGCAGATTGGGCCAAGCGCGCAATCGAAACTCAGGGCAACTACGGTGAAATCTTTGCCAAGAACATCGGCGAAGAAACACCAATCGGTCTGGCGCGTGGTCTGAACGCACAGTGGACAGACGGCGGCCTGCTGTACTCCCCACCATTCCGTTAAGCTGCTAATGCCGAGGGGCGCGGGTCAAACCGTGCCCCTCGCGCACACTTAAGATCAAGACGACCACAATAAGCGACCCGACACTGACGTCAAAAGACGCACATTAAAAATCGGGCCAACGGGGATACATATCATGTCGACACTTTCGGACCCACCACAGGGCTCGTTCCGGCTTTCTATGCTGTTGAACGACTCGCGGTACCGCTCGATGACGTTGCAGGCGATTGCCGCGATCTTGCTGGCGCTGGCATTGTTCTATCTCTACTCCAACCTCGCCGCGAATTTACGCGCTGCCGGTTTGAACATCTCGTTCGGGTTTCTGGGCAGCACGGCAGGATATGATATCAACCAGACGCTGATCGAATACACGAGCCAGTCGTCAAACCTGAAGGCCGCCATTGTCGGTATTTTGAACACGCTGCTTGTCGCCTTTCTAGCCTGTGTCACCGCGACAATATTCGGCGTCATGGCGGGCGTTCTGCGCCTCTCGAACAACTGGCTCGTACGCAAGTTGATGGCGGGCTACGTGGAGATTTTCCGAAATATTCCGGTCCTGATCTGGATCATTATTATTTTCACCATCATGACCGCTGTGATGCCGAGTCCGCGTGATTTCCGCGGTGACGATCCCGCGTCTTCGATGCTTTTTGACATGTTCGCCTTTACCAATCGTGGCGTTTACACTCCTGGTCCCTACTTCTCACGTGGCATTGGCGGCGCAGACGGCAGTGTGCTGAATTGGGTGCTGGTGATTGCGACGCTGATCGCGTCCTTCTTCGGGGCGCGGTTCATGACCAATCGTGCCACGCGCATTCAGGAAGAGACGGGCATCCGTCCCAACACACTTTGGACCAATCTCGCGATCTGGCTTGGTCCCATCATCGTTTTGTGCCTGATCCTCGGGCTGAGCTGGGAAATGCCTGCGCTTAAGGGCTTTAACTTTGCTGGGGGTATCAAGGTCGGTGGGCCGCTTATTGCGCTGTGGTTCGCGCTGTCGATCTATACGGGTGCATTTATCGCCGAGAACGTGCGCGCGGGTATTCAGGCCGTCTCCAAAGGCCAGACCGAAGCGGCTGCGGCATTGGGTATCCGTCCCAACCGCATCATGAGTCTTGTGGTTCTACCGCAGGCCCTTCGTGTCATTATCCCTCCGCTGATCTCGCAGTACCTCAACATCACCAAAAACTCTTCACTGGCGATTGCTGTGGGATACGCCGACATCACGGCCACGTTGGGCGGTATTACCCTCAACCAGACGGGCCGCGCGATTGAATGCGTGCTGCTCTTGATGCTGTTCTATCTTGTGATCTCGCTGACGATTTCTGCTGTGATGAACGTCTACAACAACTCTATGAAGCTGAAGGAGCGCTGATATGTCTGATACGCATGAACATTCCATCCCCTTCGTTCGCGAGACGGAACTCCCACAACAGCCCGCGCCGTCAAATGCGGCTGGTCCAGTCAAGTGGATGCGCGACAACCTTTTCGCGACATGGGCGAACGCGCTGCTGACAGTAGCAGCGGCCTACATCCTGTTCCTCATCTTCAGCTCGACATTGCCGTGGATTTTTGGCGGATTGTGGACGACATCCTCCTTGGCTGAATGCCGTGAAATCCTTCAAGGGACGTCAGCGGCGTGCTTCTCGGTGCTGACGGAACGCTGGAACCAGCTTATCTTCGGGTTCAAGTATCCGCCGGAATACTATTGGCGCCCGACTGTGGCGCTGGTGCTGATGTTCGTGGCACTTGCACCTGTCTTGTTCTTCGACCTGCCGCGCAAGCTTTTGATCCTGACAGCGCTCTTTCCCTTTGCAGCATACTGGCTGATCTGGGGCGGTACGATCTGGATACCTATCATGGCACTGGTTGGGTTCATCGTTGGCTATTTCGTCTATGCCCGATTTGTCGCGCAGAACTTCGCACTTGGCTTCTTCGGCGGCGTCGCTGCGGCGATGGTGACGTGGTATATCGGTGGACTGATCGTGCCAATGATCGCGCCTGCTGTACCTGCTCTTGAGGCAGTGCCGTCGCGTGATCTGGGGGGCTTCATGCTCAACATGATGTTGGGCCTGACATGCGTGTCCCTGTCGATCCCGTTGGGCATTGCACTGGCTCTGGGGCGTCAAAGCTCTATGCCACTGATCAAATGGATTTGTGTCGTATTCATCGAATTCATCCGTGGCGTGCCGCTCATTACGCTTCTCTTTGTGGCGAGCGTGATGCTGGCGTATTTCTTCCCGCCAGAGGCGACGGTCGATCTGTTCCTGCGCGTGGTAATCATGATCACGATGTTCTCGGCGGCCTATATCGCCGAAGTGATCCGCGGTGGCCTCGCTGCTCTGCCAAAGGGCCAGTATGAGGCGGCCGACAGTCTGGGCCTTGATTATGCGCAAGCAATGCGTCTGATCATCTTGCCTCAGGCGTTGAAAATCTCGATCCCCGGTATCGTGAACATCGCGGTGGGCCTGTTCAAGGACACCACGCTTGTTTCTGTTATCTCTATGTTCGATCTGGTTGGCATGATCCGCGGTCCCATTCTTGCCTCCACGGATTGGAACGGGGTTTACTGGGAACTGCTTGGCTTTGCTGCCGTCCTCTTCTTCGTCGTGTGCTACGGCATTTCACAATATTCGCAGTGGCTGGAACGCCGTCTCGCGACAGATCATCGTTAAGGAGATCACATCATGGCCGATACAAAACTGAAAGTGTCCGACGAAGTCGCGATCTCTATCCAGAATATGAACAAATGGTACGGCACATTCCACGTGCTGCGCGACATTGATCTGACCGTCTATCAGGGTGAGCGGATCGTTGTCTGTGGCCCGTCGGGCTCGGGTAAGTCTACGCTTATCCGCTGCATCAATGCGCTGGAAGAGCACCAGAAGGGCTCGATCGAGGTGGATGGCACGCTGCTGTCCTCGGACCTCAAGAACATTGACAAAATCCGCTCCGAAGTTGGCATGTGCTTTCAGCACTTTAACCTCTTTCCGCATCTGTCAATCCTCGACAATCTTACGCTGGCACCAATCTGGGTGCGCAAGACGCCAAAGAAGGAAGCCGAGGAAGTCGCGATGCACTTCCTTGAGAAGGTGAAAATTCCCGATCAGGCGGATAAGTTTCCAGGACAGCTTTCGGGTGGCCAGCAGCAGCGTGTGGCCATTGCGCGTTCGCTCTGTATGAAGCCACGCATCATGCTCTTTGACGAGCCGACATCCGCCCTTGACCCCGAGATGATCAAGGAAGTTCTGGATACTATGATCGAGCTGGCTGAGGAAGGTATGACCATGATCTGTGTAACACACGAGATGGGCTTTGCCCGTCAGGTCGCCAACCGCGTGATCTTTATGGACCAAGGTCAGATCGTTGAGCAAAACGAGCCTGAAGAGTTCTTTAACAACCCGCAAAGCCCGCGGACACAGTTGTTCCTGAGCCAGATTCTGGGCCATTAAAGCGACAACACATTAGCATTGAAAAACGGGGCGGGAGAAAACTTCCGCCCTTATTGCGTGAGGAGGCGTGGCACGATGAAATGCCGCACCACTCCGGTCCCTGATTTTATCTCCGACCATGCACTTATGTCGAAATCTGCGACAAGTGTCGCGCAGGTTGGGAAGTTGTCAAATTCGGGATCTTTCGGTGGTTGAACCACCAACTGCTCTGCCAGAACAGCAATGCCCGGATTATGCGCCACCAGCAGCAGAAAATCCCCTGTTTGCTTCTTGATCGCCCGCAGCATGACTTCGGCCTGCGCCAGATAGAGGCCATGTTGGAAGGTCACAGGAGCCTCGGGAAGCCTGAGGAGCTCAAGCGTCTGCCGCGTGCGGGCAGCGTCTGAACAGAGAATCTGATCGGGTAGAAGATCGTTTTGGCTCAACCATGCCCCCATCGCAGTGGCACTCTGAATGCCGCGTGGGTTAAGCGTGCGCTCGTGGTCGGTAGCATCCAAGTCGGACCAGTCCGATTTGGCGTGGCGCATGAGGATAAGCCGCTTCATCTAGGCAGGCGAATGATGGAGCCTGCCCCATGTTCGGTGAACAGCTCAAGCAGACAGGCATTTGGCGCACGACCATCCAGAATGACTGCCGCTCGCACGCCTGCGTTCAGGGCATCCAGCGCGGTTTGCGTCTTGGGTATCATGCCTCCCGCAATTGTCCCCTCTGCGGTCATATCAGCGATCTGGTCGGGTGTGATTTCGGTCATCACTTCACCGTCTGCATTTTTGACGCCCGATACATCGGTGAGCAACAACAGGCGATCCGCCTTAAGTGCAGAGGCAATGACACCAGCGGCGGTATCACCGTTGATGTTGAAGGTTTCGCCATTCATCCCCATCCCCAGTGGCGAAATCACGGGGATCAGCTCCTTCTCTGCCATATCGGTGAGGAGGGTTGGATTCACTTTTACCGGCTTTCCGACGAGGCCCAGTTCTTCGTTCTCCGGCTCGCAGATAATGAGCCCGCTGTCCTTGCCCGAGACGCCGACAGCGCGACCGCCCTGGGCTGAAATCGCTTGAACGATTTTAGCGTTCACCAAGCCTGACAGAACCATCTCCACCACTTCCATGGTGGCCGCGTCCGTCACGCGCTTGCCGTTTATGAACTCCGATTTGATGTTCAACCGTTTCAGCATATCGTTGATCATGGGACCGCCGCCGTGCACGATCACAGGCTTCACACCGACCTGCCGCATCAGGACCACATCGCGGGCGAACTCAAGCATCGCCGCATCGCTGCCCATGGCGTGGCCGCCCAGCTTGATCACCACTGTCGCGTCATTGTAGCGCTGCATATAAGGCAGCGCCTGTGAAAGTGTGGCTGCGGTGGCGGCCCAATCGCGGTTCATGTCTTGTTTTCTCATATTGATAATCCCGATGCTCTCAGGGATCATAGGTGCTTATTCAAGCGTGGCAATGACCGAGCGCAACGTGGGAATGCCCCAACCTTTTTCCGACGAGGTCACGATGATCTCGGGGTAGGCGGCGGGGTGTTTGCTTAAGGCACCGCGCACTTGATCGAGCACTTTTTCGCGCTCCTTTTCCTTCACCTTATCGGCTTTGGTCAGGATCGCCTGAAAGGTCACAGCAGAGCTGTCGAGAAGGCTCATAATCTCGTCATCGACCTTCTTCACCCCGTGGCGGGCATCAATCAGGACAAAGGCACGACGCAGCGTCTGGCGCCCTTGCAAGAACTGCTTGAGCAGGCGCTGCCATTTTTCGACCACAGGCAACGGCGCATTCGCATAGCCATAGCCCGGAAGGTCGACGAGGTAGAAGTCATCGCCCGCAGTGAAGTAGTTGATCTCTTGTGTGCGGCCTGGCGTGTTGGAGGCGCGTGCCAGTGCCTTCATCCCTGTCAGCGCATTGATCAAGGTTGATTTTCCCACGTTTGAGCGTCCCGCAAAGCAGACCTCGAGGCGGTCCGCTTCGGGCAGGCCCGACATAGCGACGACGCCTTTGACAAACTCGGTCTCACCCGCAAACAGCAGGCGGCCTTTCTCGCGCGTTTGGGCGTCTGGTTCTTTTGCGAGGGGGAAGGGGAGTTGCATCAGATAAGCTCCAACTGATCGCCGAGCGCCACATCGCCCGATTGGATCACAGTGGCGTAGATACCAAAATCCTGATGACCCAGCGTGTTCAGCGCCTTCAGGGTGTCGACATCGCGCACACCTGTATCGGTGTTGGCTGTGGTGGCTCTACACCGTGTGATACGATCTTCGACCCGCAGAACGGCAGAGCCGAGGCGCAGATCACGGCCGAGCCAATCGAATTCCTGCCACGCTGCAGCACCGTCAAACCAGATGTTTCCGCGCCAACGTTGCTGCTGGAGCGGTGACTGGGCCAGCTCTTCGACGGCCGCATGGGAAGCTATATTGCACAGAGAGATTGAGGCGAAGGGCGTATCCGTAAAGCCGCGGTGATCTAGCCTGAAGACCTGCTGGGGCTGTGGGCGGCTCGGGTCTGCCAAGGGCTTTACCCAGTCTAGCAATCCTGCGGAATCCTCGTCGGGTCGCACCGTCAGATCGGGCTGGTCAGGGTGGCTGAGCGTGAGTGTCTCTGTGGCCTCATCAAGCGTGGCTGTGATCGCCATAAGGCGCGGAGATTGCGCGCCCCTGTTGAAGTTCTGGCAGGCGGCCCATTCGCTGCCATCCGCTTTTGTTGCGTCATGGGCAATCGCCCACAGCCGGTCGTATGGCATTGCTCGCCCATGGGTTAGCGTGACACGTTCCAGCGCCTCACGCCCGTGGCTCTTGATCGGATGACGCCAGAGCGCGGTGACATTCATCACTTCTTCGGCGCGGGCTTCGCCTTTTTGGCAAAGCTCCCTTTGATGTTGCCCATAAGGTCGGGTTTGTACCCCTGGCTGCGCATGATCAAGTACTGCTGTGTGAAGGTGATCGTGTTGTTCGCGATCCAGTACACAACAAGGCCTGAGGCAAAGCTGCCCAGCATGAACATGAAGACCCATGGCATCCACGCAAAGATCATCTGCTGTGTGGGATCGGTGGGTGCGGGATTAAGCTTTTGCTGCAGCCACATGGAAATGCCCAGAAGCAGGGGCAGGATGCCGATAAACACCAGCGCCATAATGCTACCCGGCTCGGGTGTGCCCCACGGGAACAGACCGTAGAAGTTGAAGATAGAGGTTGGATCAGGCGCGCTCAGGTCCTGAAACGGGCCAAAGAATGGTGCGTGGCGCAGCTCGATCGTGACGAAGATAACCTTGTAGAGCGAGAAGAAGATCGGGATCTGCATCAGGATCGGCAAACAGCCCGCAGCGGGGTTTACCTTCTCCTTTTTGTAGAGCGCCATCATGCCCTGCTGCATCTTCTGCTTGTCGTCGCCTGCCTCTTCCTTGAGCTTCTCCATCTTCGGCTGAAGCTCTTTCATCTTGGCCATTGAGACGTAGGATTTATAGGCAAGCGGGAACAGCAGTGCTTTGATGAACAGCGTCAATGCGATGATCGCGATGCCCATATTTCCAATCAGGATGTTGAATTGGTGCAGCAGCCAGAAGATCGGCTTGGTGAAGAACGAGAACCAGCCCCAATCGATCGTATCGATGAAGTTATAGACACCGGCGTCTTCATAGGCCTTCAGCACATCCCATTCCTTCGCCCCCGCGAAAAACTGGCTGGTATTTGTGATGACCTGACCTGGTGCGACGGTCTGGACCGAGCTGACGGCTTCGGTCTGATAGATATCACGACGCTCGTCATATTTCGCGACGGACTTAAAGGCGGTGCCTTGCGTCGGGATCAGAACACTCATCCAGTAGTGATCGGTAAAGCCGATCCATCCGTTTTCTGTAATGTTGCGCTCCTGCGTGCGGGCGCCTGCACGTTGGTTGAATTCAAACTCCGGCAGCTCGTCCCAATCTGTCTCGGAGTATTCGCCGTCGGTCATGGCGACAACGCCTTCATGCAGGATGAAGAAGTTTTTGAGGTCTGTCGGCTCCCCGTGACGGGCAAGAACAGCATAGGGCGCCATGGAAGCCGCCGCATCGCCGTTGTTCTGGACGGATTGAGTGATGGTGAACATAAATTCGGCGTCGATGCTGATTTCTTTGGAAAAGAGCAGACCCGCGCCGTTGTCCCACGTTAGTGTGATCGGGGTATCGACGGTAAGCGTCTCACCGTTCGCTAGCGTCCACTGAGTATTTGGGCCTGGTACGGCAGTCGGATCAACACCGACAGCGGCGGCCCAGCCGTGCAGGGCATATTGTGCGCCAATTTCATTCGCGGGGAACAAAATCTCAACAACCTGAGCATCTTCGCCGAGTGATGTTTTGTAATCTACCAATGACAACTCATCAATGCGACCACCCAGCAGCGAAAGGGAGCCGTTCACGCGAGGCGTCTCGATTGCAACGCGGGGCGCTGTATCAATTGCACTTGGCTCGGTTTGCGTGCTTGCGGTTGTCGTCGCAGCAGGGACATCCGCAGTGGGTGTCGCCAATGTACCCTCAGCTGGCGCCGTTTCTGATGCAACGGGGCCATCAAGTGTCGCGTCGGGTTCCGGTGGAGGGAAGAGTACAAACCACACAAGGATAACAACAAAGCTGAGCGCCGTTGCGATGATAAGGTTCTTGTTCTGATCGTCCATTGTCACCACCGTCCGATGTCTGAAATGCGTTCGGTGGGTACACAACGGGCAGGGCCAAAGGTCAAGCGGATTCGGCTCTGCTCCCAGTGCAATACAAGGGTTTCTAGCTGTTTTTCAGCCTATTTCTGGCGGCCCTGCATGATTTGGGGAACATCCATGATTTTGGCATTGTGCGCCATGATCCAGTCTATAGTTTGATCAAAGGGCATGGGCCGTGCGATCCCGAAGCCTTGAACGTGATTGCACCCCAGCTGTGCCAACATCACGTGCTCTCCGACGGTTTCGATCCCTTCGGCAAGCGTTTCTACCTGCAGCCGTTCTGCCATAGTTAGAATGGCGCTTATCATGCGCTGTTGCTCGGGGTCGCGGTCCGCCTTCATTACAAAACTACGGTCAATCTTGATCCGGCTCACAGAAAAGCGGCGGATAGAAGCGATAGAGGCATTGCCTGTCCCAAAGTCATCCAGATCAATGCGACAGCCAAGAGCGCCCAAAGCGTTGATGTTTCGAGTGATCATATCGTCAGGTTCGCTTGCGACGACTGTTTCAAGGACTTCGACAGCCAATCGATCCGGCGTCAGCTCAAATCTGTCGAGGTCCCATTTAACTTTCTCAAGTAAACGCGGATTGCTAAGTTCGGATCCTGCAAAATTCACACCGACCTGAGGGATATCAAGACCCGCGCTATCCCATTTTTTGAGCGCACGAAAACTGTGGTACATCATAACCTCGGCAAGGCGCTCGAGCAGGTTTACGGATTCCATAATAGGCAGGAACTCAGCAGGCGGAATGACACCCCTGACCGGATGGGTCCAGCGCGCTAAAGCTTCGCAGCCCGTAATACGACCTGTATCGGTGCACAGTTGTGGTTGAAACCATGGCGCAATTTCACCGTTGTCCAAAGCTGCGACCACGTCTTCGTTCAACGCGCGACGCGTCTGCCGCTCTTGGTGCATCTGGTCAGAGTAGGCGCGAATACTGGACGCCCCCCGGGCCTGCGCGCTGCGAAGCGCAAGGTTTGCCCCCTCCAACCATTCAGTAGCCTTTCTGTCGGGTGCGCGGGAGTGCTGGCAAAAGCCGATGCAGACGTCGGTGTAGACGACGGTTCCGTCAAGGGTGAATGGCTCCTCCGCTGCTGTTTGCAGACGACCCGCCAGCTGAATGCACAGCTCTAGCGACAGGTGCCGCACAGGGGCAACGCAAACCGCAAATCGAGCGTCGCCAATTTGCCCGATGGTATCACCATCCCGTATGACGCCTGACAAGCGCTCGCTCATCCGCTCAATAATTGTGTCTCCCGCAGAGGGGCCATAGCGGTCAACCAGCTCTGGAAACTTCTCGATTTCAATCACATGGATACAGGTATTCAGGTCCTGCGACGTGGCCTGTTGAAACACGGTGTGGCAATGCTCATTCATCGCGGCGCGCGCCATTAGCCCGTTCTTGGTCAGGCTACTTGGCTTGAGATGTCCGACCGTTGCGCCGAATCCGCCCGAGATGAGATACGCCGCGGGAACCAATGCTGCGACAACAAGCAGAGCTCCTTCGCCGCCGAACCAGAATGCTGCAAGCGAGAACGCTGGGATAAAGGCAAGCGCAGGCGGGCCAGTGAGCAGATCAAAGGCGCGTCTACGCAATGTCGAAGCATTCGTTGCGATCTTGTCTTGGCTTGGTTCCGGCATTTGAGCCCCTCTTGTGCGATACGCCTGTGCGTTTCGTGTGAGAACATTAGCGAACATGACCTCAAGCAGTCGTTAACGCGGCGCGGCACCCTTGGCAGGGTTTAATTAAAAATGTCGGTATCTGGCACGCCCAGGCGCTTTGCCTCTGGCGCGGGTCTGAGACCGCGACATGAACTCGTATCTTAAATTTGGACAGCTTGCCTTTTTGGAGTGCGGCTTACTTTTATTGGCAATCGAGGGGAGTTTTGAAATGCGGTTCTTATTATTTGCATGTGTAGTGTTTTTGGGTGCCTGCGTGGGTAAGCCTGCGCTGGATGATCAAAAACTCTCTTCGGGTAACTTCGATCTGGAAGAGTTTTTCGACGGGCGTGTCCTTGCGAAAGGGCAGTTTCAGGATGTATTTGGTACGGTACGCCGACGCTTTGACGTGGTTGTGACGGGTACGTGGGACGGTAAAACGCTCAAGCTTGTTGAGGATTTTGCCTATGCTGATGGCACAACAGAGCAGCGTATCTGGCGGCTGGAAAAGACGGGGCCAATCGTGGCCGATCAGACGTGGACAGGATATGCGGATGGTGTGTTAGGGGTCGCGCGCGGCGAGGAGCGGGGCGATACCTTCAATTGGACTTACCGAATTGATCTGCCCGTGCCCGAAGGAACACTCCGTGTGAGTTTTGATGATTGGATGTGGGATCTGGGCGGGGGCCGCGTTCTAAACCGCGCTTATATGAAGAAATATGGTGTCGATATCGGGGAAGTGCTCATCACCTTCGAAAAGCAGTAGCTAGTCGCACGTCGGAAACACCTGCTCTGACGGAAGTGCCAGACCTAGAGCTGATCTCGGTCGGTGTGGCCGTGTAACCAGATTCTTCGGTGGGGAAGAGAGAGCGACCGAGTTTGTAGTTTGCCTTGGAAAACTCTCACGTCTGAGCTCGGCTGTCTTCTCCAAGACCAGCACGAATAGAAGAAGACTGCTGCCGATGGCGATAGTGACCCCGTTAAATCGCAAAACCCATTTGAAAAAGCCGTTCTGTATCACTCGTCGTTCTTGGGGACGGGATCATAGCCATCACCGCCCAACGGATGGCACCGCCCGATGCGGCGCAGGGTGAGCCACGTGCCCTTGATCGCGCCATGGGTTTCCAGCGCTTCAAGCGCATATGCAGAGCATGTCGGCTGATAGCGGCAATTGAACCCGACCCACGGGCTGAACACCAGACGGTAGGCGCGGATCGGCAGAGCCGCGATATGCGCCAGCGGGCTCATTTCTTTTTGCCGTGAAGGATGCCCAGCGCTTTTTCAAGATCGGCGAGCAAGGTGGTAAACGGCAAAGCGGCAGTGGCGCTGTTGCGCCCGATCAGGACGTAGTCATAGCCCTGTTCTGCGCGCAGGGGCAGCACAGCGCGCGCAATCTCACGCAAGCGCCGCTTGGCACGATTTCGCGCGACCGCATTTCCGACTTTCTTCGAACAAGTATAGCCGATGCGGATGCCTTGCGCGTCCCCCGCGGGTCGCTCAAGCGATTGCAGCACAAACCCCGCCATCGCCACCCGTTTCCCGCGCGCCGCGCGCTGAAAATCGCGGCGCTGGGTAAGGACAGTTAGGGGAGGACATGACAAAACCGCCGAAGACGATCCCGTCTTGGCGTTGCTGCCAATCTGGTCTGTCTCCGACGGTGTCATAGCACTAAGCTTGTGGCGCGTTTTACGCGCTCAGCTCTTTGCGGCCCTGGGCGCGGCGCGCGTTGATGATCTTGCGACCTGCTTTTGTAGCCATGCGTGCGCGGAAACCGTGGCGCCGCTTGCGAACGAGGTTGCTGGGTTGAAAGGTGCGTTTCATCGCTCCGTCTCCATCTAGGTCAGTTTGCGCAAAGCGGATTCGCCGTTACGCGTCAATTCAGACCTGTCCCCTAAAGCCCTGCGCAGGCCAAGTCAAACCCCGTCGCATGCCAAATTGGCCCGATCTGCAATAAATCGACACATCGGGCGGTCAATTGTTTCAGTCTGCGTCGCTGGCCCCTCTGAAACACCACTATTCGCGCACATATGATCAAGCGCGCGTGAGTGGGCTGTCTTTCATGCGGGCAAAGGCGCATCTAGGATGCAGAACCAACGCATCGGGTGTAGATAATGACAGAGATGAGTCAAAACATGAGCGATAAATCACGACTGATGCGGTATGCGCCGCTGGCGATGATTCTAACCGTAGCGTTGATTGGGGCGTTTTTTCTGCGTGACTACCTCAGCTTTGATGCGCTGCGCGACAACCGTGAAGCGTTGATTGCTTTTCGTGACAGCAATTTTGTGCTGACAGTGTTCGCCTTTATTGTAGCCTATGTGCTGATCGTGACGTTCTCGCTGCCGGGTGCATTGATTGCCACACTCACGGGTGGATTTCTGTTTGGTACAGGCCTTGGGGCCGCAATTAACGTCACTGCGGCCACGATGGGTGCGACGGCTATCTTCCTTGCGGCGCAGATGGGTCTGGGGGACCGGCTAAAGGCGCGGATGGACGCATCCGAGGGCATGGTCGCCAGCATCAAGAAAGGATTGGACGAGAACCAGTGGTCGATGCTGTTTTTCATTCGCCTTGTTCCTGCTGTGCCGTTTTTTGTCGCCAACCTGATCCCTGCTTTTCTGGGCGTTCCGCTGAACCGCTTTGTGATCTCGACGTTCATCGGGATCATTCCGGGTTCACTGGTGTATTCTTCGGTAGGGGCTGGCTTGGGCGAGGTTTTTGCCCGTGGCGAGAGTCCTGATCTGGGAATCATCTTCGAGCCGCATATCTTGTTGCCCATTATCGGGCTTTGCGTGCTATCCGTGCTCCCCGTCATCATTAAAGCCGTAAGCGGCAAAAAGGAGGCTTTGAATTGAAGCATATCAAAGCAGACATTCTGGTAATTGGGGCGGGGTCAGGCGGCCTCTCGGTGGCGGCAGGTGCTTCCCAGATGGGGGCCGACGTTGTCCTGCTTGAAGGACACAAGATGGGAGGCGATTGCCTCAACTATGGCTGTGTGCCGTCAAAGGCTCTGATTGCAACGGGAAAGGCAGCCTACGGTCAAAAGCATAGCGCGCAATATGGCGTCGCCGATGCGGCAGGCACAGTGGATTATGCTGCGGCCAAGGATCATGTTGCCGATGTTATTGCCACCATCGCGCCTGTAGATAGTCAGGAGCGTTTCGAAGGGTTCGGGGTTAATGTAATCCGCGAGTTCGGTAAATTTATCTCACCCACCGAAGTGCAAGCCGGCGATACCATTATCAAAGCACGGCGCATTGTGATCGCCACGGGCTCTTCCCCTTTGGTGCCGCCGATCCCGGGGCTGGATTCCGTCCCCTATGAGACGAATGAGTCTCTCTTTGATCTGCGTGAAGCGCCTGAGCATTTGCTGATCATTGGCGGTGGCCCGATCGGAATGGAAATGGCGCAAGCGCACATTCGCATGGGCTGTCAGGTCACGGTGATCGAGGGCTCAAAGGCGCTGGGCAAGGATGATCCTGAATTGGCCGAAGTCGTGCTGTCATCGCTCAAGGAAGAGGGCGTCGTGATCGCCGAGGACGCCTTGGCCGCCGAGATACGCGGCACGGCGGGCGCGATTGAGGTCGAGGTTGAAGACGGGCGCATTTTCAAAGGATCGCACCTGCTGATGGCCGTCGGGCGTAAGGCCAATGTAGACAGTCTCGATCTCGAAGCAGGCGGGGTCGAACCTGCGCGCAACGGGATAAAGGTCGATGACAGCCTGCGCACCAGCAACAGGCGTGTATACGCGATTGGCGATGTGGCAGGTGGGCTGCAATTCACGCATGTGGCCGGCTATCATGCGGGTGTAATCATCCGGTCCATCCTGTTCGGCCTGCCGTCCAAAGCGAAAACGGCTCATATTCCTTGGGCCACTTATACAGATCCCGAACTTTCTCAGGTTGGCCTGACAGAAGCGGAGGCCAAGAAGGAGCACGGGTCTGCGCTGGAGGTTGTACGCTTTCACTACTCCCACAATGACCGCGCCATTGCCGAGCGGAAGACGAAGGGGTTCATTAAAGTGATGGTTGTCAAAGGACGACCCGTCGGGGCCTCTATCGTCGGGTATCAGGCGGGGGAGTTGATTAATCTATGGGCGCTGGCACTGGCAAATAAGATGAAAATGAGCCAGATTGCGGCTATGGTTGCTCCCTATCCGACAATCGGCGAGGTTAATAAGCGCGCTGCGGGCGCGTATTTCAGCCCGCGTCTGTTCGAGAGTAATCTTGTCAAACGCGCGGTAGGATTTGTGCAGCGGTTCGTCCCGTGACGCGCGTCTGCGACGACGCCCCACCCGCCGTCCCGTACGCGTTAGGGTGAGACGATGATCAATTCGCTTTCGGGTCGATTGCTGATTCTGACAACGATCTTTGTGATGATCGCGGAAATCCTGATCTTCGTGCCCTCCATCGCACGGTTCCGCGAAGATTATATGCTGGATCGGTTGGAGCGTGCACAAATTGCGTCTCTTACGCTGCTCGCCGACGAAATGATCGATGCCGAGCTGGAGGCGGAGCTTCTGCGTAACGCCGAAGTATTCAACGTCGTCTTGCGCCGCAACGAAGTGCGGCAGTTGATCCTTGCTTCGCCTATGCCGCAGATGGTTTCGGGCACGGTTGATTTGCGCGATAACTCTGCGGCTGTGCTGATTCGTGATGCTATGTCGCGTCTGATGGAGCCTGAGAACGAAGTCATCCGTGTGATTGGTGCCCCGGTGCGAGATGCAGGGCTGCTGATCGAGGTGACGATGGACACCCAGCCGATGCGTGCGGCAATGATCGATTACGGTTTGCGTATTTTGGTCCTGTCAGCCGTTATTTCCATAATCACGGCACTGCTCTTGTTTGTGGCCATGCGTGTGTTGCTGGTGAAACCGATCAAGGGCGTTGTGGGCCATATGCAGCGCTATGCCGCTGCACCCGAGGATGCGCGGCGCATCATAACGCCCTCGGCAGGCATTACAGAGTTGCGCGAAGCCGAAGAGGCCCTCAAGACCCTCCAGACCGAGCTGACGGGTGCGCTTAAGCAAAAAGAGCGTCTGGCGCAGCTTGGCTCGGCTGTGAGCAAGATCAGTCATGATTTGCGCAATATTATGACCTCCGCCCAGCTCTTTACGGACCGGATCGAGATGTCCGAAGATCCCGTTGTTTCCCGCTTGGCTCCGAAGCTGGTCGGTTCCATCACCCGCGCTGTGCATTTGTGCGAATCGACCCTCGCCTTTGGTCGCGCAGAAGAGCCTGGACCGACGCTTACGCAGGTGTCTTTGGCCGAGATCGTCGATGATGTGCTTTATGCCGAAGGTCTGGCGGCAGGTGAGTTCGACCTCGAGCTGGTCTCGGAGTTGCCGTCTGGACTTTATATCCGTGCAGACCCCGAACAGATGCACCGCGTATTAAGCAATCTGGTCCGCAACGCCCGACAAGCGATCATGGCCACGGGCGACGCCGGCACGATCCGTATCGCAGCAACAGAGACGGCCACTGCATGGGGTATTGTGCTAACAGATACAGGGCCAGGTCTTCCTGCGAAGGCTCAAGAGCATTTGTTTTCTGCTTTTCAGGGATCTGTACGCAAGGGTGGCTCAGGGCTTGGCCTCGCGATTGCGGCAGAGTTGATCCGGGGCCACGGCGGAAGCCTTGAGCTGGCGCATACAGGTGCTGAGGGAACAAAATTTGCGATCACGCTGCCCAAAGGGGACAGCATCATCTAAGGAATTTTGCATCCGAGCGTTTTTAGCTTGAGAGAGGGCTTGCATTGCCGAGACGCTGCTACTAAACCGCCCCCTGTGGACCGATAGCTCAGCTGGATAGAGTACCTGACTACGAATCAGGGGGTCGGGGGTTCGAATCCTCCTCGGTCCGCCACTACCCAAAATTAGTAATCGAAAACAGGTACCTTTTTGAGAGGTTTGATCCTTTTTAGCAGTTTTTTCGGACGTTGGACCACCTTCTTGAGGTTTGCGGTCTTGCTGCTAAGGGTGCCAACGCGTTCTGATCCCTGGCCTGAGCTCGCTCAGCGCTGATCTCTGTCAAGCGTGTGGTGTTTCAAACATAGGCTATTTTCATAGGCCGGGTTGCTCCCCCCCGCTAGACCTTGAGGCAGTTGTTTGCAGCGCTTGAGCTAGGCGAGCGTGTAGAAACAAGCCGGATGTGTTCTGCTGATCTGTCAACGAAAACGGCCTTTCCATATGGTTTCCTGAAACTGTTCAGGGCGCGCTGTTGGGAATATTGGGTGCTGATGGCACGTCCAAGGAAAACCTCTGAAGCCAAATCTGGCCTATGGCGGATCCAGCAGAGCCTCTGCCGTACTGCGCTGGGCCAGCATCAGGGCTGCCTTCGTGTTCTGACAAGAATTCAAAATACCGCGGTAAAAAAATAGCGTTGTCTATAGAGGCGTCTGGTAGCTGATCCTTTCCCTTTGCAGTGGCCCGCACCTATAGTCAGGAGAGCGGATGACCAGAGATGGCGCTTACAAGATCCAATCCCGAATAGAATGTCGTGAAGTTATGGCCGGTTGAGGTTCTGATGAGTCAAGGCATGCCGTCGGATTGATGGGATCAGATAGATTTTTGTGACTGGAAAAATCGTTATCGCCAAAAAAAGTGCAGCGGAATGGGTGCGGAGCAACTCAAGGAACTTAAACGGCTAGGGAAACAGAACGAGCGTCTGCGTCGTGCGGTTGTCGACCTGACATTGAATGAGTGGATCCCGAAGGGAGCTGGATTTGGAAACTTCTGAGCCCCTTGCCTAGTCTAGCCTGCATCGACCCATACACCGCCGTTTACGGTATGGGCGCGCTGATGAGGAAGGCTTGGCCGAATACATGGCCGAGCTGACGCGCAAGTGCGGCCAATATTTTCATCGCCGCGTTGAGGCTGTGGCTGAATGACGGGTTTCGTATCCGGCTTTGCCCTGAGTATCGCAATAACGGCTGGTTCTATGACTTTTCGCATCATTGAGAGGAGGAGTAACCGCTACACTACCAAACGTGCCCACTGTGCAATGTGCTAATGCTCTCCACCGCCAGAGGTCATCGTACCGATGGACCAAAGCTCGGTCATCCACCAAATTTTAAACCCGACCATTCACAGACGAGGTTCACGGCTTCGCCTGCGCTGGCAGCCGCGACATAGCCGGCCAAGGATCGCTGTCCACATCCTCTACACAACGGAAACAATAACCAAAAAGACCAGCGGTATGCCACGTAGGGCAATAGATAGAGTTTGCACGTATGAATGGAGGGTTTGCTCTTTAAAATAGAATGTAGCATGACCCATTACTTGCGTTATGCTCAAAAGATCAGGGCATGTGGGTGTATTTTGCGCGTATGCCTTCACTGTTCGGAGCCGCTATGTTCGCATCGATATTCCAGAGCTTAACCGCCCTCCTTCTGGCGGGCGTGTTTTGCTACCTGATTTTCGTCTCGGAACGATGGAGAGAACAAAAAGCCAAACAACAAGTGCTCGTCGGAGTGGTGTTTGGAATTCTTGTTATCTTGCTTGGTATGGACGCGTATTTGTTGGCGCCACTGAATGTGTCAGTCTCGGCTGAGGCGGGACCATTGATCCTCGCTGGTTATCTGGGTGGGGTGTTCGGCGTTGCGACAGCTGGTGTGTGCGGGGCTGTCTTTGCTTATTTCAGCGGTGATGAACTGCCTGCAATACCCATGATCATGAGCCTGGCGATTCCGACCATGGGCCTCACCATCCGCTACCTATTCCCGCCAAAAGACTGGCCTGTCATACCGCCGAGGACCATTAGTTATATGCTGATCGGATTTGGTGCACTTTTCATTGTTCCAATCCTGATCGGAGGCGCGTTGATCCAGCATGGCAACGGATATCTGATTGCAGTACGTATTTCGTCCGTCATCGCGGCAGTCGGTGCCGCCTCGATCATTCTGACTTGGCAGATTGTCAATCTTGCGGCTCATTTTGCCAGATAGGGCGCGCGATCTACCAGATTGGCAACGCAGTTGAATCTTATTCTTGAGCACTCCCAGATGGGGCTATTCGAGCATGACATCGACCACCCCGATGCGTATTTTGACGCTGGTCTTGTCTCGATATTCGAACTGGGGACCGAAGGGCAAATGGTGCCGATGACCAAGTGGGACGCGTTGATCCATCCCGATGATCAGGAAGGTCTGCGCCACAACATCCAGCGGACTTGGTCTGGCGAATGGGAGCGAGGCCAAAGCGATGTCCGCATCATCAGATGCGACGGCGACATCCGTCATGTACGTGCAAACTGGATCACACAATGTGACAGCCGTGGACGCGTGACCCATGTTCTGGGCCTTATATCCGACCTTACAGATATTCGCATGGCAGAGGAAAACCACCGCGCAATCGATAATCGACTGGCCGTGATTGCAGCCAATTTGCCGGGGGTCCTGTTTCAGGCCGATGTTACTGATCTTCGAGCGCCAAAGCTCAATTATGTCAGTCCGCAGTGTTTTGCGCTTTGGGGATACACGGACGAAGAGTTCTACACTGATGTATCACTGTTCTATGCAGCCCATGATCCCGAGGATCATCCCTTTTTCGAAGCCGCACTTAGGGAGAGTGTCACCACTGGTGAAACTGTAGCGCATCGGTACAAGATCAACAGGCGCGACGGTGGAGTGCGGTGGGTCGATTTCAGGGGGGCACATACCGTAACGAATGGGAGGGTTCACCTCGAGGCAATCATTCTCGATGTCACTCAAGAGGTCGAAAACCATGAGCAAATGGAGAAAGAACGCGAGATCGCCTTTCGGGCCCAGAAAAGCGAGAGCATCGGATTGCTGACTGGCGGCGTTGCCCATGATTTCAATAATTTGCTGGCGGTTATTCTTGGTAATCTCGAACTGCTCGGCGAAGAGAGCGATGCCGACATTAGAGCGGAGCTAAGGGAAGCGGCGATCGCGGCGACGTTGCGGGGGGCAGACCTGACGAAAAGCCTATTGGCCTTTGCACGTCGGGCGCGGTTGGAGCCGGAAACCTTGGATCTGAACGTCATCGCGCGCGAATCCAAGAACTGGATGGCGCGCGCACTGCCAGAAAGCGTGTCTATCGAGACGTCCCTGCTGGCGGGGGTTTGGCCGATCGAGGCGGACCGCTCTTCGCTGGAAAGCGCATTGCTGAATTTGATTCTGAACGCCCGAGACGCGATGGGCGGGCAAGGTGCGTTGACGATCGAAACTGCAAACGTTCGAATTGACGACGCCTATATTGATTCACGGCAAGTAGAGCTGACACCAGGTCGGTATGTCATGCTGGCTGTCAGTGACACCGGAGAAGGCATCGCGCCCGCCAATCTGGAGGCGATTTTTGAGCCGTTTTTTACCACCAAGCCAACCGGATCAGGGTCCGGTCTTGGTCTATCGATGATCTCCGGCTTCATGGAGCAATCCGGTGGCACGGTGCAGGTCTATTCAGAGCTGGGCGAGGGGACGACCTTCAAGCTCTATTTTCCTGCTGTCGATGCGCCCGATGACCCAACCGACAGGCAGGTCTCGCGCGTGGCACCGACCTCTGTTGAGGGGGAGCGGCTCCTTGTTGCAGAGGATGAGCCAGCGGTTCGCGATATGCTACTGCGTACGCTTGAAAAGGCAGGCTACGACGTTACAGCGGCAGCATCGGGGGACGAGGCATTTACTGTGTTCAAGGCCGATCCGACGTTCGATCTGTTGCTGACCGACATCGTGATGCCTGGCACATTGCAGGGCACTGGATTGGCTAAGGAACTTCGTCAAATACGGTTCGACCTTCCTGTCGTCTTCATGTCTGGATATGCCAACGAGGCCACAGTCCACGGCAACGGTCTGCGCCCGGAAGACATACGGCTAATGAAGCCCATACAGCGCGCCGACCTGATCGCGGCGGTGGCTATGGCGCTTCGATCTTGAGCCGGGTAGCTGCACTGCGAGACAAAGGTTATCGCTTTGGCGAAATGCCCTATCAACTGCGCTTTCGCCTATAGTAGTCGCGAAGGTTACGCTTCCATCATCGCTGAAAATGAATCTGACTATTTTTGTCGGATAAGCCTTGATCTGGTCGGATGATCCCATTATGCGTGCTCACCAAAGCAAGCGAACCTCTTCCAGAGTAGCCAGCACAAATGTTGACTATTTATCGCGAGGATCAAATGCGAAAAACTTCCGAAACTACGAGCGGCGTGGCTAGAACCCACCGGAAATCCACCTTGGTTGTGGGAGGTTTCGGTGCATCCTTGGCGATGGCCTGTATGTCCACGTCTGCGGCTGCGCAGTCATCCGACCCGATTCTCCTGCCTACAGTTGAAGTCGAAACAACCGAAGCGCCTGTTCAGCCCGCCAGAACAGCGCCTGCACCCGTAAAGGCAAAACCCGCACCGCGACGTGTCGCCAAGCCTCGGAATGTAGCGCCGACAGTATGTACACCAGCCTTGGCTGGAACGCCCGTTTGTGCCGCGCAAGAAGCAGCAGAGCTCGAAGCGCTGCAGGCAGCAGAAGCGCAGGCGCTTGCAGAGGCGAAAGCGGCAGCGGGCGGCAGCAGCTATGTAGACCCCGACGCACCGTTCAAAGCGAATACTCTGGCGAACAGCCGGATGCCTGGCCCTGTTAAAGACAATCCACGTACCGTCACCGCCATCACCCAAGAGGTTCTTGAAACCACAGGCACAACCAGTGTCCGCGAGCTGGCACGCTCCACACCGGGTATCTCACTCGGCTTTGGCGAAGGTGGTAATTCGTTCGGGGACAACATCTATATTCGTGGTTTCAAGGCCAATAACGATACATACACAGATGGAGTTCGCAGCCCGGGCACCGGCGTTGCGGAAACATTCAACACCGAGCAGGTCGAAGTCGCAAAAGGCCCCGCAGGTACCGTAGGTGGGCGCGGCACCACTGGTGGTGCGGTTGATGTCATTTCCAAAGGTACACAAGACATTGATTTCACCCGTAGTGTTACGACCATAACCGATGCGTCCACCGTGCGTCAGACCATCGACACCAACAAGGTCATCAATGATCGCGTGCAGTTGCGTTTTAACGGAATGCTTCAAGATGGTGGCGTTGCCGGCCGTGACGAAGTCATAGATGACCGGAAGGGTGCAGCGCTTGCGATGAAGGTCCAAGCGACTGACCAGCTGATCTTCCAAGGGAACTTGAGCTATACCAAGATCGAACAAACACCCGACTGGGGCGTCCCGTATGTGAACAACGAGGACCTGAATTTGATTGGTCCGGTGACCGAATTCGGAATCGACCGCGAAACTTTCTACGGTGTTCCGGGGCGCGACTTTCAGGTTTACGAGGAAACTGTTGCCACAGCCAAAGCACAGTATGACTTTGATAATGGTATGAAGCTGACCAACACGTTCCGTGCCTCGCGGTCGCTGAACGACTACGTTCTCACAGCCCCCAGCAGCCTGATCGACAACGGCTCCACCAATCCAGAGGACTGGCAAGTCGGGCTCAGCTTCAAAAGCTGGAACCAAGAGACCGAAGTCCTTGCGAATGTGCTTGAGCTTAGCGGTGAAGGAGAGTTGGGCGGGGTAGGGCACAACTATGTCTTTGGTCTGGCGATGTCGCGCGAAGAAATTGATAAGCTGAGCTATTCCAACCTGAGCAGCGAAGACTATCTCCCGCCAGAGGGACAACGCGGCTGTACGGTAAGCGCTATTAATCCCAATCCTATCGCCGAAGGCTGCTGGTCCGGTGAGCAGCCCGAGCTTGGCACCGATGTCACCTCGACCACAGTCAAAACCACATCTCTGTATGCGCTCGATACGGTCACCTTGTCCAATCGTTGGAAGGTCAACGGCGGCTTGCGTGTCGATATGTACGACATTGAACGCTCTGGTGTGAGTAATGGGGAGGCCTATACGCTTTCACGCGATGACGTCATGTTTAACTGGAACCTCGGCACGACCTATGCCCTCACCGACCGGTTGAATGTCTATGCAGCAGCCGCGACGTCGACCAACCCCGCGGGTCAGGAACTGGAAGCGGGCGGCGGTTTCTATGGCGGCCTTGACGACAACGGCGCTGGATTGGCACCCGAGGAAAACACCTCCTTCGAAGTGGGTGCCAAATTCAGCTATACGCCAGATTTGTTGCTGACCGCAGCGCTGTACCAGACAACCAAAGACAACGCGCGCGAAGATATTGGACCACGGGGCGCCGCTGTGGCATCTGATACATTGAAGTACCGTATTCAGGGTCTCGAGTTGGGTGTTGCCGGTAAAGTGACCGAGCGCCTGAATCTCTTCGGGGGTGCCAACTTCATGAGCAGCAAGGTTCTGCGTAGTGCGGACAGTGAAAACGTCGGGCTTTCGGTAGCAAATGTAGCCCACGAGCAGCTGAACATTCTGGCGACCTACCAGCTTACAGACAAGCTGATGGTTGGTGGGCGGATCAACTACCAAGGGTCGATCGACTTGGGCAGCGTTGCAGCAAACGGCAGATCTATTCCCGATGCGCTGACCTTCGACCTTTTGGGTGAATATGAGGTTGCCGATAACGCCAAGCTGAAGATGGGTATCACAAACGTCGCTGACAAAACCGTCTATGACGCGGCCTACCGTTCGGGCACGCCGTTTACATATGTCGCGCCGGGTCGTGAGATTTCTGTTTCTCTCGAAATGAAATTCTGAACGAGCCCATAAAAATCTGCGGGCAGCCTGACGGCTGCTCGCAAGCAATCAAGGAAAAGCCATGCTGATTACCATTCCCTCTGTTCTGAGCAAAGACGAGGTTGGACAAGTGCGCGCACATCTGGATGCTGCGGATTGGGAAGACGGGTCCGCCACGGCTGGTCCGCAATCAGCCAAGGTCAAGCGCAACCAGCAACTGCCGCCCACATCCGAGACCGCACAAACGCTTGGCAAATTCATCCTGGAAAAGCTGACAGAAGACCCGCTGTTTCTATCAGCTGCGCTGCCGTCTCGTATTCTTCCGCCGATGTTCAACAAGTATGAGCAGGCGGAGACATTCGGCTCTCATATCGACAACGCCATCCGCGTGAACCCACTTACCCAAGAACGGCTGCGGACAGACTTGTCGATGACCTTGTTTCTGAGTGAGCCCGAGGATTACGACGGCGGCGCGCTTGTGGTGGAAGACCACTATGGCACGCAGACGGTAAAGCTCCCTGCGGGCGATATGATCCTCTATCCCGCGACCAGCCTTCACGAGGTGACACCGGTCACACGCGGCGCACGTGTGTCGTCTTTTTTCTGGCTGCAAAGCATGATCCGCTCGGATGCGAACCGTCGTATCTTGTTTGATCTGGACCAGACGATCCAATCCTTGAGCGGCAGCATCGGAGCAAACGATCCCGAAACGGTGCGCCTCACGGGCATCTACCATAACCTTATCCGCACATGGGCCGAGACCTGAACAATGAAACTTTCCACAATCCTAATCGCCATCCCCCTATGTGTCGTCGCCGCTCCCGCTGTCGCCTTCGATATTGAGACGCTCACCACGTTGCTTGAGAACGCAGAGCATGACGAGATGTCGCCCTTGGGCATGTTCATGGCGGCGGATTGGGTCGTCAAAGGCGTCATGCTGTCGCTGCTCTTTGCCTCGGCGCTGGTTTGGGTGATCTTCGTCACACGGGTGCTGATCCTGCAATGGGAACGGGGCGCACTGCGCCGCCGATATCGCGCCTTGGATCAAAAGAGGTCGCTTGTTGCGGCCAGCGAAGTCTTTCGCAAGCGCAAGGGCGTCATGGGTCAGATGGTACGGGCGGCCGAGCGCGAACGCGCTGCCTCGGGCGAAGGGGCTGCGCTGAAGGCGGGCATCAAAGAGCGTGTCGGTTCGGAGATTGCCCGGATCGAAGCCGGAGCTGCCAGACGCATGGGGCACGAGGCAGGGGTGTTGGCCATCGTTGGCTCGACAGCACCTTTTGTCGGGCTGTTCGGCACCGTCTGGGGGATCATGAACAGCTTCATTTCGATCTCGGAGAGCAACACCACCAATCTGGCCATTGTCGCTCCCGGTATTGCCGAAGCGCTGCTGGCGACGGCCATCGGCCTTGTCGCGGCGATACCGGCGGTGATCTTCTATAACATTCTCGCGCGTGGCTTGGGGGGCTACAAGGTCATGTTGGCAGACGCTGGCGCGTTGGTTGAGCGGACCCTGTCGCGCGATTTGGACCTCGCCACCTCCGAGGCAGCTGAGAGCCGCCCTGTTTTCCATCTGGGTGCCGTTTCGGCCCCAGCGGCGGAGTAGGCAGCATGGGAGCGCGGCTGCGAGGTGATGACGACGGCGATCTCAGCGAAAACAGCGAGATCAACGTCACCCCCTTCATTGACGTCATGCTGGTGCTGCTGATCATCTTTATGATCGCGGCGCCGCTGTCGACTGTCGACATTCCTGTGGAACTGCCAGTGGCAGTGGCGGAAGCCCCCGAACGTCCCGCTGATCCTGTATTCATCACGATTACCGAAGATCTCGCACTTTCGGTGGGCGAAACAGGAACAACGCTCGATAGGCTTTATATCGACGTAGGCATTGCCACTTTGCAAAAGCGCGACACACGTATCTACATTCGGGCGGATAAGTCTGTGCCGTATGGAGAGTTCATGCGGGTGATGAACATTCTGCGCGCTGACGGCTTTTTGAAGGTCGGGTTGGTCGGCTTGGACGAAAACGTAGAAGAGGCGGGTATGCCACAGCCAGAGGCGTCAGAATGAGCCTGACCTATGCGTCACGCAGCATCAGGCCGGTGTTTTGGGGCGCTGCAATTGTTCTGAGCGGATCGCTGCACGCAGGGCTTCCCGTCCTGTTGCTGGATCAGACCGTCGTGGCAGAACCAGCCGAGCCCAAGACTGAGGGCATCACTGGCGCAATGATGTTCGACTTATCCGACATCATTGCGGCGCCCTCGGCATTGCAGGAAGACAGCGTGGCGCAGATTGAGGCGCGTGAGGCGCCAACTGTCACCGAAAGCCCTGAAGTCTTGGAGGCCGCCAAGGCCGCCGAACAGCCGATTCTGAGCCAGATTCCCTACGAAGTTGACGACGACAGTCTCAAATTCGGCGTGGCCGCACCTGAGCCTGAAGCCGATACGGAAGAGGTCGCCGAAGAGATTGCCACTGAGCAAGACCCCGAACAGATCGATGCGGAAAGCCAGATTGGCGCAGAGGACCGGCAAGCTTCCGACCAGTCTGTCGCGGGGGTTGAGGCCGAGACTGAGGCCGAGACGGCCAAGGCCGAGAGCGAAGGCCTGACCGCAGAGCAGACAGAAGAAATCCGCGAATGGCAGAAGAAAATCGTCTTGCTGATCAGCGGCGCCAAGACCTATCCGGCCAAAGCACGCAGTGAGAAGATCGAAGGCGAAGTACAGGTGCGCTTTACGCTGGACCGCTTTGGCGCAATTCTATCGGCGCAGGTGGCGCAAAGCTCCGGCTCGGACGTTCTTGACGGGGCTGCCGTGCAGACAGTCGAGCAGTTGGAAAAAATGCCCACGCCGCCAAACTATCTGAATGGTGAGCAATTTACCCTCATCATCCCGCTGCGCTATAGTTTCAGGTGAACCATCTCTCGGTGGATGTCCTCTACCGTGGCACAACCGCTTAGTAGCATAGCAATTTCCAACTCGTCTCGCAGCAGCCTCAGCACATGACTTACCCCTAGATCGCCCGCCACGGCCAAGCCGCAGGCGATGGGACGCCCGACCAGAACGGCCTTCGCCCCAAGGGCCAACGCGATAAGGATGTCGACCCCGCGCCGGATGCCCCCGTCCAACAGTACAGGATAGTCGGGCCCGACCTTATCGATGATAGAAGGCAGGGCGCTTAGCGTCGCAGGCGCACGGTCCAGAACCCGGCCCCCGTGGTTGGAGACGATAATCCCCGCCGCTCCGATCCGCTGAGCCTGCGCCGCATCTTCTGGGTGCAGGATGCCTTTGAGCAGCAGCGGAGCCTGTAGACTTTCAATCAGCCAGACGACATCTTCCCACGTGGGCAGAGTTTCGGCGATGTGGTCGAAAATGACTGACCGCGCATTTTCATGCCGCGTGATGCGAGGAGGGGTGAATTGTGCGAGATTAACAGCGCTGACATCGGGCGGCAGTTGAAATTGCGCCTCGATTTCTTGGTCACGCACGCCTTGGACAGGCGCATCAACGGTCAGGATCAACCTGTTATATCCCGCGGCCAACGCCATCTGCGCAAGGGCTTGGGTGTTCTCCCTGTCGCCCATCCAATGAAGTTGGAACCAGTCACTGCCGGAGCTGTTTGCGCGCACCTTCTCAATCGGTTCGCTGCTCTGTGCGCTCAGCACCATCTTGATCGACTGGGCCTCGGCCCCTCGGGCCGTTGCGGTCTCGCCTTCGTCATGCAGCAATCGCTGATAGGCAAAGGGCGCAATCAGAAGGGGTGCAGCAAGCTTTTGTCCCAGCAGCGACATCTCCGTCGATCCGCCCCGCAGATCGCGAAGCATTCGAGGTGTGACCTGAGCTTGCAGAAAAGCAGCTTCATTGGCGGCGGCTGTCTGCTCATCGCCGGAACCGGCCAAAAAATAGGCTCGGTTGTGCGGGCTCATGCCTGACCTTGCGCGGCTGTAATACTCGCTCAACGTGCGGGGCAATTGGTCTGAACCAGTCATTGTAGAACTCAACCTTCCGGTTCTGTGCAGGGCTTAACTGCTGAAGCAGTTGCAGCCTCCACTTCGAGAAACAGATACTACTTACCGCAATAAAAACCTGGGTAGAAGCCATTGTGTGCCTGATCTCGCTTGCAAAGCTTTTGGAGGAGACGCGATAGATTTTGCTTGTTCGACATCGCTTTAAGCAGCCTTAAACCAATCCGCGAAACTGGACATATTAAGCGGTTCCGCTCATCAGAAATCTACCCGTGGATGCTGCGATATGGTGCCCTGCGAGGGGTATTCGACTGCGACTATGAGCGGATCTGCTATGCACTTCGCACCTATGAGGGCCATGGCGATGATACAGCGTTGCTGCACCTTCGGCTCCACCCCCACGGGCTGTTGCACAGGTCACCCTCTGCGACTTTGAGAACCCCAAACAGCTCCGCCTGATCTGTAGTGGCGGTTCTGATATCAAGGGCGCTCTCAGCCTCTCGGCAGTGCAATGCCAACAAGCGCAGCGAATCGAGCGCCAAGAAAATCGATTAGCGCAAGTCACAGCGTGGATTCGCCAGAGCCAGATGCACCAACGAGGCCAACGCGGCCTCAGAGTGAGACATTAAGTGTCGTCGGGTGAAGGATAGTCCGGCCCGTGCGTTGCGGGTGCCGCTCTTCAGGATCTCTAGTTCTCCTCAGCAGCTTGTCGCAAAGATAGAGCATTGGACCTTCTGCCCCGAATGGCAGCATCGTCACAGCAATTGGCCAATATTTACACTACGCTGTCCCCTCTGGATCCTTCGACTTAAGTACAAGGTATTCCCAGCAGTAGTTGTTCACATGCGTGGCAGACAAAAGGCCGTAGCCACGGGTGCCAGACATCTGTCTGCTATCGGGCAAATTTGCATGCGACGCGAATTCCAGCCCCCAGCTGTTGCGGAAAACGAACCACCCGCCCAGCGGTTCCGCAGGATCGGGTATGAAGCCGGTAACACAAACCACATGACCGTCAGTACGCGGCCCCTCAAACGTGGGCGCACCGGCGTCTTCGGGGCACAAGATGATGCCACTTCGAATGGCAGATGGCGTGGTCCAATTGCTCAGACCGCTCGCGTGCCGAAACAATGGAAGCCCAACCGCTACGGGTAGATCTGCTCGCAAAAATGATAGGAGCGTTTCAGCGGTCTGTTCGCCCGGTGCGATTGCCTCGACACTGGCGACATTCAGCTCTGGGGCGTCACCAATCGTGCCATAGGCGTGGATGTCGACAGTGTTGCCGGTTCCTGTATTGAGCACTTCAGCCATTTTTTCCGGTTCATGATTGAAGCCGATACCTGCAGGTTTGTAAGGCGCGATTTTTGCGTCGAACACACCGTGCTTCTGCACCGCACTCAATGCCTGATGCAGCAGCACACCACCCTCGGGCACCTCCGCAGCAGCGGCATCACCCAAGGGGTGCATATGAATGATGGTGTCATGCAAGAATTGCTCCGAGAGGCGTTCTGGTGGCATATCGGCGCTGCGGGCTTGTAGGAGCTCGACCGCGGCGATGGTCGCGAATGCGACGCATGTGCCGCGCCCGAATTGGTCCCGCGCTGGCCATTGATGTCCAAAGGACTGATCAAGGCGTATCTCTTCGGGCGGCATGGGAGCCGTAATCGTCGGCATGCCGCCTGATCGCGGTGTTGCCCTTGGGGTGCGCGCGGTACGAATGGTATCAACAGCGTCTTTGCTTGGTGCTCTGCTTCCGAATGAAATGTTCATGTGACTATTCCTGATCTGGCGCAGCTGGTGCGGGAGCTGCCGGCAGCAAGGTGCTGCCGGGCTTGATCTGGTTCAGGTATGGCAGATTGCGTGCAGCGACGTGTCCGCTTGCTTGCCATTCGGCCTGCGCCTCGGCGACGATGGTTTGCACGGTGTCCAGATTGCCAATGTAGTTGGTGTCCAACCAATGTGCGACTTGCCGCCCCGCATCCGAGTCTTGGGTGAAGTGCAGGCCTGCGATCTCGCGGTTTTCCCCGATCCTGTATCCTAACGACCGGATTGCGTCACCGTAACAGGCCTGCAATTCATCGGGCAAACAACGCAGCGCAAGGAGCCCGACAAGTTCGTTCTGCAATGCGTGGTTGGACGGGAATGATGGATGGTTTGGCGTGGGAAGTACCGTCATCAAAGCGGGAAAATAATGCGATGGCCTCGCACGCGAAAAGAAGTCCTTGAAATACATGCCAACCATTTGGCCAATCGCAAATCCCGATGACATCAAGGTCATCGTCGCAGGTTTGTTGGAGGGTGTCAGTGACAGCAAATTGGTCCAGTAATCCATAGAATGATCAGCTTGATGCGCGATCTCGTTCATCCGCGCCCCGTTGCGATCAAAGGCACGGCGTTCGAGCAAGTGGGACAATTCGGCTTCGATGTTGTCAGGATGCTCAAGCGACGGGGGCGCAATTTGAAACCCGTCGATATGCTGCCACAGCTCGCCAATCTCTGTTTTTACGTCATCGTGTTCACGCCAATTTGTACTGGCGAATTCGCCCAAGATAAGTTGCGCACGCAGATCCGGGCTCCAACTTGCCTTGGGAAAGGCGACGCCGGTGGGTAGGTGGGCTGTCTCAAAGTCGTTTAGCTCTAGCAGGCTGTCAAATGGCAGGCTGCTGGATCCAGCGGAGGATGACCCGGATCCTGCTCCACCGTACATCCCGCCATTCATGCCGCCGTTCATCCCACCATTCATCCCGCCGTTCATGCCGCCGTTAAGAAAGCCAAACATTCTTATTCTCCATCAATTCCACAAAATCGGTTCTTGGAAAGAACCTAACGGCTCGTCCGTCAAGCTACCGTCAAGCCGTTGTGTCGATGGAAAAAGGTGGAAATACGGGAAGCTGTGCAGACTAGTTTGGAAGGCCCGCTTGCACCAGCAATTTGCCATAGAGTGCACGTTGTGCAGGATCACGAAATGGATGATCAGCAACCAGCTTTGACACACGGAAATCAGGTTCGATGGCCAGAACACGGGCGGTCATTTCGCGGGCTGTGTCGAGTTTTCCGATGGCAGCGCTGGCTGCTGCTGTGACGCGGAGGTTGGACACATAGCGTCCGTTCCGCACCGCAGACGCAAGGCCCATTTGGGCCGCCTCTTCCATGCGGTCAGCTGCAAAATATGCAATAGCGAGAAAATGATCGTACCGGAAACCCAAAGGGTTCTCGAAGTTGAGTGCTTTTGCTTGTTCCAACCTTGCGATGGCCTCAACTGCTTGACCGGTAAAGGCCAATGTGGGGCCGGTCCACATCAATGTCTCCGCATCACCGGGTGAAACAGAAAGCGCTTCGTCGAATAGGGCAAGTGCCTGATTTGGGTGGCGCGCGTAGATGGCCATATTGTGCCCCAACATCGCCAAGGCACGTCCGTTGCGGCGGTCATTTTCTATGGCATTATTCAGATGCCGTTCAATATGCTGAAAATCCGCTTGGACGTCTTGCGACCATCCTTGCCCAACCGCAAGACTATGCCAATCTGCAAGGACGACTTGAGCTGGGGAGAAGTCATCCCATTCTGTCACGATTTGCCGGAGTTGTTGGCCAGCTGCCTCAAATTTTGGAGCAGACAGTGTATAGACTGTCTCTTATACACATCTCCGAGCCCACGAGACAGGCAGAAATCTCG
>OJDV01000079.1_pt1 | contig 60491 bp, 68 predicted proteins | sample 1592911 | NCBI WGS metagenome assembly OJDV01 (sample SAMN05416860, study PRJEB24817) | seawater metagenome | isolation source: Sea water | place: Canada:Atlantic | collected 2013-11 | reverse complement strand
CTGGTCCTCCGCTTTCCTAACTATAGGGGCGGACCACTTCAAAGGGGGAGGCTCAGTGTGCCCTGCACAGGGTAAGTCCAGAAAAACAAATGACCAATCCTTTGTTACACCGTAACAAAGGAGGCGCAGCGAGTGGCGATTAACGTCCGATTTAGGAAAGCCGCGTCGCAGAACTTGCTTAATTCGCGAAGGTCCGCTTTGAGCCGTTTGCGTTCCCCGCACCAAGGGCGGATTGCATACAATCTCTGCGCCCGCAAACTAGATCGGGTAGTCCGAAGAGAGCGGGCGCTTGGATCGGGCGATGTCTGTCTTACGAATAGGCACCTGCGGAATAGGTCAACTCATAGCTGTGGCTATAGATCTCGAAGATGACGCCGAACGGGTCCTCGACATAAACCATGCGGAACGGCTTTTCGTCGGGAAAGTATTCGCGGACGGGCATGCGCTGCTTGCCACCGGCGGCAAGGATTTTTTCCAGAAGATCCTCAAGGTTCGGGTCCTGCACCGCGAAGTGAAACGTTCCGTGTCGGCGATAGGCGAAATTGTCGTCGGGCGCCTCGTTGCCTTTGAACTCGAACAGCTCGAAACCGATGCCATCGGCAGTCGACAGATGCGCGATCCGTAGGCGATCCCAGCCGGGGCCAAAGACGTCGGTACACATAACGCCGATGGCGCTGTCGTCTTCGGTCACTTCACTGGGCTGCATGATCACGTAAAAACCCATGATCTCGGAGTAGAATTTGACAGCGGCGTCCAGGTCGGGGACGGAGATGCCGATATGGGAGAATGTGCGTGGTGTAGGAGCCATTTGTTCAATCCTTTATTTGCTGTGTTGCAGAAGAGATAGACAAGGCTGTGCAGGTTGTGAAATTATCATATTTGATAACTATGATAATATATTGAAATCAAAATGCTTAACGCGACATGGCTCGAAACATTTGCCACCCTGACCGAGACCGGGCATTTCACCCGCGCGGCGGAGAAGTTGAACATGACTCAGCCGGGTGTGTCACAGCATTTGCGCAAGCTTGAGGAACAGGTGGGCCAGAGCCTGATCGCGCGAGAGGGCAAAAGCTTTACCCTGACGCCCGCAGGCGAGGCGGTGCGCGACCTTGGACTGTCGCGGCGAGCAGAAGAGCGGCAACTCCGCGATACCATTATGGCCGATGATCCCGAAGTAGGAGAGGTGCGGATTGCCTGTTCGGGCAGTTTCGCCCAGCTGCTCTACCCACGCCTTCTGGCGCTGATGAAGGACGCGCCGCGGCTTTTGATCCATTTGGAAGCCGCCCCGCAAGATACCGTTGTGTCAGGTGTTTTGGATAGACGCTTTGATCTGGGTGTTGTGGGGCAGGATACGGGTCATTCCCGCCTCAATGCCCAATCGATTGGACGCGAAGAGCTGTGCCTGATCCTGCCTGACGATGCCTCTGATGAGACGGTCACATTCCAGTCCCTCGAAGATCGTGGATTTGTCGCCCATCCCGACGGCTTCGCCTATGCCGATGATCTCTTGTCGTTGAACTTTCCGGAAGCGTTTACGGGGTCGGATGGGATGACCGTGCGGACCTTTGTAAACCAGATCGGGCAGATCCCTTCGCCAGTGGCCGAGGGCATCGGTTACACTCTGCTACCACGCAGCGGGATTGAGGCATTCTCTGAGCGCGACCGGCTGAAAATCGTCTCTCTGCCGCATCGAAGGTACTATGAGCTTTGGTCCATCACCCGGCGCGGTCCCGAGCCAACCGCGCGGCTCCGTGCGATTATGAAGATCGCCCAGGAGGTCGCCAGAGAGATCGGATGACTTTTCAGACCACCCGATCTACTCCTTTCTCGACCTGCTAACAAATACTTACTTCCAAGGCATGACGAGGTATTTCTCGCCTGTCCTCATCGCGCGGTATTCGGTGACAGCTTCCTTTGTCAGCATCTCTTCGAGATCGACCCGTTTCTTGTAACTGCTGGCAAAAGTCGTCGTCAGATTTTCGAGTACGCGCTTGCGCATCCGCCCCACCGTTTCCGTTCCGGCAGATTGAAGAAACGGGAACAGGAGCCAGCCGGACAGGGTCCAGCCGAAACCAAAACTGGGCGACAAGGTCGTTGGGCCAGTGTCGAGACGTCCGTAGATGAACATGCGCTTTTGCTGGTTTGAGCCGTAGCGTGAATACTCGGTCATCTTGGTCACTGCGACCTGCTCCATAGCCTTGAAAACAGTATCGACCGATTTCCCGCCACCAATGGGATCAAACCCATAGAAGGCGTCGGTATCGTCGATGGCGGACTTGAGTTGTTTCATGAAGTCATCATCCGAAGAGTTGACGACATGGCTCGCGCCAAGCTCTTTGAGCAATGCAACCTGTTCCTCTTTGCGCACGATATTGACCAGCCCGATGCCGTCCTCTTTGCAGATACGGGTCAGCATCTGGCCTAAGTTGGAGGCTCCGACCGTATGAAGGATCGCGTTCTGTCCGTCCATTTTTGCATTTTCGGCAAAACCCAAGGCGGTCATGGGATTGACGAAGGCGCTGGCGCCGTCCTCGGCTGAATGATCGCCGAGCGGGAGGCACATTCCGGCCTCGGCAATACAATACTGGCTGTAGGCATTGCCCGGAACGCAGGCAACGCGCTGGCCCATCAGCGCCTTGGCCTTGTCGCCGTCACCCGTCGCGATCACAGTGCCCGCGCCTTCGTTTCCGGCGGGAAGTTTCAGACCGTGCCGCGCTTTGGACCCTGCATTGAACGGCTCGGGCATCTTGGCGACATATTTCCCAGGCGAATATTCGGCATTTTCCAAATCAGCTGCACCGGCAAGAATGGCGAGATCTGACGGATTGATCGGCGCCGCTTCCATTTTCACAAGTACCTGATTGCCGGTAGGATCTGGAAAGGTGGCATCCTCGATGGCGACGGTAAGCGTGCCGTCGCTTTCTAATGTGGTGAATAGCTGTTTGCCGGTAGTGCTCATGTTAGTATCTCCTCGTTTCGGATTAAGGATGCAAAGATCTGTTTGTATCGAAGAACTGGCCAAATGGGCTGAAAGATGCCTCGAACCTACGGCCCTCTATCAGACACGAAAGGCGTCGGAGCAGTAGTTGGCCACACTGAACACAGGTCATACCCGTTTGCAAACAATATGGTCGTATTGCTGCCCGCTAAGTTCGAAGAATGGACATTGGTCAATAAATTGCTGTGTTTACTTGTAGATGTCCACTTCGGGGCCGCTGCGGCGCGGCGACCATGGGTGAATGTCCGGTCGGCGCCATGCTTACTGGGAGCTGCGGAACCTGATGAGTAAAATGCTGCAATCGATCAAACCGCGGCAGAGAGCCTATCTTGACCGATGCGGCGTTGCGCCCATACGGCCGGTTTGGTGGTTCCTGATAATGCGGGTGTTTAATGGCTGAGAGCCGCGTCTAAGGCCGAGCGATCGTTTTGCTTTGCTTTTCAGGGGGCACCCAGACGTTCGCGGTATCGGGCGGGCGGAACCCCCATCGATTTGCGAAATTCGCGGCGAAAGGTCTCTGCAGAGCCGAAGCCGCAGCTTTCCCATACATCAGACAGCGGAATAGAACTGTTTTCCAACAACTCCGCCGCGCGCGACACCCTTTCCAGTTTTAACCAGTTCAGCGGGGTTGTCCCTGCTTCTTCATGAAAACGCCGTGACAATGTGCGGCCACTTGTGGCGGCGAAACTGGCCATACGCTCAATCGGCCATTCTTCGTCAATCGATGCACGGATATGATCCTGAAGAGCGGCCAAGCCAGATCCCATGCGGACCTTTGGTTCTGGGCGGGGCACGAACTGCCGCTGGCCACCGTCGCGTTGGGCGGGCAGGACCAAGCGTCGTGCCACGGATGCGGCAACCCGCGCACCAAAGTCCTGTCGGATGATATGCAGCCCTAAATCCAACCCAGCCGCTGATCCAGCAGAGGTATACACACGCTCGGCCTCAACAAACAGAACGTCGGGATCGACGGTGATGTCGGGATAATCTTCGGCAAGCTTTTCCGTATATCGCCAGTGTGTTGTCGCGGATTTGCCGTTCAACAGCCCTGCGGCGGCCAATACAAAAACCCCCGAGCAGATAGATGCAACGCGCGCGCCACGCCCGTAAGCTGCACGTAGGGCCTCGCACAAGTCTTCTGGAACAGGCGTATCAGCGCCGCGCCATCCCGGAATAATGATCAGGCTGGCGGCTTGCAAAAGGCCAAGATCGTCTTCCGCGTCTAGTGTAATGCCGCCCACGGCGCGAATGGGGCCTGGCTCGGCCTTCACGGTGGCGAACTTGTACCAATTGTCGAATTCGGGTCGTGGCAGTGCGAAAAGCTCGACGGCGATTCCAAACTCGAATGTGCACAACCCGTCATAGGCAATGGCGCACACAAGCGGGTGTTTTTGAGGGAGAGAGGCAAATTTTGTCATGTTGGCAGAATCCGACCGCACCTTGTCTATAATGCCAGTATCGCGATTTGTTCAAAGATGGCAAGCCTAGGCCATCACATTGAAACGGAGACATACGATGACAATCCACGCTGACCTTCTCGCCGCAATCGAAACCTACTTTGACGCGATCCACGAGTGCGACACCGCCAAATTGGGTGAAGTTTTCCATCCGCAATCCAGCTTGTTCGATGCCGACAATGGCACCGTTTTTGTCGAGCCGATCGACAGTTTCAGCCGCGATGTTGCAGGCCGTGTTTCCCCCGCCAGCGTTGACCAGCCGCGCGAGGCCGAGGTCCTGATGGTCGATTTTCTGTCCCCGATCAGCGCCACCGTCAAAATTCGGATCCGCGCGCACCAATCCGTGTTCGTCGATCACCTAGGTTTTGTATGCGGCGCTGAAGGCTGGCAGATTGTGTCCAAGATCTGGCACTTAGAAAGCACCATTGATGCTGATGAAAATCCGCAGAGCATAGCCACGTAAGCAAAACCTCTCCAACTCTTTGTATGCAAATCGAAAAAACAGCTGTGATTAGAAAGACTGCTGTCGGATAGTTCGATCTTCAATTAGCCAATCTGGATCGGGCAGTGGCCCTTTGTGAAGCAATTCTGGGCTCTAAACTCGAACCAATGGGTTATCCCACTGGTGCATCACAAATGATGAGCCTTCCAGCCGAAATGAGCGCCTATGGCGCGGGCGGTGCCCTGAGCAAAGCGGCGCATGGTGGTCCAGGTGTCGGAGGGATAATTGTGTACTTCATTGTAGAAGACTGCGCCGCAACACAAGGGCGTGCGGTTAAAACTGGCGGTTCAGTTGTAAGTGCAAAATTCTCTATCGGCGATTTTGGCTGGGTTCTTTTATGCCGAGACGCGGAAGGAAACATGATTGGTGTCAAATCAATAAGTAGCCATTTTATAGGCAAGACCACAGCGGGCAGTCAAAAGGTTGCCCGCTGTGCAAACAATTAGCTGCCATTGGCTCGTTCGAAGTGAACGTTCATGCGTCAGCATTCCCGCCTCTCGCCCTCCAGTTGAACAGAAAATTCTGTAAGCAAGTGCAGCGAAGGTCGGCTTTGAGCCCATCTTGACCGATGCTGCATGGATGCATGAATGCCGGCTAATGTGAGGCAGACAAAACATGATGTTCCTAATTGCATCGAGTAGGAGGACCTTAGGAACGATATCCTTGCGTCGACCATGTAGCTCAAGAAAAGTGCGCGGGAAACCCTGAGCAATGGCACCTAGCGGACCAATGCGATGCGTAGTCGAAAGATAACATACTACCAAATGGACTTTCACCTCTTTTAAAGATTCTCACCTTACTGAGGTATTGTAACACTCTGGAGCACAGAAATGCGGAGTATGATGCCCAAATTCTCTATCCGAAGCAGCCTCGTTGCAAGTTCCATTTTACTTACGACATGCCTTGTCGTGATGATGTTTGTCATAGCAGACAGCAGTAAAAGGAATGCCCTTCTACAAAAAGCACAAGAACAACAAGATACTGGTCTGCGTATTCTTACTTCTGTCTTTTCTGATAGCTATGACGATATTGCCATATCATATGACAGCTTGGGAAACGTCTCGACAGTATCATGGGACAGTATTCCAGATTTTGAAAGCCATGAACTTATCGACCGAGTCGGTGCGATCTCTGGAGAGACCGCAACATTGTTTGTGTGGGATGCGGCGGAGAATGACTTTATCCGGAGAAGTACGAATATCATCAAGCCTGACGGCAACCGGGCCATTGGAACAGCGCTTGGGCAATCTAGCCCTGTGCGGGCGAAGATATTGAACAATGAGACGTTCAGAGGTGAAGCAAACATTCTCGGGCGGCCCTATTTGACAATCTATGAACCGCTGTTGGATGGTGCTGGTGACGTGGTTGGTATTATGTACGTTGGCGTGGATAAAACGACGATTGAAGCAACGATGGCCGAAGCTCGAAAACTAAGTTTGTTAGTAGCTAGCGCGCTTATGATTAGTGGCTCAATTTTGCTGGGATATATAATCTCAATCTTGTTGAAGCCGTTAACAGCCATCGCCACCAGAATCGAACACGTAGCATCCGGTAATTTTACTGAAATCGTTCCTTATACGGAAAGAACTGATCAGATCGGCACCATTGCAAAGAAACTGGACGTATTTCAGACATCCTTACAGAAAAAATCTGATCTTGAAGCGGTTCAGAAACAGCATGATCATGATTTGAAAGAGGTTGTCGAAACACTCAGTCTTCACTTGTCCCGTTTGGCACAGCGCGATCTGACAGCAAGTATTCACACCCAATTCCCGCCAGCTTATGAAACACTAAGGAATGACTTCAATAAAACCGTAAACGGCCTCAACTCTGCAATGCAGGACGTTATCAATTCGGCCAATAGCATAGGGAATGGCGCAAACGATATTGGTTCGGCTTCCGGCGAACTCTCCGGTCGGACAGAGAACCAGGCTGCCACACTAGAAGAAACAGCGGCAGCATTGGATGAAATGACCGCAAGCGTCAGATCAGCAGCTGAAGGTGGTAAAACTATTGAAAAAATTGTGAATGAAGCACAGGCTGAAGCTGAGGCAAGTGGGGAAGTCGTCGGGGATGCTATTTCGGCCATGACTGAAATAGAAACATCGTCAGAGCAGATTTCCCAAATTGTTGGCGTCATCGATGATATCGCCTTTCAAACCAACCTGCTGGCACTGAATGCAGGCGTAGAAGCCGCACGCGCAGGTGAAGCGGGTAAAGGCTTTGCCGTTGTTGCATCCGAAGTCAGAGCCTTGGCACAACGTTCTACGGAAGCCGCGAAAGAGATCAAAACACTCATTACCAGCAGTACAGCTCAAGTGGACCGTGGCGTCGATCTTGTAGGTGGTGCAGGGACCGCCCTAAGTACTATTGTTCAGCGCGTGGTGAAAATCTCTGAGCTGGTTCGTGAGCTGTCGACTGGTACGTCAGAGCAGGCAGTAGGACTAAGCGAAATTAACATTGGGGTTAGACAGCTTGACCAAGTCACACAGCAGAATGCCGCTATGGCTGAGGAGGCGACTGCCGCGAGCCAGACTTTGAAGCTTGATGCGACCCGCCTGCAGGAGCTAGTCCAGAGGTTTAAGACAGACGTAATTAAGCATGATTTGGCGGAGCCACTCCATTCAGATCGCTCTGAGAACCTAGCGCATGTTCAGTTAAGACGGGCGTAAGAGGACCAATTAGAACAATGGACGCAGATGGTAATACTAGCGCGTAGATAGAGCTCCGAGTCCCAAATGCCGTGATTGTCACAGCCAAAAAACTACGTTTTATTGAACGACGCGCTGAACCTGACATTGATGCTGCTGCGGCGAAGGTCCGAAAGGTCCGGCAGAGTAGTCATCATATCCCGTAGCTTCTACGCTATCATGCCAGTGGCCGCCTTGGGCCGTTTGTATCGACCTCGACTTCGTTGGTGCAAGCCCATCTCGGAATTGTCAAAGACCATTGGCAGGTTGCTGAATTTCCAAAGGTCAAGTGTGCTGAGATTACGCAAGCATCTGCTACACAAATAGCTACACAGCCAAGAATGCTGAAGGCCAATAATGTGCTTTTAATTTACATTTATTTTCATTTTTCGAAGTCAACCTAAAGGACTTCGTCTCCGCCACTTCCCTCCAGTTTGGTGGGTAGTTCCTGGCTTCAGCATTTAGACGCATGCTTTACAAATACCGTCGGAGAGCATTGCAGAAGTGACTTTTTCAGGCCCTGCAATCCTCACACTGCGTGCAAAAGTCGGAACCTGTTCAACACGGTGCAACAGATCAGGCCAATGTTATGTGGTCTCGGAAGGCGTAATCGAGTATATTTCTACGGAATGGAGCGGCTTGTTCGAACCAAGCCAAAAACGACGAACCCGATTATCGTGCCGGGGAGAGCGGTCAACAGGAAATCTGTACTAAAGCCTTCGCCAATTCCAAGGATGGATCGGCCCAGAGTCATACTGGCAATCACCAATAGTATCAGCGGGTATTCATTTTTCCGAAAACCGTTCGGCCGGCTCAAATAAAAAGCCACGAACGCGATTGCAGTGATCAAAGACACTTCAGCGAAAGGCTTCACGTTTAAGAACTGCTGAAGCCTTTCCAGCTGTGCAGTGTCTATTCGCCCGTCTCCTGCTGAGGTCAACTTGGGTTTAAGCGCTAGAAGAGCATGATCTATCAAGGCCGTACCAAACATACAGATTACGAACGCCCAAGCAGTTCTTATTCTGGAATTGTTTCTGAACATCATAGCCTTCTGCTTTGCCCTTTGGTGTGACGATACATTTGACGTGTTTTCAAATTGATGGACTCAAGAAGTGCTGTCAATTTTGGCATGCACCGTATTGCGAGAGTTCGCTGGCTGTCACGCCTCAAGCAACGCGCTGATCTGAGCCGTAAGAGTGGGGTGGATCAGCGCACAGGGTAAGTTGTTGACCACTTCTTAAGCAAATAACACCAAGTATATGAGCTCAAGACTGTCTCTCGATTAGGAACAGCCAGCATGCTTGATTACATCTTTGAACTTTTCAGCTCTGCGCAGTTTGTGCCGCATGCAGTTTGTCTGCTCTGGCGGCCTGATCTTCTCATCATGCACGGGGTCTCGGATTTCTTGATCTCCGCAGCCTATCTGGCGATCCCCGTTATCATTGTAAAAGCGGTTAAAAGCCGTCCAGACCTTATGGACCCGCAGTTGGCGCGACTCTTCGCAGCCTTCATCACGGCTTGTGCGCTCAGTCATCTCGCTGGCCTTATAACGCTGTGGTTTCCCGCTTATGGTATCCAAGGTGTGATCAAGCTCGGAACAGCAGCTGTTTCAATTTATACCGCCATTCAATTGGCGCGTCTGTTGCCGATGTTCCTGACAATGCCTAGCCGACAGGAAATGGCCCGCAAGGAAATAGAGATTGCGCTTGGGCAGGCTCAGACAGCTGACGCGCGGGCAGCGCGGGACAAGCTCAGCGAATTCGCGTTTATCGCCTCGCATGATTTGAAGGCACCTTTGCGTGGGATTTCCAATCAGGCCCGATTCCATGTCGAAGATCATGCTGATACGCTACAGCCAGATGCGCAGCGCCGGCTTTGCCGCATGCAGGAGCTCTGCAACCAGCTTGAGGGATTAATCTCGACACTGCTTAAGTATTCGCGAATTGGCGGCACCGTGGCACATGAGGAAATCGATCCTGCAGGCGCGGTGGCTGAAGTCAAAAATTCGCTGCTGGAACTTTTGGCAGAGAAGAACGCAGAAATCGTAATCGAAACAGCACTGCCGAAACTCAAGGTCAGTCCGCCCGACATGGCAACCATTCTGCAAAACTTGATTGTTAACGGTCTCAAGTACAACGACTCTGATCAAAAACGAATAGCAATCGGCTTCGTTGATGAAGTCAGTGTGCAAGGTAGAAAGCTGTAAAACGCATATTACGTTCGAGACAACGGCATCGGGATTGATCCTGAGTTCCACGAGGACGCGTTTCGCATGTTCAAACGGTTGAACCAGCCTGAAAGCTACGGAGCAGGCTCGGGTGCGGGCCTCGCATTTGTAAAGAAGGTCGTCGAGAATAATAATGGCCGAATTCTGTTGCAATCCGTACCCGGACAGGGGAGCACGTTTTACTTTTCTTTTGCGTCCGTAGCAGAGAAACCAGCCGCAAAAATGGTCCCATCGGGACCGAAGATGCGCCATGTTTGAGCGCCGTTCCAGCCCGACCATCCTGATTGTCGAGGACAATGACGACGATTTCGAAGCAACCGAACGTGCGTTGCGCAAGAACAAGAACCTCTCCAATCCGATCACGCGTTGCCGTGACGGATTGGACGCATGGGCATATCTGCGGCAAGAGGGCAAATACGCCCCGCCGAATGACCCACCACAACCTGGATTGGTTCTTCTTGACCTCAACATGCCCGGGCTATGTGGGCGCAAGCTGCTGTCACGGGTGAAAGGTGATCCGGTCCTATGCAAACTGCCTGTCGTTGTGTTGACCACCTCGGCAGCAAACGAAGACATTAACGGTTGTTATCGCGCCGGTGCCAACACCTATATCCCGAAACCTGTTTCCTGGACAGAATTCGCTGCCTCCATCGACCGGCTGCACGAATACTGGTTTCAGGTCGCGTTATTGCCAAGATGAGTTTCATATGTCGCTAAACATTCTAATCGTCGATGATATTCCAGACGACCGAGAAACGATGCAGAGACTACTCGCCAAAATACCGGAAGTCACCGCACCGGTTTTGGAAGCAGTAGACGAAGCGACCTGTCACGCGAAGCTTGAAGACAATACCCCTATCGATTGCTTCCTGCTCGATTACTCACTGCCTGGCCGCGATGGCCTGAAGGTGCTTCAGAAACTTTTACAGCGCGACCCCATGGCGACGGTTGTGATGGTCACGGGGCAGGGCGATGAGGTTATTGCTGTTAAGGCTCTGAAGGCGGGCGCGCAAGATTATCTGGTGAAAGATGCGTTGTCGGTGGCAAGCCTGACGCGCGCAATTTCGAATGCAATGGAGCGCCCGCGACTGCGTCGCAAGATCAGGGATCAAAAAGAAAGCCTCCAGACCTTTGCGCAGGTTATCGTCCATGACCTTCGCGCGCCGCTCAGAGCGATCAGTGACGCAATCGGGATGTTGAGTGAAGATCTGCCTGAAGCCATCGCTACGGGGAACGCAGAGATGCTGGAGTTCATTAATGCGGGTGCCCAGCGGATGGATGCTCTGATCCTTGCGCTCAAATCCTATACCGACGTTGATTGCGCGCCTCCGACTTTCGACAAAATCGACTTGAACGAGAAGATAACACATGTGTGCTTAAATCTGGCGGCAGTTATTAAAGAGAAACGTGCAAAAGTGACATGTCAGAATACGCTGTCCTCCGTTTGGGGAAGTCCACCACTGATAGAACAGCTTTTGCAAAACCTGATTGGGAACGGGATCAAATACAACCGGTCCGATGTGCCTGTAATACGTATCTCCACAACGGAAATCGCGGATAGTTGTGTGATCAAAGTGTCAGATAACGACATTGGTATAGGGCCGGATTACCTCCAGCTAATATTCGAACCCTTCAAGAGGCTGCACGGGCAGGGTGACTTCGAAGGGACCGGTCTTGGACTGGCCACCTGTAAACAAATTGCAGAACGGCACGAGGGAACTTTGACCTGTGAGTCAAAACCTGGATCTGGTTCCACATTTACGATTGTCCTCCCGAGTGGCTGTCTTTCGAGCGGGCAAGCTACCTCGTGTTTGTCCAAGCTCACTTAGTAATTTGACCTTGCCGTAAAAGCCTGAATACGGGCTTGAAGAGTTTGCTGACCGTTGCGTACGGCTCTGCCGCGGCTGCTTAAGCACCGGAGCCTGTCAGACAGCTTTCATCTCACGTCGCTTGCTGTCGCGCTCCAACTTTCCTGTGATCGCAAATGACTGCAACGTCCTGCACAATCTGAGTTTTTCCATTGCCTGATCTTGCACACTCAGTGAACCGCAGGGTCGTTGCGCGCGCCGTATTATTAGGAATTTAAGATGAGGTCGGCTCTGGGCCGCAATGGTAAGGTGCGGCGCTGCTCTAGGCTTCATTTAAGAATTTTGTACGAAAAATTCTGCACGCTTACGGGGATATTTCCGCAGCACTCTTTAAGGAGTGGGAACAGGGCATTGCGTACAGAAGGCGGTGTTAGTCTTCGGATAATGATGAAGCTGTGCAGAAAACCATAGGAACGGAACAGGCGCGCGCACGTTACTCAAGGAATAGAGACAAACAGACCGAGAGTGAATCATGTCAGCTGATAAGAAAACCCCGCCCACCACTACCGACGCAGGTGTCCCCGTACAAAGCGATGAGCATTCGCTGACAGTAAGCCCCGATGGCCCGATCGTTTTGAACGATCATTACCTGCTTGAGCAGATGGCGAATTTCAATCGCGAAAGGATTCCAGAACGCCAGCCCCACGCCAAAGGTTCAGGCGCGTTCGGTACTTTCGAAACGACGGCGGACGTATCAGCCTATACCAAGGCAAAGATTTTTCAGCCGGGTGCGAAATGTGACGTGGTGATGCGGTTTTCTACCGTGGCTGGCGAACGCGGCAGCCCAGATACGTGGCGTGATCCGCGTGGATTTTCGGTTAAAATGTACACCGAAGATGGCAACTTCGACATGGTAGGCAACAACACTCCGGTTTTCTTCATCCGCGACCCCATGAAATTTCAGCACTTCATTCGCAGTCAGAAACGTCGTGCCGACAACAACATGCGCGACCATGATATGCAGTGGGATTTCTGGACGTTGTCGCCCGAGAGTGCGCACCAGGTCACCTATCTGATGGGCGACCGCGGCATTCCTAAGACATGGCGCGAGATGAATGGCTATTCCAGTCACACATATTCTTTGATCAACGACGAAGGCGAGCGGTTCTGGGTGAAATTTCACTACCATACCGATCACGGCGACGGGAATGCCCATTTCACTCAGGAAGAAGCCGATAAGATGGCTGGACAGGATGGTGATTATCACCGCCGCGATCTTTTTAATTCAATTGCCGAAGGGAACTACCCAAGTTGGACGCTTAAATGGCAGGTGATGCAGTTCGAGGACGCAAAGGAATACCGGATCAACCCGTTTGACCTGACAAAAACTTGGCCCCACGCGGATTACCCTCTGATCGAGGTAGGAAAGTTAACATTGAACGAGAATCCCACAGATTTTCATACTCAAATCGAGCAGGCTGCCTTTGAACCGAACAACATCGTCCCAGGCGTTGGTTTGTCACCGGACAAGATGCTGCTGGCGCGAGGCTTCGCCTATGCGGACGCCCACCGTGCAAGGTTGGGTGTGAATTATAAGGAAATACCTGTGAACAGCCCGCAGGCTGACGTGCACAGCTATTCAAAAGATGGAGCAGGTCGTACCAAAAAGGTCGCCGATCCAGTCTATGCACCAAACTCCTATGGCGGACCGTCTGCCGAGCCTGACCCACATGAAGCAGGTGTTTGGTATGCCGAAGGAGATATGCTGCGCCAAGCCTACACGCTTCGGGAGGATGATGACGATTGGACCCAAGCGGGCATATTGGTGCGTGACGTTATGGATGATGGTGGTCGCGAACGGTTGGTCGGCAATGTGGTGGGTCACCTGTGCGATGGCGTCAGTGAGAGGATCCTTGTACGGGCATTTGAATACTGGCGGAACATTGATGCCGATATCGGTCAGAAGATCGAGGACGGCGTGCGAGAGAAGCTCGGTGGGAAATCCGAGGCAGCGGGCATGGCCTCCGCAAAAAGCATAAGCGGTTAATCTGTTCGGGGGCGGGGCAAAAGCGTCGCCCCCCGATTAGACTATGTAAAGCGACTTGCCACGCCTGCCGCCCAACGATGAGTTGAGGCGCCAAAGCAATCGTGCAGTGAGTCCGTAGCAATAACGCTACCGAGAGATAGACGGCCCAGCAGACACAGACCTTTTAGGACAGTGCCATCGGGAGAGACCAGCGACCCGTCAGGCTGGGTACGGGCGCCAAATCCTTCCTGCACCGTTGCAATAAGATTTTTGTCCATCGCCCGCGTAATGACAGGGGCCGTGACGCTCTCCAGATTTGGGCTTGGGAGGACCGCGTCGATCATCGCTTGGGCCAAAAGCGCATCATCGCCTTCGATCAACCGCCAGCCATTCGCCTCCATCAAGATATCAGGGTCATCAACCGCTTGCAGGCTTACCAACCCGTCGTTGATCAGAGTGAGCAGCTGTTCTGACGCTTCAATAGGTGGGCCATAGCTGTACCGTTTCATTCCCTCGTCAAAGCCGACAATCGCGATGGCAGTGTCTTGTTCCAGTACGGCGCTGTTGAATGCACTACGAAGTTCATTCTGAAATTTTCGCCAGATTTGCCCGATGACATACCCTTCGGAGGGAGGGATGCTCTGATGAGCCATTTGGATCGTGACACGCAGGGCGGATTTGGTGTCCTGAATGTCTTGTGTGCCCGGATCTTCGCGTTCTATCGTGAGCCACTCTTCGACCCTCTCACGAGAGGGCTGACCATCGCACGCGCCAATAATGCGAAGCGTTGGGGAGACCAGGGCGTTACAAATTGTCTTTAAGGCGTCATCAGGTGCTTGGCCGACAGCCTTCTTTAGCGCGGCTTTGAAATTCTCGGTCTCGCTTATGACGGGGTCGAAGAGCGCGTCGATTTCAGCTGTGGCAGGCTTGGGTGCGGGTGGCTTGCCGTCGCGTGAAAAAGGTAAGATTTTGCGGGGCTCGCGGCCGGATTTTTGGTAACTATCGCCTGCGAATTTTCCGCCCAAGCCAACCGTCAAGAGCCGCAATACATCATGGGTTGAGAGACCCAAACCCCGGATTGCCACGATTTTATCCTGCCATTCGTGCGCGGCATCTAGGAGATCCGTGCCCGGATACGCAGGTAGAAGGTCCAGCCCGTGCTCCTCAGCGTGATCGGTCCATTTTCCCATCTGCGGGTCGAGCTTTGTAGCCGGCTGGCCAAGGGACATCACAACTTCGTCGTAGGGGCCGTACTGCCCGTCATCTGTTGTGATGTGCCAGCCGTCCTTTTTGTCGATGGCGCATGCTTTGGCCTTGATGTTTGTTACCTTAAACACATCGCCTGCCGCCTGACACAAAGCGTGAAACCGTGCCTCGAGATACGCCCCCAAATCGGCGCGGGGTGGAAAATCATCGCCTTCGTAATCTGTTTCGGACCATTCACCAAAGGGCGCAATTTGGTTGGACATACAGGCAGGCGGATCAATATCGAGGATACGCACGGGAATATTGAGAATACACAGCGGGTCTTCATCAGGGTGGAAGTTTGGCCCTGCGCCCAAAGCATCGAGAGTGTCGAAGATGTCGATCTTGAAGCGTGTGCCGCGTTGCATGGCATCAACTGCCAAAGCCTCAAGGGCGCCAAGCCCGCGCGGGCCAAAGCCGATCACAGCGAGCGTTCGAATAGGTTCTGACACACAGTGTCCTCTCAAAGGGTTCACGCGTTAAGCGTGAGAATAGAATTCGATACCTTATACCGAAGTTCATTTATATGAGCCACGGGTGGTTTGGAGTTAATCGGTTTAGGCAGTGCGATACTCCCGGCAAAGACCTTAGCGCTCTGGGGATTCCCAGAGAGCTTAAATGTTCGAAAGTGTTGGTGTCAGGGAAGCTTATAATGGGACAGGGGGGAACTCTGCCGACCTGAGAAAGCGGATACGGCCGTTGGGTGGAGAATGCGGAGGCATCCATGAATCTGTCACGCACTTTGAGCGATGGGGTGCAGGTCCAACCGCCAATCCGCGCTCTACAGCGGTGTCTTCCCATTCAGGCCTGCATTCTTTTCGTGCAAGCGCTCTGTCGGCAAAGAATTCGCACACCAGCATTCGGGGCAAGCAAAGAGAAAGCTCTGGCACGTGAGATCGTTTGGGGACACTTAGAGGAAGCAGTCTACAAGCGAATATGCGCTATGACCGGGCTTGGAGAGGTTTGATCTTCAGCACGTTAATGATACTGAGCGGAGGCTGGCTCACCCGACTGCGCAGAACGGAATTCGAAGCTATGAATACAGAAATTACTACGATCGACGCCGTCGGCCAATGCCGCACGGAACGCGCGGAGAAATTTGCACTGATCGTCGATGCATGCGCCTATTTCAAGGCGTTGCGGAAGGTGATCCGCACTGCTCGCCAACAGGTTTTGCTCGTCGGGTGGGATTTTGACCTCGAAATCGAAATGCTGCCAGGGGAGAGTGATGAAGACGGCCTTGCGCCTGACGGCTTTCCCAACAAACTGGGCCCATTCATTGAAAGGGTTGTGGAAGAACAGCCTGACCTCGATCTTTATTTGCTGAAATGGAACGGGTCTGTGTTGGTGGCACCAGGAAGATTGGTCCCCACCGTGAGCCTCGCAACGTGGGGAAGTGACCGGATTCATCTGGCGCTTGATGGGCATCACCCCTTTGGCGCCTGCCACCATCAGAAGATCGTTGTTGCTGACGACAGGATCGCGTTTTGCGGCGGTATTGATGCCACAGAGAGCAGGTGGGACACGCCAGAGCATTTGCCCGATGATCCGCGGCGGGTGGATAAAGAAGGGAAGCCAACCGAGCCCTGGCATGATGTGACCTCTGCCGTTTCCGGTAAGGCTGCTGCCGCGCTCGGAGATCTGTCGCGCGAACGTTGGTTGCGCGCGCGCGGCGAAACGCTTGAGCCGCCGCAGCAGGGGGAAGGGGCAGTCTGGCCTGATGATCTCGAAGCGGATGCGGTTGATATTGATGTGGCCATCGCCCGCACCGAGCCGCCTTTTGACGGCGACCCCCTGTGCAACGAGATCGAAGAGGCGTTCCTATCAGGGATCAAGAAGGCAGAGCACACGATCTATATTGAGTCGCAGTATTTCGCAGCCGAAACGATATGCGCAGCTCTTGAGGCGCGTCTTGCCGAAGCGGATGGACCGCAGATCGTTGTGGTAAACCCTGAATACGCACTCTCGTCGTTCGAAGATGATGCAATGCATGAGTTGCGGGACAGGGCTGTCACACGGCTTTATGAAAAAGACCCTTACGATCGGTTTCGGATCTACTATCCTGTAACGTCAGCGGACACCCCGATTTATGTGCACGCCAAAGTCTTTATTATTGATGGAAAAGACCTGCACATCGGGTCAGCAAATATGAATAACCGCTCAATGGGCTTTGATACCGAATGCAATGTGATCGTCCCAGCGCAGAGCGATATTGTAGGCGAAATACAGGACCGTCTGCTGTCCGAGCATTTGGGTGTCAGTCAGTCTGAATTTTCGAATACGCTGGCACAAGAAGGCGCTCTTATCGGCGCCATCGAGAAGCTGAATCCTTCTACGGGCCGAAGATTGCGCGACCTGATCAAGCGTCCCTCGAATGTGCGGGGGAATGTTCTTGCAGATACACGCTTAATGGATCCGCGCTACCATCCTGATGAGCAAACCTCGACAGGTCAGGGGATCAGGCCGCGTCATGTTGGCATGGTTGCGGGGGCAGTGGTGCTCGCCTTTCTTGTCTGGCGGGTTCTGGGCTAGGGCAATGACTTGCTGCGTTTAGGGTAAGGTGAACCCTTTTTTGCCGATAACATCGTGCAAGCTGTCTAATTCGTGCTGCGATAGCTTGAGATGTTTCGCGAGGCATTCCAGATAATCGAGGTCACTCGGCTTTGTCGGCTCCCCGATGAGCAAGGCAGCCGCGTAGACTTCCTTGCGGCTGTGTGTAGGCACATTGGCACACAGCATCTCCGGATCTACGGGATCGCGCAGCGCTGACCAAAGAACTGATTTCTGCTTTCCATCGGCAAAGCCAAGCACTTTCATAAACGTCTGTTTTTCCTCACAAGAAAAGCTGCCGTCGGCACGGGCCATCTGGATCATTGCGCGCAGTATCGGCTCGGCCTGATCGTCAATTACGGCGGCGGATGTGCTGAATTGATTTTGCAAGTCCCGCTCACAGGCTTCAGGAGGATGTCGCTCCGAAAGCACCGCCGCTAGCTTTCCAAAGGCATTGCTGACAGATTTGGCATGAAAAGTTTCAGGTCCTAACAGTCCTCGACTGATGAATAGGGCACTTATCTTCTCGCCCACAGCCTCGCTGACTTCGTCCGGGCTGCTCTGTAGTATGGATCGAACACCTTTTATCCCGTCTACACGATGCAATGCTCTGGAGCCTTTTTCGGCGGCCAGAGCGATAGCAACTGTCAATGTAAGCTTATTAATTTACATGTGGATCTCCCAAGTGATCGATCCAGCGCAAGGCGGCGCACCCATAAATAGATGCGCCGCGTTACAGTCACCTCGGGACGGCGACGTTGTGTGGGGTCAGCTGTGTGCGTTTGACACATCGCGCAGCGTCGACTTGGCTGCAGATGACGCTTTCTCAAGCTCCTGCTGAAAAGCCTGGCGTGCTTGCGCCATGGCGGCGTCACGGTGCTCGCCCAGCAGGTCGTCTTCGCGACGTGTAGAAGGCAGCAGTGCGCCGATTAACGCTCCCATACCCAGAGCAAGCGCTCCCACGGCCAAAGGCTGATCATGCATGAAGGTCTGAGATTTGCGCGCAGCGTTGCGTGCTGTGGCTTCTACCTTCTCTTGCGCGTCCAGCACCGTTTGGCGCGCTTCCACGACACGTGCGCGTGCCTCGGGGGAGAGTGTTTCCAGACCATCGTTCAATTTTGCGCGCAACCATGCGGCGCGGGGTGTTTTGTCAGGCTCTATCATTCCAGTTGCCCTTTCATTAATTTTTTCATCTGCCGCCGCGACACGCTCGTCAAAGCCAACGTAAGCCTCGTCGGTCGGGACGAGAGTTGGTTCGGGTGCGTGTGTCTCGGGGCGTGATCCAGTTCCGGTAAGGAGCAGGCCGATACCTGCACCGACCAGTGCGAACGCGGCGGGGTTCTGACGCGCAGCCCCCCACGCCTGCCGTCCAATGTCGCCGCCATATTCCTGTGCAATCACGGCCGCTTGGCTCTGGATGTTTTCGGGGGCGATTGCACTTGAAAGTGTATCAAGTGAAGCGGCCAGCTTCTGACGCTCGCCTGCGGCGTTGCGCTGTATGGATTCGTAATCAGACATTTGTGGCTCCTTTTACAGCTGCTGCATCGCGCTGTAGATTGTTGAGCGTATGCGATGGTTCCATTGCCTTGGCGGACAGGCGCGATTTTCCGACCAACACCAGTACAACGGCAATCAACAGAACGCCTCCACCCACCAACAGAGCGGAAGTGCCAGCTGACAATCCCGTAGTGGCCAGATAGGAGACCAGCGCACCAGCAAGGACATTCAGCCCTGTCAGCGCCAGAATAACCGCCCCGATAATTAGTCCGACACCTACAGCGGCGCGGGAAATATTGTCGGAAATCTCCGCCTTTGCGAGACGCATCTCGGTCTGCATTAGGCTGGTGAAATTACGCAGCACGTCTACCAGAAGGGTAGGGGCTTGCCGTGGATCAGGATGGGACATCATAGCCTCGCGACGTTGGTGATGCACCATTTTGCGCGCCCCATGGGTCGCTGTCAGTGCTGCTATGATCGACGCGCTGCGGATCGCGGGCTTTCAAGAAACGAGTAGCCGCAAAACCGAGAAGAGCAGCGCCGCCAATGAACAATGCGGGGTTCTTACGGGCGAAACTGCTGACCTCATGCGTCACCGTCGTCAAATCTGCTGTGCGCAACCGCTCTGCGAGACCTTCAACCTGATCCGCTACCTGCTGTGCTGCACGAGCTTGTAGGCTGTCAGCATCGAACTCCGCCGCGGCGGCATCCGCCGCGTTAGCTGCGTTTGTTACACGCGCTGCGGCTTCATCACGAACAGCTTCTGCCTTGCGCTCGGCTTCGGAATAGACGGCGTCTTTAGCCTCTTGTCCCAAATCTTGCGCCTTGGTCTTTACGTCTTGTGTGAGATTGTCATGTTGCATTTCAAATGCCTCCTTCAGATCGCGCTGATTTACGAACGTTTGGTCGCGAGTATACCGATCAAAGCGCCAACACCTACTGCAGCAGCAAGTGACACTGCCGGGTTACGACGCACGAAAGTAGTTGCGTCAGTCGCGAGGTTCTGGATATCGACGTTAGTCTGGTTTTTCAGCGTCTGTGCCATCTCGTCAAAAGATGGCATCGCTTCCTTTGCGCGACCGATCGCTGCTTGCGCGATGTTTTCGGAACCGTTGTTGAGCGTGTCTTCACCAATGTGCTTGGGCTCGATATCGCTCGTGGTTCCGGCGGGGGCTTTTGTCTTTGACTTGGTCATTTCGTGTACTCCTTTGTTGCGCAGTCAACGTGCGTTGCGGGTGAAGAGTTCCACTTGGATTGGACAAATCCGTCTAAGCGCTCGTTTCGCCCAGTTTATCGGCTTTTTCGGCGTCGCGCTGACCCATAGGCAGGTCATCGCCTTGGGTTGTGTCATGGCGTGTCTGCGCTTCCAACTCGGCATTCAACTCAGCGCCAAGCAAGATGATGAACGCGCTCAGCCAGAGCCACGTCAACATGATCACGACACCAGCAAGGGAACCGAAGCTTTCGTTATATGATCCAAATGTTTTGACGTAGTACGCAAAGCCAGCAGAGCCGATAAGCCACAGCGCACAGCCTACGACACCGCCTACAGAGGCCCATGACCATTCTGGTGCGTCGCGGCTGGGTCCGTAGCGGTAAAGCACCGATAGGCCGACAGTCGTCAGCAAAGCTATGACTATAAAAGACACCGCAAAAATGACGGGTTCAACGGTCGAACCTAAATCGACGAAAGACAGAACTGCGGGCAGACCAAGCATGACTGTAAGAGCAATCAAGAGACCAAACACCAGAAATAGCGTCAATGCGAAGGTAACGAGCTTGAGTTTGAAGAACCCGCGTTCTTCCTTCTCATCATAGGCGACATTGATACCATCCATCAGGCTCGCCATTCCCTTTGAGGCGGAGTAGAGCGCCAGCAGAATTCCGACGAGGGCGGTCAGGCCCAAACCACTGCTCTGAGAGCCGGTAACGGCGCGGGCCTGACTTACAATAATTTCGATAATATCTTGCGGGAGGATATTTGAGAGGCTGCGCAATTGCTCGGTAACCTCTACGGGTTCCACGAACAGACCGCTTACCGCCATGACCGCCGCAATTGCTGGAAAAATGGCGAGGAAGCCATAAAACGCGACGCCAGCCGCAATTAGGCTCATGCGGTCTTCAGTGACCTCGTCTTTTACGCGAAAGGCGATGTCCTTCCACCCTTTGGTGGGTATCTCTTGTGGAGCTTCAGCGGTACGGCCTCGGGACATGTGTTTTCCTTTCGCAAGATATCGCAGTGGAGCGCTGCCTTATTCGGAGGAGGCGCCGGAATAGAGCGGAATGGTAGATACCGACATCTTGGCAGAGCCGTTTTGCACCTCGTTTGCGTGAGCGATGTAGATCAGGGTATTGCTTCCTGCATCGAGTATTCGCGTGACCCGCAGGCTCTTCCAGATGATAGAGCGGCGCTGCGAGAAGATATTTTCGCCCTCGATCGAGCGGTCGATATCACCAATTGTGATTGGCCCCGTCTGGCGACATTGAATGGAAGAATTCGAGGGGTCTTCAAACCAGTTCCCATTCTGTAAACGGTCTACAAGTCCCCGCTCAAAATACGCGACATGGCAAGTGACACCTGCCACTTCGGGATCGGCAAAAGCTTCGATCACAATATCATTGCCGAGCCAGTCGACATCAACCTTACCGACCTTCTCGGCTGCCGCGCCAGATGCGCAAAGTGCGAGAGCGAGTGTCGCAAGAGCCTGTTTCATTGAAAAATCCTGTCCGTATCTGGAATATGTATTGGAACAAACCGGCGGTGCTGGGTTTGGTTCCATCTGGCGAGCTGGTATGCTTGCGTGGGAACGTTCTTTCGAAGCTGGTGTTGATAACTATCACGAGCCTGAAGGAGCCGCCCCCCCAGATGCCTCAACCAAACACCAATACCCGCCACTCATTCGTGTATTTTCTCGCAGCCTATGCCGTGATTGGCTGTGTCGTCTTTGCGGCGTCAATTTTTGTAGCAGACCAGATGGTGCCAAATCACGACTGGATCGCTGATACGATCAGTGATCTTGCCGCTGGCGAGCTCGAGTTCATCGTAGACGCTGGCCTTTATGTCTTTTCTTCTTCGCTCACCGCGATCGCCCTGCTTGCTGCCCATGTTCACCTCGGGGACCGTTGGTGGAGCGTTGGTATTCTGGGCTTCGCGCTCTTCGGGTTAATCGTCTTTCTTATCGGGGCACGTGACGAGTATGGAGATGGTGACAACGAGGGTTTTGTGATCCACTATTATCTCGTTTACGCAATCGGCGCATTAATGACAGGTCTGCCTCTTATGATGATGAGCGGAGCAGCGCGTGTCCACGCACGCTACCGATCCGCTTTTGTCGCAATTTCGACAGTCTGGACGATTTCCGCTCCTGTGTTCTTCATCATGTCAGATGATCTTGACGGCGTTTACGAGCGATATCTCGGCTGCATCTCGATTGTTTTCGTCTGCCTGATGGCAGATATGTTTGTCCGTTGGTGCAGATTGCGGAACGCCACTTAGTCCTGTGCGTCGGGCCGATCTTTTTGCCCGCGATGCGCCATAAAGTGGCTGATCCACAGAACACCTGCGGCCAACGTCGCCGATGTAAGCGCAAGACCCTCGTAGCCGAGGCCGGAAGCTAGCCCAATCGCGCCAGCGACCCAAAGGCTTGCGGCTGTGACCATGCCACCCACGCTTTTGTCGCCTTGGATAATCGCACCAGCACCAAGAAAGCCAAGCCCGCCGACAAGACCCTGTATGACGCGGGACGGATCAGAGGAGAGGCCTTGAGCGACCATGTCGTGTGCCATTTCAATAGAAACGATTGTGAAGACCGCAGCGCCGAGCGAGACCATCATATAGGTACGAATTCCGATGCGGCGTCTGCGTACCTCCCTGTCCAGTCCCAGAACGGCCCCTGCGAGAAGCGCGCAGCCCAGACGCATGAGCCATTCAAAATAGCCACCGGCTTGCGAAAATATGTCTGCGATTTCCATGGTGGACCTCTCAATTTCTCTAGGCAAACGTGTAGCCGCGTCGTCCGGTTCCTGTCGTGTCTACAGCAAGGTTTCGCTCACGTGCAGGGATTTCTACAGCGCCGCCTTGGAACGATCTGCTGCACCGCCTGTTATCTAACCAACGAAACCATTCGATAGGAGATAAGTATGACCCTCACGACACTTAAAGACGTATACCTTGACCAACTGCAGGACCTGTGGAGCGCAAACAAGCAATCGCTTGACGCTGTGACCAAGCTGGGCCGCGCCGCTGGTGACAAGGAACTGTCAGAAGCGCTTATCCGTGGCGGTACAGGCATCAGCGACGGGATGGAGAAGATCGCCGAGATTTGTAACCGTCACGACATCAACCCCAGCGGTGAGCACTGCAACGGCATGGAAGGTCTCGTCAAAGAAGCGCATGCGCATGTTCTTGAAGCAGAATTCGGAAGCGACGATGTGCGCGATGCAATGATTATCACTCAATACCAGCGCATGGTGCATTATGCCCTTGCCGGTTATGGATGCTTGGTGGCTTTTGCAAACCGCTTGGACCTTGATGAAGACGGTGCGATTTTGCAGGCTTGCCTCGATGAAACCTATGATGGCGACCGCGTGATGACAAAGATCGCAACGGGTCACGTGAACAAAGACGCAGCATAACTACACTCGCGTCCACACAAAAAGAAACGGCCCTGTTTTGCAGGGCCGTTTTTTTTGTAGGTTCTATAGGAACGTTTAGCTGGCTTCGCTGGCCGCCAGCAAAACTTTCCGCAGATTTTCGATCGAGACCGGTTTTTGCAGCACTTTGTCGGTGCTGTCGACGAAAGGTATCTGATCTGCATCGTAAGCAGTGATGAACACGTAAGGGATGCCACGTTCTGCGAGCAGCTTGGCTATCGGTTCGGACGTTTTGCCTTTACCCAAATTTACATCAAGGCAGGCTACATCGATGTCCATCTCTTGCGCCATATCCAGTGCGCTCGCCAGATGCGTGGACGGGCCCACAACCTCAAAGCCAAGGTCCTCCAGCGCATCAGCCATCTCAAATGCAATCAGAACCTCGTCCTCGACGACGAAAATTCTTTTTTGTTCGGCTGTCATATCTTCACTTCTCCTGGGTCAATGGCATTTCCAAATGCCATGTGAAACCGCTTTCTGGATAATCTATCGCGACTTTTCCATCTGTTTCAGCGGCAAGAATCTGGTTGGTTATCTTTGATCCAAATCCTCTGGTTGTAGGTACAACAGGTTCTGGCCCGTCCAGTTCCGTCCATGCTATTTTGACGCAGTTGTTTTCGTCAGAGGTATAGCCCCAGCTCATTTCGACGCAACCCTCTGGCACCGAAAGACTGCCGTGTTTTACCGCATTTGTGGCCAGCTCGTAGATGGCCATAGAGAGTGCCATCGCAATGCGGGAGGGCACCTCGATTTCATCGCCTGACATCTTGATGCGGCCGCCAGCGATCCGTCCGATGGTATCTTCGACAATCGTGCCGATTTCGGCACGGTCCCAACGGTTTCCGATAAGTTGGGAATGAGCCTTGGCATAGGCGTCGAGCCGGTTGTCGATGGTTTCGCGGGCGGCGCTGGAGGCGTTTGCGCCGCGCAAGGATTGGCTGACGATCGATTTCACAACGCTGAAAGCATTCTTCACACGGTGATTCAGCTCAGCGATCATCACGTCCTGCTGGGCTACCAGATGCCGCTCGTTGTCGATGTCTACCAGCGCGACAGTCGCACCCCGCACGGCTCCATCCTCGGCCTTCACGGGTCGTGCAATGATCCGTATCCACAACATGGTGCCATCACCGCGCTGATAGTGGGCATCAAGCTCGGCGTAGTCGACACCGTCACGGATAACCTGCGAAAGCGGGTACTCATTGCTTTCGACCCGTCTGCCATCGGGATGGAAGCAGATCCATTCACCGTAGGAGTCGACATCGTCGGATGTATATATCGGGTGTCTGACCAATTCCTCTGCATAGGAATTCCCCATCGTGATCCGACCGCTGGGTGCTTCGGCTACGACGACTCCGATGGGCATCGTCTCAAGCATCGCTTCGAGGAAGCTGATACGCTCGAGCGAGGCCTCCTCGACCAGCGCGTCCTGGGTTTGTTTGAGAAGGATATCGCTCAACTGTTGCTTAAGCTTTTCGTTCTCGGATCTCAATTCAGCAAGTTCGTGGACATCGACCATGGGTTCTCTCCGTCTAAGTCTTCGGACAATTTGACGCAGAGCAAAAGAATATCCAGAGCTTTTTAGCGAAAGGCCGTCTAATCAGGTGATGAATCGCCCAGAAAACGGCTAAGTGTCTGGCAACCCTCTAATTCATCGCAGATAATTTTCAACACAATAAGCACTGGCAGGGCGACAACCATCCCGATGACAGACCAAATCCAAGCGAAGAAGGCCACGAACAGAAAGACGATTGTTGTGTTGAGGCGCATTTGTTTGGAGATAAGAAAGGGTGTCACCAGCTGCCCTTCAATAGACGTTAGTGTCATGTAGGTCGCAAAAACGCCAAAACTTATCCAAGGCTCCTCGAAGGTGACGAATGCAACGGCGGCAGCGATACAAGCCCCGATCATCCCACCGATAAAGGGAACAAAGTTCAGCGAGAACGCCATAAAGCCAAAGATCAAAGGCCCAGGCAGTTCCCACATGTACATCGCGATGCCAATGACGATGCCGAGACCCGCGTTAATGAGGGTGATGCCGCCAAGATACCTTCCGAGCCGTTCTTCGATTGCATGAAGAACTGTCACTGCGCGGCGCTTGTCCGTAAAGCTGCTGAAGCTCTGGATTGTTTTTTGCAAAAACGTATCGCCTGACGACACGAGGAAAAACAATAGAATAAGCGCGAACAAAATGCTGCTGAGAAGACCTGGCGCGGTGCTGAATATCGCTGCAGCTATACCGCTGCGAGAGACGACCTCCACCTCGACGGTGTCAGCCTCCTTATCCGCGATAATCTCTTCAGCAGCAGTAGTCGCTTCATTGATTGCTTCCAATGTGCCGCCAGATGTGGCCAGCTTCAATTTGATCTGCTCAACAAGGGCAGGCAAATCTTCGATAAACTGCGCAGTCGGCGCGGTAAGCTGTACCGAGAGAACCAGTAAAAAACCGGTGAGCACACCTGTAAACAGGATCGCCGAGAAAAACGGCGCAACTCCCAAGGTCTGCAGAAAGCGCCGCGGACGGTTGAGTACGAAGTACCCTAGAAACGCGGCCGTGACGGGAACCAGAAATTCGGCTGCCCAGACCATCCCCTGCAGCACCATCATCAAGAAGATGCCGATGATTGCCACCTGTACCCACTTGTCCCGTGCATGGGACGGAGAGACTTCGTCATTTTCGGCGTCAGTCGAGTTCAGCATGATAAGGCCCTATTTGTGCGCCCGCATGCGAAAGCGGGTGTGACATTTTGTAGCCATAACGCGCGCTGGGCCAATTCGTTCAATTTAACCGACCAGATTCAGCGCCACACGATTGCACGCAACCATTAAGGGAGATGCCGCGTTACCATGGCAAGATCCGGCGCATGATGCGCTGGCGCATAACTAAAGTAAGGTCATATCATGGATCTCATTCGTATCATTCTATCCGTCATCATCCCGCCCTTGGGTGTGTTTCTACAGGTCGGTTTCGGCAAACATTTCTGGCTCAACATTCTCCTGACCATTCTCGGCTATATTCCTGGTCTGGTCCACGCGGTGTATATCGTTGCGCGGAAGTAAACCCGTGTTGCAGAGCGAATTGGACCAGCTGGATCGTTTGTCGACGTTGTTGGATGCGAAATACCGCATCCCGTTTACGCCGATCCGGTTCGGCTGGGACAGCCTTCTGGGCCTCATCCCCGGTGTCGGCGATGTCGCCGCGCTTGGACCTTCTGCTTATCTGATTGTCAAAGCGGCGAGGCTTGGTGCGCGCAAGCGTACGATCGGTCGAATGGCAGTCAATACAGGGCTGGATTTTACCATTGGCGCAGTGCCGCTGATCGGCGATCTGTTCGATCTGTTTTTCAAAGCAAACAATAGAAACTTTGCATTATTGCGTGACGAGCTATCTCGCACTGTGGATGCGGGCGCACCGCCGCCATTGGCATAACGGACGAGAGATAGGCACCAATATGACAAAGATCGAGACACTGCTTTTCGGTTCGATCGGAACGATCGTCGAAACGTCCGAGCTTCAGCGAAAAGCTTTCAATCTGGCATTTAAGGAATTCGACTTCGGGTGGCAGTGGGATAGCGCGATATACAAGGACCTGCTTGCTGTGCCCGGCGGACGGCGGCGGATCGAAGATTTTGCTAATGCGCGTGGCACCGCGGTGGATGCGAAAGCAATCCACAAGCGCAAGACGGAAATCTACAATCAGATGATGCTGGAAGCCGGTGTCGAAGCGCGACCCGGTGTGGCCGAGACCATAGCACAGGCGCGCGAGCATGGCATTACACTGGGCTTTGTGACCACCACGGTACCCGAGAACACTGATGCGATTTTCAAGGCGCTGGACGGACAGATTGCGCGGAGTGATTTTGCCTTTGTTGGTCACAACGGGATGGTCGAAAACGGCAAACCCGCGCCCGACATCTACCTCAAGGTGCGGGAGATACTAGACATTGATCCCGACACCTGTCTCGCCATTGAAGACACCGCGCCAAGCATGGCCGCAGCAGTTGATGCGGGTTTGGCCTGTATCGCCTATCCGGGTGCCTATGCAGATATGGACGCGTTTGATGGAGGCACACACATCGAGCGACAAAAGCTTTCGCTGGATTCGCTGTCCGAGCTGTTGGGCAAGCTCAGATAAATCTGAATACCAGCGCGGCAATCAGGGCGTAGGGTATTAGCGCCAGCATGAGCAGAATACCATCGCGCGTGAAAATCCCGATACCCAAGAGCGCAACTGACAACCCCATCAACGAGGATGAAAAGGGTATAAGCTCCATCATCGGCAAAACCATTCCAGACAATACGCAAAGGCATTGTGGGACAAAGACGAAGGGGCGATGCGTCAACAGGGTGAGACGGGAATGCGTTCGCCTGTCCAGCCAGTCTACGAACGGATGTATCCACCTGAACATAGCATGCACACGTGGGCGGGGGGCCTTGAGGTCAAGTATCCACTTCGGAAGCCACAGTTTTTCGCGCCGGAACAACATTTGCACCGACACAAGGAAGATTATGATCCCCATGGCTGACGAAAAAAGGGGTATCCCGCTAAGCGGAGTAACCAGAGCGATAGCGGGCACAATCAGAAGCGGTGCAAAACTCACCTGACCTGTGAGTTCAACGACTTCGCCCACGGTAATGCGCGGACTTCCTTCCGCATGCTCGATCTGGTCGAGCACGCTCGTGAGGTTGGCCGTTCTTGATGGCATCTGATTCCCCTGAAACGTTGCGCCCTAGTTAAATAAGGAACGGCGCTGCTTCCAGTATAGTTCCCTCATCGGCCAAAGCGTTTTCGATTGGAACCAAAAGAGGTGACGGGTGTTCTTTTCCCAAGCTCCGCTACGGCGGCAATGCAACGCGAAAGAAGGAGTATCCAAATGACCGATACATCATCCAAACCCAAGAACGACAGCAGCGAAGAGACAGTGATTGGCTTTAAAGGGTCAGAGCAGCATCATGACCTCAAGAACCAACCTGGCGAAAATGCCGACGCAGATCATGCCGAAGGCGAAGCTGCCACGGACAAAGAGATGAGGCAGGCTGTCGAAAACACCAAAGACGACGGCCCAGTGGCCGAAGCGCTTAAAGACGCTATTTCCCACAAGTAGCACTACGTGACCTGCGTCCGCCTATCAAGACGGGCGCAGGCCGGACTTTCAAGACAAGGATGAATGAAATGGCGAATTTTTCAGAAGGTGACAGTGTTAAGTGGGAATGGGGCGACGGGCAGGCCGAAGGTAAAGTGCGGTCCGTGTTCGAAGAAAAAACGACCCGTACCATCAAGGGCAACGAAGTGACCCGCAACGGTACGCAGGACGATCCTGCCCTGTATATTAAGCAAGACGATGGCGACGCGGTCCTCAAACTGGCTTCCGAGGTTGATGCCGCATGAACTCGGACCTCGTCTACGTCACGGATGCGGATCCGGGCATCTCACGCCGCAGACGTGGCCGGGGATTTTCCTATATCGCACCAGACGGGACAACGATCGCACGCGGGAAAGAGCGGCAGCGCATCGAAGCGCTGGCCGTTCCCCCCGCTTACGAAGATGTCTGGATTTGCCCTAAGATTAACGGGCACCTTCAAGCGACGGGGCGCGATGCACGCTTACGCAAGCAGTATCGCTACCACCCCGAGTGGTCAGCGGCACAGGCTGCGACCAAGTATGATAAGCTACAGGATTTCGCCGAGGCACTGCCACGGATCAGACGCAGGGTTGACCGTGATCTGGAAGACGATGTCGGAGACGAAGCATTCGCGCTGGCCGCTGCTGTGATGATGATTGATCGCGCAGCGCTCAGGGTCGGCCATGAGGAATACACCCGCGAAAATGGCACGTTTGGTGCGCTTACGCTCAAACGGCGTCACATGCGTATATCAAACGATCAGATCGAGTTGAGGTTTACCGCAAAGGGCGGGACTCGCGTGCGCAAGACCCTGAACGACAAGAAACTCCAGAAGCTGCTACACAAAATTAACGACGTGCCCGGCGCGACTTTGCTGTCTTGGGTTGATCATGACGGTCAGGCGCATAGCCTCTCGTCCCAACAGCTGAATGCCTATCTTGCTGATGCTGCGGGCATAGATGAGGTCACAGCCAAGACTTTTCGTACATGGGCGGGGACCGTTGCGGCGTTTGAATGCGCCGAGCAGGGCAACGCTACGATCAAGGAAATCTCCGAAGCGGCCTCGCGCCGCTTGCACAACACGCCAACAGTCGCGCGCAATAGCTATATCCATCCCGCTGTCATTGATCTGTGTGGCGGGGGCGTCACGATGCCAGAGCCTGTGCGCAAGTCTGGCTTGTTCGCTGCCGAGCAACGCTTGCTCGCGCTGCTGGCAAGCGCTGCGTAGCTTACAAAGGAACCTCCCGTGTCAAATGATAAAACACGCGACCTGACCAAAGGTCCGGTCTGGAAAGCGTTGACGGCAATGTCAGCGCCGATGAGCTTTGGCATATTCTCGGTCATCGCCGTGGGGCTCGCCGATGCCTACTTCCTCGGCAAGGTAAGCGGAGCTGCGCTGGCTGCGGTCGGGTTTATCTATCCTGTGATCACAGCGCTGACCTCCTTGTCCATCGGGGTGAGCGCGGGAGCCAACGCGGCGCTGTCTCAACGAATTGGCAAAGGTGCTGACGCAGAGCATACGCGCCGCTTAGGGCTACACTCCATTGCGCTTGGTATGGTGATCTCGATCATCGCGGGTTTGATCGTGTGGCTGACCTATCCCTATGTGTTTTCCGCACTTGGTGCATCAGGCGATGTGGCGGAAGAGGTGGGCGAGTATATGCCGCTATGGGCGCTGTCGTTTCCGTTTCTTGTCGTGATGATGATTACAAATTCGGTTTTTCGGGCACATGGGGATGGTGCGACATCGGCAGCTATCATGGTAGTGGCTGCAGTCTTTGGTATCGCCCTCAATCCCGTGCTCATCTTTGGCTGGGGCCCGATCCCCGAGATGGGCACTGCGGGTGCAGCGCTCTCCACACTCATCGGGCGCGTAATTGCAATGTCGCTGGCGTTGTGGATCGCATGGCGGCGCGGCCTGCTGGGGGTTTGCGGCAATCTCGCGGAAAATGCTTGGGCAAATGTGCGCAAAATTCTCAACGTCGGCGGGCCTGCGTCGCTGTCCAATGCGATCAATCCTGCGGGTATGGCGCTGGTGACTGCCGCCGTGGCAACGATTGGTGATGATGCTGTGGCAGGTTTTGGTGCTGCAGGACGTGTCCAGTCGATCCTTTTGGTTCCCTTGATGGCGCTTTCGGCGGGCATTGGCCCCGTGGTCGGCCAGAACTGGGGCGCGCAGGAGCAGGGCAGGGCGCAATCGGCAACAAGATGGGCCTTCGGATTGAGTTGTGTTTATGGGGCGCTTGTGGGTGCGGTCCTCCTTTTGTTTGCGACCCCCATCGCAGGGCTGCTTGCAGCGGGTGAGGCGGATCAGGAATACGCTGCCCTCTATCTGCGCATCGTTGGCCTGACGATGTTTGGCTATGGTATCCTCGTGATCTCTAATGCCGCGATGAACGCCCGCGACAAGGCCGTGTGGTCCATGTCGCTCAGTGTTGGACGTGTTTTCGCGTTGTATCTGCCTATGGCATGGGTCGGAGTTCTCATGTTTGGCTACATCGGAGTTGTTGGCGCCGCGGCGATTACAAATCTGGTTTGCGCGATCGTGGCGGTATTCATGACCCGTCACGTAAGTGTCTTTGCGCTTCCTGAATGGCGTGCAATGTTCACCCTGTCAGTTTCGAAAACCTGACCCATATCTAACCAAGGAACGATCTGGCATCCCGCCAAGTTTGATTGCGATTGATGGAGTACGAATATGCCAGATACCGAGTGTAAAGAAGCCAAGGCCGTTGAATCAGCCGAAGGTCTATCTCCCAAACTCATCTTTGAAGTTATCCGCCGCGACGGCATGCTGGAGCTGGAGCGTCCCGCACGCTCGATCATGTGGTCTGGGGTGGCAGCAGGTTTGATGATCTCCCTTTCGGTGCTGGGGGAGGCGGTGTTTCGCACCTATCTTCCCGATGCGCAGTGGTCTTATCTGGTTGAAAACCTCGGCTACAGTCTGGGGTTCATGGTGGTCATTCTGGGCCGAATGCAGCTGTTTACCGAGAACACGATCACAACATTTCTGCCCCTAATGCAGGAGCCGACGGGGGTCATGCTGGGCCGCGTGGCGAAACTCTGGGCTGTGGTTCTGACCGCGAACGTGGTGGGTGCTTTTGGTGCAGCGTTTGCATTTGCCCATACCTCTGCCATTCCGCCTGAATTGCTCCCAGCGATTGAGGAGCTGTCCCGCCATGCGACGGGCTTTGCCCCTTTCGAGGCGTTTCAGCGGGCGATTCCTGCGGGTGTTCTGGTAGCGGCGATTGTCTGGATGTTGCCTGAATCCGAGAATTTCAGCTTTTTCATCATTCTTGTCTTCACATGGATGATCGCGGCGGGTGATTTCACCCACGTCGTAGCAGGCTCTGTCGAAATGGCGTTCCTGATGGTGCAAGGTATGCTGTCGATAAGCGATGGGGTGTTCGGCTTCTTCTTACCCGTGCTTGCCGGTAATATATTAGGCGGCACAGTGATCTTTGCATTGTTGGCGTTTGGCCAAGTGCGCCACGAGATCAAAACAAAGGCGCGCAGCGACTAAAAGTCGGGTGTTTCGTGTTGAAAGTCCGCGACGGTAAAGGTGACGATGAAGACGTAGCGCCCGTCTTCATCCGTCGTCTCCATCTGACCGCCAAGTTGTAGTGCGAATGCATTCATCAACCCACGCCCCAAGCCGGTGCTGTCTGCAGGAGTTTGGGTGCCGATGACATTTTCGATACGCAAGATACCGTGGTTGTCATTCTGCGTGAGCTCTACCTCCAGCGCAGGGCGCGTGCCATCAGAGGGGCCAAGGTGCTTGATCGCATTGGTCATCGCTTCTGCCGCGAGCAGGGATAACGGTACCGCCTGATCGGGATAGAGCAGGACGGGGTCGATCTGTATATCAAACTCCGACGATGCAGGGTCGGAGACGCCTAGCTCAAGTGATTTATGCACAATCTCGGAGACAAGGTTTGCAGCGTCGACGCGGCCGTCGTGTTCGGACTGGTACAAATCGCGGTGAATGGTGGCGAGGCTCAACACACGGTCTTGCACGCGTGAAAGGACGGTCTTGGTCTCTTTATGTTTTGCGGCGCGGATCTGCATGTTCATGATAGAGGCAATTAATTGTAGATTGTTTTTGACGCGGTGGTGCACCTCCTTAATCAATACGTTTTTCTCGCGCAGGCTGTTTTCGAGACGCGCCTCCTCCCGCATAATCTCACCTGACAGGCGCGTGAAATTCTCGTTGAGTGCCTGAATTTCGCGCGGCATAGCGCGTTGTTGCACTGCGGTGTTGACGGTGCGGTTACGGGAAAACGCATCCATATCGCGGCGCAATCGCGACAAGTGGCGCAATACCAGCGTATAGATCGACAGCAGGGCCACGCCCATGCTGGCCAGCCACATCAGGAGAGGGAAAACAGCGGGCTTAACCAGCGCGTCCAGCGTTTGGGGAACCCCATTTTCTGCGTTCCATATGCCAAGAATAGTTGCGCGGCTTCCTGCGATCGGGGCAACCGTATAAATGCGCGGCTCTCCGCGCGCATTGTTCGCCAGAAATGAGTAATTGTTGGTGCGGGATATCGTCCCCAGCGCGCTATCTTGCGGCAGTTCCGCAGGATCAAACGCTGCCCCGTTTTGCGTAAAGACAACGTCGCCGTCCGCGTTGAAAGTCAATAGTTCAATGTTGCCAAGGGCCGCAGTGGTGCTGATCTCGGGCAGTTCGCTGTGAGGTATCGCAATCACGATCTGCCCCGCCACTGTGTCGTCCAGAAAATAGGGTTCAGTCAGGAGGAACCCGTCGCTACCATCAAGCGGGCCTAATACGGAAAGCAATAGGTTTGGTTCGGGCGCAGCAAGATCTGCTACAAGAGCCGACCAGTCGGTGGCGGAGAAGTCTTGCGTTGTAGAACTACACAACACGGGGCCATCGAGGGGTATGATCCCGACAAAGCCATAAGCAGGTCGCTTTTCGACAAACCGTATAAGCGTGTCGCGGCACCTCACAGGATCGCTGATCAATTGATCGCTGCTTTTAGACAAGAACCGCATCACATCAGCTGCGCGCCTCAGCGTCAGCTCTTGCGCGCTCGCCATGCGCGTTGTCACACTCAGCAAGGCGAGCCTTTCGGTCTCCGCCGAGTGCTGCTCAACCTGTGCTGTCTGGTATACGGCCACCGCACCCAGCGGGAGCAAAGCAAGTGTCAAAAGTGCAATGATCTGAAATTTCAGGCTGTGAAGCCAGTCGTTCTGGATCATGAAGGCAGGCCAGGACTTCCGATGACAGCCATCGTCGCAGTATCGGTCAGCTCTAGTTTATCACCCTCATCGAGATGCAAAAGTTCGGTCAATTTAGCACGTGCACGGTTCACACGGCTTTTGATCGTGCCAGTAGCCACGCCACAGGTCTCCGCAGCTTCGTCATAGGAAAACCCCTGTGCGCCCACAAGCACCAGTGCTTCACGTTGCTCGACGGGCAACTGTGCGAAGGCTTGCTTGAAATCCATCATCTGCAAGCGACCGTCATGTTCGGGTTTCACCGAAAGCGTATCAGAGAAGACGTTATCGACATCGGCGACTTCGCGGTTCACCTTGCGGGTGCTGCTGTAAAAGTTGTTTCGCAGGATCGTGAAGAGCCAAGCGCGCATGTTTGTTCCGGGTTCAAACTTGTCCAGATTTGTCCAAGCTTTCAAAACCGTGTCCTGAAGCATGTCGTCCGCAGTCGCGCGGTTCCGGGTCAAGCTCAAGGCGAAGGCGCGAAGAGCGGGCAAGTGCGTAAGCATTTCGTCTTTGGGGTCAGGAATGCTCATTTTTGTTCCTTGCCCTCGAGATCTTGGGCGCGCAGCACAGACAACAAGTCCATAATCTCACCAGGCATCCCATCGTCTTCAAGCTCGGCGAAGACCTCTTTGAGATTGTGGTTGATCAGCTGCTTTATTTCTTCGTTTCCTTCATCGCCATCAGGGTTCATGGTAGATATATCCTCAAAAAAGCTTACGTACGCGGGGAACTAAACAGCTCGATCGCTGTTTGGTTCCTATTGTACAATAAAAAAGGTCAAAAAAATGAACACTGCTGCTGAAGCTACCACGTTTTCCGATCTCATTACGGCGGAGTTGGTCTATCTCCGTCGCTATTCCAGAGCATTGACTGGTTCCCAGCAGCGTGGTGACAAGTATACGGTCGCGACACTAGAGGCCTTGCTCAAAGATCGCTCGCCCTTTGAAAACGAGCACCCCCCGAAAGTGAACCTGTTCAAATGCTTCCATGCAATATGGAGCAGTTCCGGCCAGCAATTTGTAGAAGAAGACGAGGGTCTGCGTGCACGGGCCCAAGGTCTGCTGTCAAACCTCACCTCCAACTCCCGCGAAGCCTTGCTGCTGCGTACAATTGAGGATTTCAGCCATGAGCATGTGGCTGTCATCATGGATATTGATGTTGAAGAGGTTAAATCCCTGATCGCGACCGCAAACGCCGAGCTTGCTGACGCGTTCAAAGGACGCGTGATGATTATCGAAGACGAGCCGATCATTGCTTCCGATCTGGAGGCCATCGTCAGCAGCCTTGGTCACACGGTCACAGGAATTGCACGTACGCGCCAACAGGCTGTTGAGTTGGGGAAAAGCGAGCCTGCCGATCTTATTCTGGCTGATATTCAACTTGCGGATAATTCGTCTGGTATCGACGCGGTCAACGACCTGATGGAAGTGATGGATGTGCCAGTAATCTTTATCACGGCCTTTCCCGAACGACTTCTTACTGGTGAAAAGTCCGAGCCTGCGTTCCTGATTTCGAAGCCATTTCATGAGCTTGAGGTTAAGTCAGCTGTCAGCCAAGCGATGTTCTTTGCATCAACCGAAACACTTCGGGGTTAAGCTTTCAGGCCCGCAGCAAAAGCTGCGGGCCTGCGGTGTTTTATGGGATATCACTGTGCACTTAGTGCCTTGAGCATCCAAGCGGCTTGCTCGTGAAATGCTGCGCGCTCGGTTGCTAGATCTTCAGTGACCGGATCTTCGTTCGCTCCTGCCAACTTGATCAGCGCATGGAAGCGGTGAGCGACCCGTTCATGGTCGCTGGCAAGAATCTGACACATCTCGCCTGCTGTTGGCTTCTCGGTAACATCAGCTATGACCGAATTTTCCATAATTTCGCCCATCTTCATCGGGGCGAGTTGTCCAATGGCGCGGATACGCTCCGCCAAAGTGTCCGCAGCAGCGAACATATCTTCGTACTGCTCTTCGGTCAGGTTATGCAGTGAAAAGAATAGCGGTCCTTCCACATTCCAGTGAAATGCATGACTTTTGAATGTCAGACTGTACGTGTCTGCGAGTACGTCTGTCAGCCCTTCGGCGATGGTCGACGGGTTACGGACACCCGATGTAATTTCCGTTGTTTCTGGAACGACGTTTAATGCGCTGGTCATTGGTGATCTCCTTTATCCAGTGTTGCGTTCAACTCTTGACCGCGCGGAAAACAAGCGCGCCGAGAAACAGTACCAAGAAGACGAAGAACAAGATTTGTGCAATACCTGCAGATGCAGAGGCGATGCCGCCAAAACCGAACAATGCAGCCACCAATGCGATGACCAAGAAAACGAGTGCGTAATAGAGCATGATACTCTCCTATGTTTGCGTGTAGGCCACCCGCAGGTGGCATATTTGGCTAAACAACAGGTCGGTCAGCGCAAAAGTTCCGCAAAAGTTGGTGTATCGGCGCGCCGTTTTGCAGATTCACTGAACTGGATGCGTAGTGAAAAGGGGGTCAGCCTTCTGCGCTAACGCCCGAGACTGCAGCGGAGATCATCTTGGAATTGAATGGTATCTGGACCACTTCAACCGGAAAGTTAAGGTCTCGCACGGCCCCGAAACAGATCACCCGCCCACCGTTCGCTACGCAATCACGTAAAAGCCCGCTCACGGTGTCCGTAATCAGATCGCCATTGATCAAGACGCACAGAGGCCCGTCCGCTGCCCGCAACGTGTCTTCGGCATGGGCGCGGGTCATGCAGATTGTCACCGTGGCCTGCGGATACTCGGCGGTCAAAGCTCCCTTGAGGTCGAGACTTACCACGGGGTGTCGTTCTATCACCAAAAAATGGTGAAAATTCTGCTCAAAACATTTATTCATCATTTGCAGTAGAATGCGCCACGCAAGGTTGCATTAACCTATGACGTATCGCGGAGCATATAAGTGACCACAAAATGCGAAAACTGCGCCCTGCGGCGCAAGGATACTTTCGAGAGCATGTCAGCCGAAGAAATCAAATTTATGGAGCGATTCAAAGTCGGGGAAATGGTGGTGGAAGCAGGGACTACGATCTTGATGGAGGGATCGAACAGCCCACAACTATTCACAGTGCTACACGGCATGGCGCTGCGGTACAAAATCTTGCTCAATGGTAAGCGCCAAGTGCTCAACCTGATCTTTCCAGGCGACTTTCTCGGGCTGCAGGCAGGGATCATGGGGGAGATGAGCCATTCCGTCGAAGCTACCACAAAGCTGACATTGTGCGTCTTCGACCGCTCAGAATTCTGGAGCTTTTTCAAAGAAAGGCCTGATCGGGCCTTCTCGCTCACTTGGCTTGCTGCGTTAGATGAACATTTCATGGGTGAGGCTGTTTCAACAGTTGGACAGCGCACAGCTGTACAGGCAGTCTCTTGGGCGCTGGTACGTGTGTTCCTACGCGCTCAGGGTCTTGGCTTGGTCAAGAACGGCGCCATGCGCTTCCCCTTTGTGCAACAGGACCTTGCCGATGCCTTGGGTCTGTCGCTTGTCCATACAAATAAAACGCTTGCGTCTCTGCGCAAGCGGCAGCTTGCCCATTGGTCTGACGGTACGCTGCGGGTTCCGGATCTGGAGGCGCTGTCACAGGTTGCCATGCTCGAGGATATGTCCCCGCCGAAGCGCCCCATCATGTAACTTACATGGGCTCTCGGTTTTCATGCGGAACGATTGGATGCGCCAAGTGTTATCGAGGAAATGATATCACGAGAGGAATTCCAATGACGCAGATCAGTACAATCAATCCCGCCACCGATGAGAAGATAGCCGACTACACGCTCATGTCGCGTGACGAGGCATTTGGAAAAATCGACGATTGCCATTCCGCGTTCAAGGAATGGCAGAAAAAGAGCCACGCAGACCGCGCTCCCTACCTCACTGCAATTGCAGACAAGCTGCGTGAAAGCGCGGACAAGCTGGCCGCGTTAATGACGAACGAAATGGGTAAGCTGCTGCGCGATGGTAAAACCGAAGTAGAACTATGCGCGCGCATCTTTGAATATACTGCGGAAAACGGCCCTACCATGCTGGCTGATGAGGAGCGCACCCATAGCGGAGGCAAGAAGGATGGCATTGTTACCTACAGCCCGCTGGGCGTGATCTATAGCATTCAACCGTGGAATTTTCCGATTTACCAGCCCGTTCGCGTGCTTGCGGCAAATCTTATGGCGGGTAACGGCGTTATCCTGAAGCACGCGTCTATCTGTACGGGCAGCGGCTTGATGCTTCGTGACATTTGTCTTGAGGCGGGTCTGCCGCAGGGATTGTTTGACGTGCTGATCGTTGACCATGACACTTCGGATGAGATTATCGGGCACGATCTGGTGCGCGCTGTAACAATGACAGGCAGCGACGCGGGTGGTCGCCACATTGGGACGAAAGCCACCGAGGCGCTCAAGAAATCTGTCCTCGAGCTTGGCTCGAACGATGCGTATCTTGTGCTTGAAGATGCGGACATCGAACTGGCCGTGAAAACCTGTGTGCAAGGACGCCTCTACAACAACGGCGAGACTTGCGTATCCGCCAAACGGTTTGTCGTGACAGAAACAGTCTATGATGAGTTTGTAGAGGCTTTCGTCGCGCAGATGGATGCGATCAAGATGGGTGATCCACGCGATGAAGATACCCAGCTTGGACCGCTATCGAGCGAGGACCAATTCGAAACGGTCGCCAAGCAGGTCCGCGAGAGCGTTGAGGGCGGTGCAAAAATACTGTGTGGCGGTGAAGCGCCTGACCGCACAGGGCAGTACTATCCCGCCACTGTTCTTGTTGATTGTAAGCCGGGCACGCCCGCGCACGACGATGAGATTTTTGGCCCAGTCGCTGCAGTGATCAAGGCAAAAGACGACGAGGATGCGATGCGCATCGCTAACGAAAGCCGCTACGGCTTGGGCGGTGGCATTTTCTCTAAGGATACAGAGAAAGCTGTGAGACTTGCGCGCGATCATTTCGACACAGGAATGGTGCGTATCAACTCCTTTGGCGCTGCCGATCCCAATATGCCCTTCGGTGGTGTGAAGAATTCAGGGTTTGGCCGTGAACATGGCGGCTTTGGCATGAAAGAGTTTGTGAACGCAAAAGCGATTTACCTGCCCTGATCCAGACGGCCCCGCGCGATGTGATTATTGCGCGGGGCCTTCAAATTAATCGAGGAATTCCCGCACGGCTTTCGCATAGATATCTGGAAACTCTACATGCGGCGCATGTCCACAGTCGGGTATGCTGTATAGCTTACAATGCGGCATCAGCTCCAATAATTGAGCCGAATGTTCGTAAGGAGCGAAAATGTCCTCTTCCCCCCAGATCGCAAGCGTTGGTGTCTCAATCGAAGGCATTTGATGACGCAAGATACTCCTTGGACCCTTAAGATATCCACGTGGCCCGACCAATCCGCGCAGCTGTCGTGTAAAGGCAGTGCGTGATGGGCTGTCTGTCACGAGAGAAACGCGCCGTGCCGCGAATTTGAGGAGCCGCCACGCGTTATCACTCTGCGTGGCATTTCTCAAAACACGCAGGCCCGACGCCGTCGGCCGCGTCACGATCTGGCTCAGCAGTTCGGGCAGAGGCGCATCAAGCTTTACGATAGTGTCCGCACCAATTCCCGCAGGCGCGGTGAGAACCAATCGCCTGACTTGTTCAGGCGCAGCATAGGCGATCTGCAGCGCGATGCGCCCCCCGAGGCTCCACCCCCCGATATCAAAAGTCGCAAGGCCGAGCGCCTCTATCGTGCCTTGCGCATGGGCCAGCATATCGGCGGGGGTATAGGCACAATCAGATGGCTTGTCTGTCTTCCCACATCCCACCAGATCAAACGCGATAACTTCGCGGTCGAGGGCCAGCGGGGTGATTGTGCCGACCCAATCCTCGATGGTGCCGCCCAAGCCGTGTAGCAGGACAAGTGGCACTCCGCCCCGTCCCACCCGCCAATAGCGAGTTTGAACACCGTCTACATCGGCGTACTCGTCCGTGAATGTCATAGCGGCTGATCGGCGACCGCCTCGAGAATTTGCGGGGCGAACCCTTCGAAATTCGGTGCATGAAGCATCAGCGCTCCCTCTGCACTGATCTGCTGCATCGCTTGGGTACTATGGGCGTCTGGACCTGGCCCCGGTTCACGTAAAACAACGGCCACGATCCGCTCGGGATGCCGTGCTAGGGCATCGCGGTAGACAAAGGCGTCATGCTGGCCCGTGTCCCCCACCAGTACAAAGCGCAATTCAGGGTTCGCGGCGAGGATGGTATCAATGCTGCCCCCCTTGTGGTCGCCATGCGTGCCTGTGATGAACTGCCCTTCGCTCACGCCGAGGTCGCGCAGGAACATCGGTCCGCTCGTAAGTCTGGTGCGTTTGAAAATACTCGCGAGAAAGTGGTGCAGGTTCCATGGGCTGGAGCTGACGTAATAGACAGGATTGCGCCCCTGCGCGGCAAGAGTGTCGACAAAACGGATGGCGTCAGGAAAGATATGCCGTGTGGTGATGTTGCCTGTCATCGAGGTCCACAAATTCTTGACCAGTGAATAGGCACCAGTCTGAAGCATCGTGTCATCCACATCGGAAATTACGCCAAATTGCGCGTCATTCCTAGCGATTAATACAGGGCAGTGAACAGAGCCCTCGCGTCCAGTGATGGCCACGTCGATGTGTTGCCACCCGCCTTGATCTGCGCGCGGTATTTCTAGCGTGAAGTATCCCTCTTCATCTGAAAGAGCGGTAACTCCTTGTGCGCTTACCTCGACACCTGCCACCTCGTCTGTGAAAAACAGGCCCAACATCTGTTTGAAATTCGTCCAGCGCGACTGCGTTGCCTCAAGTTGAGAGCGCCGCAGCGTGGTGAGGATGCGGCCTCGCACCACCAGATGATCTGGCGTCGCATAGCCGATATAAGGCTCGATCACGCGGCGTGTGTCACGCTGCCCCACGATCCCGTCGATGAGCCGCTCAAGGCGCCAAATTGTGCTGTGTAGAATTTTCTTTAGCACCATTTCATCCGTCCGAAGGCTCCTGCTGCTTCAAGGGCAGCGGTTCTTTGAACGTAAGCGTACGGTACGGGAAGGGGATTTCAATACCCGCGTCGTCAAGGGCACGTTTTATGGAGCTGATCACCTCATCGCGAGAGGCGCGTATGTTTACAGGTTTGGAGCCTGTCCACCATGCGACTTCGAAATTGATCGACGAAGATCCGAACTCTTGCGCGAATACCTGCACTGGGCCGTGGTCCATCTCTACGCTGGAACAGGAGGTAACAGATTCTGTAATGACGTCCCGCGCAGCATCCACATCTGTATCATAGGACACGCCGCAGATTACCTCGACGCGGCGATATGCTTCATCGGTGCGGATTTTGACGGGATTTTTGAATAGAACCGAATTGGGTACGATAACAAGTTGCCCGTCTGTCTGGCGGATATGGCTTTCGCGCATTGCAATGTGCCGAACCTCCCCTTCAATGTCCTGACACTCGATATGATCTCCGATGCGCATCTCGCGGCGGAAAAGGATGATGATCCCTGCGAGGAAATTCTCGAAAACATCCTTGAACGCGAAACCTATGGCGACTGACCCGATGCCAAGACCCGCCAGAATGCTTGACGGCGTAAGACCCGGGAACATCACTACAGCTGCGATCATTATCCCAGTCGTTACGATGACGATGGAAATCCCGAGGCTGATGAGCTCCTGTAGGCTGCGGCGCAGACGGGTCTTGCGCAAAGCGCGCTCGGCAATAAAGCGGACCAGCTTGTTAACAAATATCGCCACTATGATAACAACCAATGCGATTGCGATCTGGGGCAGGGCTTCGATCGAGCCGCGCAATATCTCTCTGAGCTGGTCGATGAGGATCTGTTCAGGCTCCACAAAGTTTCTCCTTATTCAATCCCGAACACATCAATCGCAATTCGGTTCCTTGGGCGGTGTCAGCGGTTTGATTATGATCAAGATCAATGCGCCGCCGCACTAACGCATCTTTGACGGTTGGCCTTCCCTTAAAAAAGGCTAGATTTCGTGTCGGCAGCAGAATTGGCTAAAAGGACATTGTCGCTGATATTTGGTGTCCAGTTTTCGCCGTGCATTACCACGCACGCGGTCTCGGTCGCACCTTCGGTTTGGTACTGGACCATCGTCCATGAACCGCCAACGCCAGATGCCCAGATATAGGTGTCCTCACCCTCTTGGGATGCGAGTGTTTCATTGTGCCAATCCACAAGACTGGCTTCCAGCTCAGTTGCTGGCATGCAGACATCGGAGGCCTGCGCTGAGCTGGCAGACACGGCTGGCATGGACAGTGATACTGCCAAAGAAGAGATCGTGGTCAGATTTTGCGCTTCGGCGCTTTCAGAAACCTTAGTTTCAGAGATGGACGCGGCACGTTCCTCTGCTTGAGCGGTTGTCGTAAATGCGAGGGCAACTGCGGCGGGTATCAGAAAACGTTTCATGTTAGCTCCATTAGTCTTTGCTGGTTGCTGTCATTTGTTGCAGACCTAACCCGCCCTGAATCGGCTTAGTTCCAGAAAGATTCTGGAAGAGTTTTGGGAACTATTTAGGCCTCGCTGCATATCTCGAATTGCGGCAGAGCATCGCGTTTGCATTCTGGGCCTGCGCCCCGAGCGGCTACGAACCCGCGCACGGCTCCCATCGCTAGTCACCTGCAAAATGGGTTTGGCCGCACAGCCGATTAAGATAAAACACTCATCGCTCTTGGATCATTGCGGTACGTTACACGTGGCAATACAGCGGAGAAAAGCACGGCAGTAGATACGGAAGTTGCATCAGGTTGGGTCGGCAGCCAGTCGGAAGACGACCTTGAAGAATAAGACTTATTGTTCCGAACTATTATTGAGATCGCACATTAATGCTGTCCGCTGGCAGTTGCTTTGCATTTTGTGGCGAGATGGCATTCCTAAGCCGCTATCGAAAAGAAGCAAGCCGCCGGAGCTGTGGAGCTTATGCTTGATCAAGAGATATGCGAACGGCTGCCTCGCAGAGCCTTAGGGGTTAGAGGCAACGACTTGCGAGGGCGTCGCTAAGGCTCAAATTAAATGCAGTCTCTGACATAGGAGATTAAACACTCTGGACAGGGCGTCCGGTCTCGTCCCATGCTGCGTTGGAATGTTGGTCGTAGTGTCGTGCGTCACGAGCCCGCGAGCTGCCATACGCCTTTTTCATCGGATATCTTCCAACAGGACACCTCTTTGATGACACGCGAATACCTGAAAAAAGCGACCCTGACAGCCGCCTCTGGTGCGTCTGACGTTCACGATACTGTTGTCTCTATTCTGGATGAAATCAAAGCAGGCGGCGATGCTGTGGCGATGAAGTACGCTGCCAAGTTCGACAAGTACGAGGGCAATGTGATGCTGACGCAGGCCGAGATCGAGGCTGCCAGTGCGCTGGTTCCGGATAGGATCAAGGCTGATATCCAGTTCGCCCATGACAATGTGAAACGCTTTGCAGAACTGCAAAAAGGCACTGTGGCCGACGTCGAGATGGAGATCAGGCCAGGGTATGTCGCGGGACAAAAGGCGATCCCTGTCGATGCTGCGGGCTGTTATGTACCAGGAGGGCGCTACAGCCATATCGCCAGCGCTATAATGACGGTGACCACTGCAAAGGTCGCAGGGTGTAAGCATATCACAGCCTGCTCTCCGCCGCGTGCGGATGTCGGTCTGCCACCCGCGATTGTCTATGCGGCTCACATCTGCGGTGCCGACAAGATTCTTGCCATGGGAGGCGTGCAGGGCGTTGCGGCAATGACATATGGTCTGTTCGGCTTGCCAAAGGCCAACATTCTCGTAGGGCCAGGCAACCAGTTTGTGGCCGAGGCCAAGCGTATCTTGTTCGGTAGCGTTGGGATCGACATGATCGCAGGGCCTACAGACAGTCTGATCCTCGCGGATAAGTCGGCAGACCCGCATATCGTCGCGACGGATTTGGTATCTCAGGCAGAGCATGGCTATAACTCACCCGTATGGCTGGTAACAGATAGCCGCGCACTGGCCGAAGACGTTATGGCGCGTGTGCCCGCGCTCATCGAGGATCTGCCGCAGCTCAACCGCGACAACGCCTTTGCGGCATGGCGCGATTATGCGGAAGTCATCGTTTGTGCCGACCGTGCCGACATGGCCAAGTGCAGCGACGAATACGCACCGGAACACCTAACCGTGATCGCGGAGGATCTGGATTGGTGGCTGGAAAACCTGACCTGCTATGGCTCGCTTTTCCTTGGGGAAGAGACGACTGTTTCTTATGGTGACAAGGCTTCAGGCACCAACCATGTTCTGCCAACTTCGGGCGCGGCGGGCTATACAGGCGGACTATCGGTGCACAAGTACATGAAGATCGTCACATGGCAGCGCGCTACGCGTGACGCGTCAAAAGATGTGGCCATTGCTACTGCACGCATCAGCCGTCTTGAAGGAATGGAAGGGCATGCCCGCGCCGCAGATGCGCGTCTTGCAAAGTACTTCCCCGGTGAGAATTTCGATTTGACAGTTAGTGAGTAGTCCAATCGATCTGTCCGATCTCAGGGATAGAGTTGCCTGCATCATAGGGGCGAGTTCTGGCCTAGGTCGCGGCGCATCCCTCGCAGAGCCGCTGCCACTCAAGGCGATGGGTAGGGTAGACATGTCACGGACTAATCTGGTTTTGCCCGCAAGCTGCACTTCAAGCCTCGGTGACCTTTATCGTCAGCGGGGGTGCTCCGCCGATGATCTCTAGCAATCGGTCGATATTGGGATGCGCTCCGGGGCGGGCTCTGGCATCTGCTGTATGTTCCGCGAAGACTTCGAGCGCATGGGTCGCGGCGGTGGCGTCCAGCAAGCTGAAATTCTGCGCAATATACTGGTAGACAGCAAGCGATCCTTGCTTGCCAGCCTCGTTTTCAATGCTGGCTACAGTCGTACCAGTGGGATCAATCAGATCAATGCGAAGGATCGCTGCGATAGAAGGCAGAAGGGCGAGGTTGTCTTTGAATGAGGCTGTGGGCTGGATCACGGCAAGCTCCTTTTGGGTCGGTGTCAAACGATTTATCAGCTTGTGTTGCGTCCATCAAACGTCTGGACCGTAATGCCTGCGGCTTCCAAGGCACTGCGCACAGAACCTGCAATCTGAACTGCTGTGGGGGTGTCACCGTGCAGGCAAATGGTATCGACAGCGGCGGGAATGTGTTTGCCGCTTTGCGTGATGATCGCGCCTGCTTTGACCATCTCCACCATGCGAGCTCCTGCAACGGCGGGATCGTGGATCACGGCACCCTCTATGCTGCGGTCTACCAAAGTGGCGTCCTCGTTATAGGCGCGGTCGGCGAATATCTCGCCCGCCCATGCGCATCCGAGGTCTTGCACCGCTTGCTGCTGTGCCGTGGCAGAGAGGACCATGATGATGAGATCGGGATCGACCGACAGGGCGGCCTCAAAGAGGTCACGCGCCAGTACAGGGTCTTCGGAAGCCATGTTGGCCACTGCGCCGTGCAGCTTGAGATGGCGGACCTTTGCGCCCACGCTGCGGGCCATGCCGACGCTTGCAGCGACCTGATATCTGATCTGGTTTTGCAAAGTAGCGCGCGGCACGGACATCCGGTTACGCCCGAAACCCGCCAGATCCATAAATCCGGGGTGCGCGCCAATACCCACACCGTTCGCATGGGCCAAGGTCATTGAGGCGGTCATGACATCCGCATCCCCCGCATGCCCCCCGCAGGCGATGTTGGCGGAGGTCACTGTTTGGAGCAAAGCGGCATCATCGCCCATCTTCCACGGGCCAAAGCTTTCTCCCATATCGGCATTCAAATCTACACGCATGGCTATTCCTCGTTTTCAAATGGGTTTGCTTCGGCGCTGACCACGCCGCTAATGAGTTGATAGGACAGCAGGTCACGCATTGTATGCGGATCGCGTAACAGCGGGATCACCGTTTGACCCAGACTTTTGCGCTGGGCCAATGCGCGCTGTTCAATGGCGCGGGCCTGATCCATGTCGATGAACTCAAAGCTCAGGCTGTCGCCTGCGGTGGCTTGTGCCACACGGCCCAGATCACAGGGCAGTACCGTGCCGATGCGGGGGTAGCCGCCTGTGGTCTGACATTCGCACATCAGAACAAAGGGCGCGCCGTCGCCCGCGATCTGGATATCACCGGGCACGATAACGTCGGACAGTATCGAAAGCTGGTCTTTCGCAGCAAATCCCTCCCCGTCGAAATCCATCAGCACGCCCATACGGTTGGCGCGCGCATCGCGGCGAAACTGTGTCGCGGCAAAGCGCTGCTGGGTCTTGGTGTCAAACTGCTCGGTCTGCATGGAGGCGATGATACGAATACGCCCGCCGTCCCAGCGATCATCAACGGGCAAGGTCATAGCGGTAGTGGTGCCTTTATCGTGGCCCGTGGGCAGCATATCACCTGCGACGAGAGCTGCTCCAAGCCCCGCGCTCAGATGTGCGCCGCGTGCGCCCATCATCGGGTCGGTGTCGATCCCGCCGCCCACATGAAGGTAGCCGTATGTCCCACTGCGCGCACCGCCAATTTTGAGCGTCGATCCTGCCGGCATGAGGTGGCTGGCATGCCACGTCAGCGGCGCGTCATCGAGTGTTGCTGTCATCGGTGCGCCTGTCAGGGCAATGCGTATGTCGGCGTGGGCATAGAATGCGCCACCCATGCCGACCATCTCGAGCGCGGCCAGTTCAGCGGACTGCGATAGCAGCGCGGCTCCCTCGAACAAGGCAAGCACATCCGCTGCCCCGCCGCGGGTCAACCCTTGGGCCAGAAAGCCGGGTCTGCCTTGGTCTTGGACAGTCACCGAAGGACCGCAAGACAGGACTTCTAAACGCGCGCTCATGGCAGCACCTGCGTCTGCGCGCCGGCATTGCCACTGGTGTCACGTTCCAGAATGCGGGCGTATTCGGCCTCACTCACGGCGGGAAAGCACATCTCGTCGCCAGGGGAGAGCGCGATCGGCGTCTCGCTTTGCGGGCGGAATGTGCGGAAAGCTGTCTGTCCAACATGCCGCCATCCTGTGGGCGTATCATTGGTAAAGACAATCAATTGCCGGATCGCCACCACCAGTGCCCCGGCGGGGACCGATTTGCTCAGCGCTTGTTGGCGCGGAATGTCCCAATGCGCAGGAAGCTCGGCGGTATAGGGCTGGCCCGGAGCAAAGCCGATGGTCAGGACACGCATGCGCGCTGTCGACAGCTCCTCGATTGCGGTCTGCGGGGAAACGCCTGCGGCCTCGGCAGCCTCCTCAAGCTGTGGCGCAGCATCGGTGCCGTAGAGCGTCGGGATTTGCCAAAGTGTGCGCCCTGCGGGGAGAGGGGCTGCAAGCCAGTCTTGGGTCGCCAACAGCGCCTCCAACTTTTCGGCAATCGCTTCGGGCGCTGTACCAACCAGATCGACGCTTACGAAGGTAGAGACGAGCGAGGTCGATGTCTCTCGGACTTCGGGCCACTCCTGAGCTTCGACAGCGGCGCGGAAGGCGATGGCGGCGCGGTTGGCAGGGTCGCTCATCTGCTCGGCGAATTGCACCAGCATTCCAGAGAGGCCCACAGGGCGGATGCGAACAGGGTTAGCCATCAGAAGCGAGATTCCTTCGGTAATGCGGGGGCAGCAGCACAGGTGTGAGACACATCGGCAATTGCCAGCATCCTATAAAAATGAACAGAGGTGCAAGTACATCTGGCGGCAGAGCCACAAGGAACAGAGTAATGTTGCGAATTTCAGCACCGATCGCAAAGTCGAGCGCTGCCCTAGGAGCGCGATCACGATACTGCTGAACGCCAGAACCGATGTGCCGTCGAGGGATCGTGATCAGCGCCGCGCGCGGCGTGGTCTCCGATCCGAAGTGCGGTGATGATCTGCGAGGCTGCGACAATTAGAGGGAGCCTAAGCGCCAGTGCATTTGCCAAATTCAAGCAGCGGGCCTGCCGCCAACCCAATTATAAGATAAGCCGTGATCAGGGGGGATGTATAATGATCAATGGGACTTGGATCACGATCCTCTCGCTGGGATCACGATGTTCGCCATGTTCGGCGCAATTGCGTTGCTGGTCATCTTCGATTGGGTTGTCCGTTGTAGTTTCTTGATCGGCCTGCTGCTGAAAATACGGGCAACGATGCGCTTAGCGCGTTTATTAAAGGCTTTGCGCTGATCGCGATGTCCGAGAGACACATGATGGTCTATCTTGCCCGTACCGAGACGACGTGGCCGCAGCACATCCAGCTGCCAATAGGCACGCAAGTGGCAAAGTGTACCTCAGCTCTCTCAAGCCACGCCTGTTTGCCGAATATCTCAGCATCGTGACACTGGATGCGCGCACGTCTCAAACAGTGACAGACCCCGACGCGCTCTCGGCCGAGATCGATGCTATACGAGCGCATGGATACTCTGCAGAAAACGGAGTCTATGGTGGTCGAGGCGGTCCCGCGTCTCGATGCGGAGGGTCGTTTGATGCCGACAGTGTCCATACATGCCCCGACCCAGCGCAAATCCTTGGAGGGTTTTGAGAAACACTTGCAAAGGTTGCAGGAAGCCGCCCGTGATCTATCCGAACTGGTGCAGGATCGAAGGCCTCAGCCAGCCGTCCTCGAATGTGATCTGGCTTACGCCTGCAAGGCGCTTAATGCGGTCAAGCTCAGCCTCGAACGCGGCTTGCCGACCCTTGCCCCATTCCACGGACACTTCAGGCCAAAGCGCGCGGACGCGCAGAGTGTCCTCGCCGCGAAATGCTTTCATATCGACGCGACCGACAAGCCGCTCACCTTGCAGCAGAGGAAAGACGTAATACCCGAAGATGCGTTTGGCTTCGGGCACAAAGACTTCGATGCGGTAATCAAAGCCGAACAGGAATTTTGCGCGTTTGCGGTCTCGCAACGCGGGGTCGAACGGGCTTAGAGCGCGCAGGCGGTTTGGCGCGTCTGTCTCAAGGGCTGGATCATGGCCGATATCCGGTCGCGCATAATACGTCTTCACCGTGCCATCGACGCCTTCGATTTCGATTTCTTCGATTTCACCCGCGCTTAGTGCATCCGCACACCACGCCTTTGCTTCAGCGGCGGTGACATGGGCCCAGAAGGCTGCGATCTCGCCTGAGGTGGCAAAGCCAAGGCGGTCCAGCGCGCCAGCACAACACCATTCAATCGTCTGATCCTCTGATGGCATTGCGTTGGCGGCCCAAACCTGCGGATCAAGGGCGCGCTCGGTTAGATCATAACGCTTCTGGAAATTCTCCCGCCCGACCACATGCAACGCACCGCTGCGCCACAGATACTCCAGCGCCGTCTTGGAGGGGTGCCAATCCCACCAGCCGCCGGAGCCGCGCTTCTCTCCCTGACCCACATCGGCGGAGCGACAGGCCCCTCTATCGCGGATGTGGTCTAAGACTGTCTGTAGCTGTGCTTCAAACCCGTCACGGCGGTCGGTGCGCCATTGCTTTTGCAGCCGCACGGCATCGCGGGTGCGTCGCATCTGCCACTGCGGATAAAAGCTGAGTGGGATCACAGCGGCATCATGCGTCCAATGCTCGAACAGGCCTGCGTCGCGTTCATATAACCGCTTGAGGTCACTCGGGCGGTAGCGGGGTTTGCGCGCAAAGAGTATCAGATCATGGGCGCGGGCCACGGTATTGATGCTGTCGAGTTGCACAAAACCCAGCCGCTCGATCAATTCGAGAAGGGCGGAGCTGCTGGCTTCGCCTTGTGGCGGTTCCAACAGGGCATGGCGGTCCAGGAATATTCGCCGCGCTGCTGTGTTGCTCAAGCGCTGCTTTGTCATCCGCGATTTCTGCGGCGCAACGTGTCTCCCAGACTGAGCGTCGGTTTCATTGTGACCAGCTTGGGCTGGTCTGGGTCGGGCTCTGGGCTGGAGGCATTGAGGATGATCTGTGCGGCCTGACTTCCTATCTCATGGCGGCAGGCATCCGTTGTCGCAAGCTGCCTTGGCAGACCGTCCAACAGCTCGATTCCATTGAATCCGGCCAAGCCGATTTGACCCGGCACGTCGATCCCGTTGTCCAGAAGGTGCATCAATCCACCTGCACCGATCATGTCGTTCGAGTAGTAGAGAAAATCCAGATCGGGCGAGCGTTCAAGCATCTCTTGGGTCATCTCACGGCCTTTCAGCAAAGCCGAGCCGCCAGAATAGAATGCGCGGTCCTCAATTTCGATGCCTTCGCGGGTCAGGGCTTCGGTGAACCCTTCAAAGCGTTTGCGCGCACGGTGATCGAGCGGCATCTTGGTGCCAAGAAAACCGATGCGTTCATAGCCTTCGCGCAGGATCGCTTTTGCCATATCGCGGCCCGCCTGACGGTGCGAAATTCCAACGGCTGCATCCACGGGATTTCCGTCAACGTCCATGATCTCGACCACGGGGATGCCTGCGTTCAATAGCATCGCATGGGTTGCTTCGGAATGCTCAAGCCCTGCAATGATGATGCCTGAAGGGCGCCATGACAGCATCTCATAAAGCACCTGCTCCTCCTTTTCGGGGCGATAGTCGGTCACGCCCACAACCGGTTGGAGAGGGGTGTCATCAAACACGGTGTTGATGCCGTTCAATACCTCGGGGAACACCATGTTGCCCAAAGAGGGGATAATCACTGCGACCAGATTCACCCGCTGGGAAGCAAGCGAACCTGCAATCTGGTTGGGGACATATCCAAGCTCCTTTGCGGCGGCCAGAACACGCTCGCGGGTGGTCGCCGAGACATCCCCGCTTTTGCGCAAAACGCGGCTCACGGTCATTTCCGACACCCCGCAGGCCTCTGATACATCGCGCAGGGTAAGGGGCCGTTTTGGATGGTTTGACAAGGTAAGTATCCTGAAGTTCGATTGCGTTAGCTTCAGCGTAGTCGGTGAACAGACAACAGGCAATCGGCGATGTAGGGCGTAGATCAATGCGCTTATTTGTTCTAGGAGGGTCTCGTGGCCCCGTAGCTCAGCTGGATAGAGCAACGGTTTCCTAAACCGTAGGCCGCGTGTTCGAATCACGCCGGGGTCACCACTTAGCAGTTTGCGGGTGCGTTTTTACCGACCCAGAGGTGCTTTTCCTCGCCACACCAATGACTGTGCATTCAGCATCGCCAGATCGGCATCCCCCGCAATGATCGCCTCACATAGGGCTACGGCATCCTCTGCCTGTTTGAGCGTAAGGTTCTTGTAGGCAGGGCGCGCGATATGATCGTACCAGACCCCGCCACATACAGCATCCAGCACGATGCGTTGAAAACAGTGGTCATTGCGCACGGGCCAATGGCTGTGCGTTGTCTTGGCACGCTCGGGCATCACCTCTTTTGTAAGCACCATGTAGCGCGCAGCAAGGTCAGCGGAGCGTGGGGCGGTGGCGGTCATTTGCAAATGTTTCAGCATAAGCGAGAGATAGCGCTCGAATGCCTGCGGCACAGGCCTAAAGGTCGCAGGCAGACGGCCTAGACGCGGCGGTCTCCGCGGCTATCTGATTTGGTATGAAACGAACGGATACACGCCCTTTGATGCGGCTTTTGACACTTGTGTTGGGTCTGCTGCACGCGCCCAAAGGCGTTGCGCGGATTTCCACGGCGCTGCTTTACGGCATTGTGTGTCACATAGCTTTTGCGGCCGCTGTGCTGGCCATGATTGTGGCAATGTTCTTTGGCATGTCCGAGAGTTTTGGCCAAGTGCCCGCACCGTGGTCTTACTTGGCAAATGCTGCGCTTGTGGTGCAGTTCCCGCTGGTCCATTCGCTACTCTTGTCGCGGCGCGGCGTGCAACTTCTGGCGCGGCTGGCCCCGCGTGCCTTCGGGCCGACCTTAGCCACGACAACCTATGCCATCGTCGCGTCAATGCAGTTACTGGCGCTGTTCGCGCTCTGGACGCCCAGCGGTATCATCTGGTGGGAGGCCGAAGGGGCGGTATTCGTACTTATCTGCACGCTTTATGTGATATCGTGGCTGCTGTTGATCTGGGCCAGCTATGATGCTGGTGCCGAAGTGCAATCGGGCGCTCTGGGCTGGATGTCGCTGGCGCAAAATATCAAGCCTGTCTTTCCCGATATGCCCACAAGTGGTTTGTTCAGCGTAATCCGCCAACCGATTTACGTCGCATTTGCGCTGACAACATGGACTGTGCCTGTCTGGACGCCCGACCAGCTTGCTTTGGCGCTGGGGCTGACGGGTTATTGCCTGATCGCGCCGCGTTTGAAAGAGCGGCGTTTCGCCAAACGCTATGGTCAGCAGTTCGAGCAATACAAGCGGGAGGTGCCCTATGCCCTGCCACGTTTCTCAGGGGCAAAAACGCCGCGATGAAAACAAAGACGATCATCGCGGATTTAAGCCAACAGAACGAAATGCCCGATTTCACGCCGACGCGGGCGGCAGGGCTCGCGCGGCTTGCGCTATTTGCTGATCGCAGCGGTGAGATTTATGATCGGTGCCGCAACTATGATTTGGGACCTGATCAGCGCGCCAATGTGTCAGCGCTCTCACCGTGGATCAGACATCGGTTGATTTCAGAGACGGAAGTGCTGCAAGGCGCCCTGAGCGCACATAGCGCTGAAAAAGCCGAACGGTTTATCCATGAGGTGTTCTGGCGGACCTACTTCAAAGGCTGGCTGGAGCAGCATCCGACCGTCTGGCCCGCTTATCAAGCCGGCCTTTTGCGACAGCTCAACAGCGTCGACAAAGACCGCCGCTTGGCCGCTTCCTACGCTCAAGCTGTCGGCGGCGAGACAGGGATTGCGTGCTTTGATGCTTGGGTGGAGGAGTTGCTTACGACGGGCTACCTGCACAATCATGCGCGGATGTGGTTTGCGTCGATCTGGATATTCACACTGCGCTTGCCTTGGGAACTGGGAGCCGACTTTTTCCTGCGTCATCTGCTGGATGGTGATCCAGCCTCGAATACACTGGCGTGGCGCTGGGTTGCGGGGGTCCACACAAAGGGACGTCCCTATATCGCCCGCGCCTCGAATATCTCGAAATTTACCAACGGGCGGTTTTGCCCCACACACCAACTGACAACCGATGTGCGGCCTGTAGTTGAAACAGCGGAGCATCTGCGAAGGCCGTTTCCCCCTGCGATGACCGCTGACCAGATCGAAGGGGACTACCTTCTGCTCCTGACAGAAGACGACATGGGACTTAACGATATACTGAGCCATCCGCCAGTGGCCACAGTTGGGGTGCTGGCAACACAAGGGCGATCACCGCTCCCTGTCGGGCCCTTACCGCAAGGTTTTGCAGCAGAAGCGATGCGCAGCGTTTGCGGCGCGCGATGCATCGCCGATCAACATAGCTGGGCGCAAGCGATCATATCAGCTTGTCGCACGCATCAGGTCAAACAGGTGGTAACGGGGTATGCCCCTGTCGGGCCTGTTGCAGAGGCGCTGGAGGCCGCCCAGTCAGATGTGCAGGCGGCGGGTATTCAAATCCATCAGGTGCGCCGCACCTATGACACTGTGGCGTGGCCGCATGCGACCAAAGGGTTCTTTGCCCTCAAGAAAGCGATCCCTACCTTGCTGAAGCAGTTGTTTCCGTAAGAGTGACCCTGTGCGTATGTGTCAATCCTGTCTGGGCAAACCGTCTGTTCTGAACTAGCGTTTTCATATGAGCTTTCTTGGAATTGATCTTGGGACATCTGGCCTACGTCTGGTCCTTGTGAACGAACGGTCCGAACTCCTTGGGGTGGCGGAAGCTGGATATAGCGTGGCCCAGCCTCACACAGGGTGGTCAGAGCAGGATCCGCAGGACTGGATTGATGCTTTGCATACCGCCGTTGCAACCTTGCGGCAGAACTGTCCCGCATTTGCAGCGTTGAAAGGGATTGGTGTTGCCGGCCACATGCATGGCGCGACCCTGCTGGATGAGAGCAACAATGTATTGCGCCCCTGCATTTTGTGGAACGACACGCGCAGTCATGCGCAGGCCGCGCAGATGGACGCGGATCCCGCCTTTCGCGAGGTCTCAGGCAACATCGTCTTTCCCGGTTTTACAGCGCCCAAGCTGGCTTGGGTAAAGCAGCATGAACCAGAGGTCTTTTCTCGCATTGCAAAGGTACTTTTGCCTGCGGCGTTCCTGAACCACTATCTCACGGGGGCTCATGTATCAGATATGTCTGACAGCGCGGGCACCGCGTGGCTTGATGTGCGCGTGCGGGACTGGTCGCCAGAGCTGTTGGAGCGCAGCGGCATAAGGCCCGATCAGATGCCAGAGCTGGTAGAAGGCTGTGCGCCTGCTGGAACCCTGCGCCCCGAAATCGCGGCGCAGTGGGGCGTCTCGAGGAATGTTTCTGTCGCGGGCGGGGCGGGTGATAACGCCGCTGCTGCTTGTGGTATGGGCGCGGTACATGAAGGGCAGGGGTTTGTCTCGCTTGGAACCTCGGGCGTGGTGCTGGTTGCGCGCGATCAATTGGTTCCCGCCCCCCAGACATCCGTGCACAGTTTTTGCCATGCGGTGCCAGACCGCTGGTATCAAATGTCGGTCATGCTGGCCGCAGCCGATAGCATGACATGGCTGGGCACGATCACGGGGCAAAGCCCTGCGGCGCTGACGGCGGGTTTGGGCGCCAATTTGCGCGACCCCGGTCCGGTGCATTTCGCGCCTTATCTGTCGGGCGAGAGGACACCGCATAACGACGCCCATGTGCGCGGTGGCTTCACAGGTCTAGGCACGAACACCACACCGCAGGATTTGACCCAAGCGGTGCTGGAAGGCGTCTGTTTCGGCCTACGCGACGGGTTCGAAGCGATTGCCTCTACGGGTGCGCGGTTCAAGACTTTGTACGCAATCGGCGGTGGTGCCGCGTCGCGCTATTGGCTCGAGATGTTGGCAACTGTGCTGCACACGCCGCTGCATATTCCTGCAGGTCAGGAGTTTGGTGCAGCCTTGGGTGCTGCACGCCTCGGTATTGTTGCCGCAACAGGGGCTGCGGTGGAGGATGTGATGACACCTCCAAAGACCGCTGAAGTAATCATGCCTAACGACCGCTTGGTGCCAGCATATGATGCGGCATATTCGGATTTCCGCAGGCTTTACCCCGCGCTCAAAGCACTTGGCTAGGCTAGGTTGGTCGTGAAGTCACCGCGTAAGGCGACTTCGAGCAATTCCATATCTTCTGATGCGTCGAGGTACTGCACTTTCATATCTGGCGGGATCACGAAGCCGTCGCCAGCTTGCAGGCTGCGCGGTTCCTGACCATCGGCACTCAGGGTCATGGTGCCTTCCATCATGAAGGTGAAATGGATGTCTGCATCGTGCGAGAAAGCGGGGGAAGGCCCCTCGCCACGGCGGATCACATGGATGCCTGCCACGCCCTTGGTCCCCGCTGTAATGCCAGTGTCGCGAGCGGTGAAGCCGGGGATATGGGCGGGTGCCCATGTTGCGGTCTCTTTGACGTGGTGCACGAACGTCTGGCCATCCCATTCGCGTGAGGGATCGCCCTTACCGTTAGGCAGGGTGAAGTCGTGGTCAATCGTGGTCACATGCTCGGCTGGCACGCCAATCTCGATTACTTCGATATTGGGGGACGCCTCAACCACGCGGTGGCGAATGCCAGGGGGCTGGGTGACGCAATCACCCGCGTGCAAGCGGATAACGTCACCTTGGTCCTCGTATAAAACATCAACCCAGCCGCGATAGCAGAAGATAAGCTGAAACCCGACTGTGTGATAATGCACCATGTCGGGCACAGGCCCGCCATCGGGGATGCGGATATGGCTCGCAATGATGGAACCGCCCAGCCGTGAGGGGATGAGATCGCGGTAGTGCATGCCAGCACGACCAATGACCCAAGGCGCTTCATCGGCAAGACGGCGCACGGCAAATTCATGCTGTGTATCGATCTGCTCAATTTGCGGCGTGAGCGGGACAATCGAGACGCGGGTGCCATTAGGCGCTGTCAACTCCCGGGCACCATCTGCAAAGCCATCCACATCATCGGTCAGAATGCGCAGATGGCCCACACCGACATCCGCGCCCTTCTCGATCCGCAGGCGCATGCCGTGGCCCGAAAAGCTTGCCACACTTGGATCATCGGCGGGAAAGATGCTCTCGAGCCGCATGCCCAGCGTCTTCGTGTAGAACGGAAGATCATCGCGCAGTTCATTGGTGGGCAAGAGGAATTCGGCAAGGATGGGCGTCTCGGTCATGGGGTGATCCTGTAGCAATGATGTGACAAACCTGCCTGTTTTTGCAATTACGCTCAATCGCGAAAGGGCATTAAATCAAATGCCACATTTCCGCCGCTTTATCATCTGACGCTGAAGGCAGCAGAAATGAGGCGCAGTATGAAACTTTCAGCCATCGACCTTGCAGGCAATATTGCCGTCACCGGGATCGCACCTTTGAGTGATGCGGAACGGCACGACATCGCGGCCGAGCTTATCTCCAGCAACGGCTATCGCTGCGGGCGTGTCCTGTCTGTCCTGCCAACAGACACGCCGCATGTTTGGCGCGTCTGCGGGATGCAAGACGGGGCAATGGACAGCCTCGTGACGTTTGAGATGAACGCCCGCAAAGGTCTGGTTGCCCGCGCTTAAAGGCTCTCGTCGAGGGCTTTGAGGATGACATCGCCCATATCGGTGGTAGAGATCGGCGTGCCACCTGCCTCGCCCATCAGGTCCGCCGTCCGTGCGCCATCGGCGAGTACTTTCTCAACCGCTTGCTCCAGACGTGTCGCCTCATCACCCTGATCAAAGGAATAGCGCAGCGCCATGGCGAAGCTGAGGATACAGGCAATCGGGTTGGCTTTGCCCTGACCTGCAATGTCGGGGGCGGAGCCATGCACGGGCTCATACAGCGCCTTGGGACGACCATCTTCATTGGGCAGACCCAGTGAGGCGGAAGGCAACATACCCAGCGACCCTGTAAGCATCGCAGCACAATCGCTCAGGATATCGCCGAAAAGGTTATCGGTAACGATCACATCGAACTGCTTTGGTGCGCGGACCAGCTGCATCGCGCCATTGTCAGCGTACATGTGGCTGAGCTCGACATCAGGATAATCCTCGTCGTGGACTTTCTGGACGACTTCGCGCCACAGGATGCCGCTTTCCATCACGTTAGCTTTTTCCATGGAGCAGACTTTGTTGCCACGGCGGCGCGCCAGCTCAAACGCGGAACGCGCAACACGGTCAATCTCGCTCTCTGTGTAGCGCTGGGTGTTGATGCCGACACGCTCGTTGCCTTCTTCGAAGATGCCGCGCGGCTCTCCGAAATAGACGCCGCTGGTCAATTCGCGCACGATCATAATGTCGAGGCCCGCAACCAACTCCGGCTTGAGCGAGGAGAAATCGGCCAGTGCGTCAAAGCACTGCGCAGGGCGCAGGTTGGAGAAGAGGTCCATCTCCTTGCGCAGGCGCAGCAACCCCCGCTCGGGCTTTACCGAGAAATCCAGATCATCGTATTTCGGACCGCCCACAGCACCGAGCAGCACCGCGTCTACTTCGAGCGCGCGGGCCATCGTGTCGTCATGCAGCGGCGTGCCGTGTTTGTCATATGCCGCACCGCCAACAAGATCATGCTCAACATCGAACTTGAGATCACGCTTGGCACCGAACCAGTCGATGATGCGGGTGACCTGACCCATAACTTCGGGGCCGATGCCGTCACCGGCGAGGATCAAAAGGGTCGGGTTTGCCATGGGAAAATCTCCTGAAATATGCTCATGACGGGCTAGCCTACGGGCGCAGGAGCGTCAAGGATTGGTGGGGGCAATGTCTACCCACAACAGGCTATGGCGGCTTGCTTGTGCGTTGGCCACTACGCCCTGTGTCGTGATGCGCAAGTCTGACGAAGGCAAAAGGTAATCCACCTGTAAACCGTCTGGCATCTTATCCGAGAAAACTGCGGTGGGGGTGTCGCCAAATGGATTTTGCAAAGCGTCTGATCCCAGAAGCGTCTGGATCGCGCAGCACCTGCCGCTGCCCCGCTTCGGGTCAACATTGGCAGTGCCAAGCAAGATGATAGGATCGGTGCCCGTGTCCTGCGCGATATAGCGGTTCCAAAAGGCAACCTCATCATGGTTGCGACGGCCATTGCGATCCTCGCTCCCGTCATAGAGCGGCGGCGTTGCGTGAAATGTCATCAAACGCAGCGTGCCACTGACTGGTGTCGCGATCGGGATCACCCAATGGTTTCGTGACGACAAACGGTGCGCGGCAAATACTTCCGCACCACCAAAAGGCTCGCCATCGACAATGGGGAAGATGTGACCGTCCAGATCACGCCAGAGGAGGGTTGTGTAATCCTCAACCGCGTCGTGCAGAATTTCAAACCGCGACAGGACGGCCATGCCGCCCATGCCGTTGTAGCGGCCAAATCCGTGGGCATCATCGGCATCGCCAAGACGTCCGTTGCCGTTCAGGTCCAGCCCGCTTGCCTGCCCTGCATTCGGGGCAGCGGTGAAGCTGTAAGGGTAGGGGAGGCCCGCCTTTTCCAGCGCCTTGATCAGCTCGGTAAGTGCGCGTTGCTCCAGATCGTAATCGATGCCCTGCAAGGCGATCACATCCGGGCGGATGTCTAGCATCAGCGCAGTAAATGCCGCGAGCTGCGGGTCTTCACCTTTGAGTATGTCGCGCAGCAGCAGGCCAGGGCCCTTGCGGGTCAGCTCTGCATTGAAAGTTGCGATGCGGATGGGGTCTGCTGTGGCAGCGGTTATCGCGCTGCACAAGAGCAGCACCGCTCCCAAACAATGACGGATCAGGCGGCTTGCAAGCCTTCGCTGGCCGCCTGTTGGGCATAAGCGCGCTTGCGCTTCTCCTCGATCATATCGGCGATCTTGCCCATAGCGATGCCGCGCATGATGATGCTGGCGGGAAGAAAGGCCCATGCTGCGATTGTCCAAATGAGGGTTTGCGGGTTCTGCAATGTAACAGGGTCTATCAGATCAGCGGCCAGTTTGACCATCGCGGGCAGTGCAAATGGCAGCAAAAAGCCAAGAGCAATGTTGATCCGCGCATCGCGCTGCAACCGCTCAAGCACATCACCCCCCGCGGTGGGATCAAACAAAGGCAGGTTGACCCAGACATTGAACGCGCCAGAACGTGCGGGCCAGTTCATAATGCGGACCAGAATGAGGAAGGCCGTCATCGCAATGAGGGAGATAAGATAGGACAGCCCTGCGGCCATGCGCACAAAGCTCACAGTCTCGTAGTTGGAGTCAGAAGGAAGCATCAGTACAACCATCCGCACGGGCGAGTAGGGAAAATCCATCGCTTCGCCCACAATCGTGCCGATACGTGTGAGGCTCGCTGTGAGCAATGTCGGATCGCTCATGCCTTTTACGATGGCGCTGAGCAGAAAGATGATGGCGAAAAGGGTTGTAAACCGCAGACGGTTGAACGGCGCCGCATCGCGGAACTCGACGATACTGGGGAAGTCGGAGTTGTATTCGACAAAAGTCATGACCGCAGCCAACAGGGCGACAAGCAGGACAATCTGCGTGGTGTCACTGGACAGACCCGGCAGAATAAGCGCCGGCGTCATGATCATGGTCGCAACCAAAAGTCCACGCGCCGCAGCGCTGGTCATACGTACTATCAACGTTCTATCCCTTTCAAACTGGTCAGCCGCGTTTGTCGCGAGCTTGTCCCAACTTGATGCCTTCGGGTCGAGAAGGCCTGCCTCATTGTTGTCACAATCGTGCCTCCTTTCGCCTTAGTTCTCAAGACTGTAAGATCACTTGACCCAAGGGAGGGGGCGTTTTGAGGGAGAGGGTGGTGCGTTCTTGCATCATTTGCGGGGCGCAAATGTGGCAGCCGCAACATCTAGTGGGCCATACGTCATAGCCCACTAGGGAAATCGCTTAAATTTTAGAACAACCTAATTAAATGTTAATCTATCAAGTCTAAACCCAAGGGCGGCTCTGGCTGGCGGCGGCCTCGAATGTGTCAATGGAGGCTGCTTTCTCCATTGTGAGGCCGATATCGTCCAAGCCGTTCATAAGGCAGTGCTTTTTGAAGGCATCGACTTCGAAGGTAAACACATCGCCGTCCGAGGAGGTGATGGACTGGTTTTCCAGATCAACCTCGATGCGTGCGTTTGCACCTTTCTCCGCGTCCTTCATCAAAACATCTACCTGCTCTTGCGGAAGAACGATTGGCAGGATGCCGTTCTTGAAGCAGTTGTTGTAGAAGATGTCCGCATAGGACGGCGCAATCACGCAGGTGATGCCGAAATCGGCAATCGCCCAAGGCGCGTGTTCACGCGAGGAGCCGCAGCCGAAGTTGTCGCCTGCCACAAGGATCTGCGCATCGCGGTACTGTGGTTTGTTGAGCACGAAATCGGGGATCTCGTTGCGGTCATCGTCATAGCGCATCTCGTCAAACAGGTTCACGCCAAGGCCCGAACGTTTGATGGTTTTGAGGAATTGCTTTGGGATGATCATGTCCGTGTCGATGTTGATCAGGGGCATGGGCGCGGCGATGCCGCTGAGGGTGGTGAATTTGTTCATTGGTGTGGTCCCTGTCTCTTATACACATCTCCGAGCCCACGAGACAGGCAGAAATCTCG